>Ga0209515_10000102_pt1 | contig 153637 bp, 165 predicted proteins | sample Subgroupgradi54m_FD_187454 | JGI IMG/M metagenome (GOLD analysis project Ga0209515, IMG submission 187454) | Subsurface groundwater microbial communities from S. Glens Falls, New York, USA - GMW60B uncontaminated upgradient, 5.4 m (SPAdes)... ... | reverse complement strand
CGCCACTGGCGGGGTTGTTTTTTGTCGTACGTCTAAACTCTATATTCCAAATTCTAAATTCTATTTCAACACCGCTTTCCCACCCGCGTCTTCGAGCTTCTTCTTGATGGTTTCCGCTTCTTCTTTGGAAATTCCTTCCTTCACCACTTTGGGGGCACCATCCACGAGGTCCTTGGCTTCTTTTAAGCCTTTTTCAGTCACTTCTCGGATCACTTTAATCACGTTGATCTTACTCTCACCCGAAGCCGTTAATTCAACAGTGAACGAGGTTTTCTCTTCCACCGCTTCTGCCGCAGCGCCAGCGGGAGCAGCAGCCATCATCATGGGAGCAGTAGCGGATACGCCAAATTTCTTTTCGAGAATCTTCACGAGCTCAGCACAATCAAGTACTGAAAGTTTTTCAATGGATTCCACGAGAGTTTTAAACTTCTCGGGGACTTCAACATTTTGCATTTCGTCGGACATAGTATTAACGAAAGAACGGATGGACGAAGGAACCAATGAACAGTTCTTTCGTTCTTGCGTTCTTTGGTTTAAATGTTATGATTTTGCTTTTCCAATCGCATCGATTGTACCAACGAGTTTTCGTAGCACCCCGTTGATCGCTCCCACCAGCCCACTGACCGGGGCGTTCAAGACACCAACCAATTGACCACGCAATTGCTGTTTGGTCGGGAGCGTACTCAACACCTGGACCTGTTCTTTACTAATCCACTGTTGTTGGAACACACCGCCGATGGCCTCGATGACGGGGTTTTTCTTTCGGAATGTCGCCAAGATTTTGGCCGGAGCCACTTCATCACCGTGGCCGATGACCAAGGCAATGCTCCCATCCAGTGCCCGGGAGTCTACACCCCATTCTGACTTTTCTTTGAGCGTAACACCCAGCAATGTTTTCTTGATGGCCATGAGCTCGGCCTGCTCCGTCTCCAGGAGCCTACGGAGTTCTTGAGATTGGCTGACCGTCATCGCGCTATAGTGGGCCACGATCACTGATGTGGCACCCTCTAATCGCGATTTGAGCGATTGGATAATTTCTTCTTTTTGTAAGCGAGTTTTTGCCATAAAAACAATAAAGTCTGTGGATAACCACAGACTTCTTACCTCCATAGATTTACGGAGGATCCTTTCCTACACCGGAGTTTACAGTCTCTGCCGACCTTTCCCTCCATGGCCTAAGCCAGAGAGAGTTTTGCAAAGAAAACCGATGGTCTGTGGAATGGAAATGTGCATAGAATATACAGGAATATCCCCTCCTTGTCAATAATGGGTCTTTAAACAAAAGCAGGGAAGACGTGCTTGTCTCTCCTGCTCGTAGACGATTCAATTCCCCCTCAAGAATCGGTATCGCTGTACTCTCGTAGAAGTTCTTGAAAATCAGCTTCGATCTGCTCTTTGACGGCATCGTCATCCACATCTTCAACAAGATCCGCCGCGGTCGGTTCGTCCTCAGGGGACGTGATGGGTGGTGAAGGACCCGATTCGATTGATGATGCTGGTTGTTCCACTGGTAGTGGTGAAACCGGCACGGGCTCTGGCTCTACCCGTACGGCATGCAATTCAAACCAAACCCCCTTCAATGCCTGGCGCGGCAGTTTGATCTGAAGTGAACTCCATAACCAAACCATGCGTTCCACCAGCATCGACTCTTCAAAGAAGATCTCAACTCCCTGTGGAGAACAGATCTTCATCGAATACCGATGGCAATCGACCTCCTCCCATAACGGAAGAGGAGTCGGAGCCAATCGCCGAAGGAGTTCGTATATCTGGGCAATAGGATCCACAACCCACCTCCGTGGTATGAGTCTCGGTACGCGTTCGTCTTATCAAGACGGTAGCAGAGACTCATAGCAAAATCAAAGAATTATCCACAGCAACAAAAAATCCGATAGACTCAAATGAATCTCTCGGATTTTTAGATATTTTTTGACTATGGCTTAATCACTGTCCCTTTAAATTTTTTTCCTTCGAGTAATTTTTCAAGATTGGCAAGATTGGCTCCATTGGCAATAGTGACCGTCAGCTTATGACGCTCGGCGAATGCGGAGGCCACCGGGTCAAACGGCGCATGGGCGCTGGGGTGAAACACGCTCATACCAAGTACTTTTTTATATGCTTTCCAGGTGAGTTCGGGATATACCACGGCAGCACTATTTTTACGCGGATCACCAGAGTAGACATAGTCAACGTTGGTAAGGTTCACAATCATCGAGGCATTGTAGGTATGCCCAAGCACCACGGCATCCTTATCCGTAGAATGACCTGGTAACCATCCCGCCGCAATTGCGACCGGAGAGGATAATGGAATATGGACCGTGGGATCCCCAAGAACAACGGCGTGGGTTAGGGGTGAGAATAACACGCGGAAAAATTCGGCATTCAGTTTGGTCGCTGCGATCCCAATCCAGTGTCGATCAACTTCTTTGGCTTTGGTATTGAGTTTGAGTGCTGCTTTTGCGTAGGCGCGCGACGGTCCCCCGCCACCCGTGACAATAATAAACTGTTCGCCACGGGCAACGCGCTTGAGGATGACACGACGCAATCTTTTCAGATACCCCATCTCGATGTGTCCGATCGTTTTACCCGAGTGATCGGTTGGAGAGATGAGCGAACCGCCGATGGAGAGGACAATCATACTGATTTATTTTTTATAATGATTGGTAATCTGAAATACTTCTGCCTGGCCGTTGGTTATAAAAAATAACGCCCGATATTTTCGATCGAGGCGAAACGAGCTAATCCCTCTCCAATGAGGCTCTAATAATTCCACATTCAGTGAAGGATGTCCGGAATATTTCTGGAATAATGTTTTGGCCTTGTGCCACTTCCCACCGAGCTGATGGCGCTCAATGTACCGCTGAAGATCATCGCGTAACGGCCTTATGAGCATACAGCTTTGAGTAACTCGATTGACGCAATCCACTTTCTAAATCTTTGATGAATCCATCCGTGTAAAGATCTGTGTCCTCAAAATCCTTCACAACCTCCTTGATAGGATCCTTCACTGCAAAACGAAAAACCGACGCAGCGAGCGCTCGATACGCCTGCGCCTGTTTTTTAAGACGAATTAATTCGACTTTTGAAATGGTGACAACTTCCTCTGTATTGGGCATATACGGATAGTCTAAGTGATCTTCACATCCGCGTCAAACCGTGTTTGTGATGAATGATTTTTTTTGCCGCTTCATATTTCTCTATTGGTCGTCTCCACCAGGGCAAATATTTAAACGGCGCATGGTAGGCAAACTTTGGTAGCCACTGACTCATCGTCCCGCCGGTGGCAATCGTAAACAAAACTTCGGGAATAAATACTCCCCTTCCCCCGCGCTCGGCAATGGTGAGAAACAAATCCCAATCTTGGAACTTTTTGAGACCCTCATCGAACCGTAGGAAAAGCGATCGCCGAATGAGGGCACTTGTATGAATATAGTTCACTTGTTGTAATGTTGCAAGACTAAACTCGGAGCTTGCAAAGGTCTTCCACCCAAACCGGAATTGGCTGTAACTAAAGGCGGCACTCGGTTCGTTTTCCAAGGCGCTCATTAATTTTTCCAGAGCCGCTGGTTCTAATTGGATATCGGCATCGCAAAAGAACAAATATTCTCCAGTGGAAGCATCAAAACCAACATTACGGGCCACGGCTGCTCCACTATTTTCTTGATCAATATATTTTAAACGAATACCCGATTGTGATATTTGGTCTTTTATTGCAAAGATACGGGAATTAAAATCATCCGTCGAACCGTCGTTCACGATAACAATTTCGGCATCTTCTCTCACCGATTTCTCCCTACGGGAGACGGGCGCGCTTGCCCCGTCTTGCGGGGAATCGGTCAAGATAGATTGCTGTAATAAACTCACAATACATTGTTCGAGTTCCTTGGCATGATTGTAGACCGGAATAATCACTGAAAGGCGCATATCTAGCAGGATACGAACGATAGGGATACAATAACCGCAATACTACTAGGGTAGCAAGGGTGGAAAAATTTAACAATAATATAGTCTCGACCGATCAATGGCATTAATTAATAATTCAGCCAATAGGGAGCCATTGAACTAGATAACTTCAGATATATAAACTTGGATGAATTTACCGGTGAAACTAAAAAACTTGGCAAGACGATAAACTAGTGGTACGATTGCGCTATATAAAGAAGACTGAACCATATGGCTAACGGATACACTCCCACGCGACAAAAAACCAAAGAGGCTATGGTGAAAATACCTTTGTCTGCTTTGCGATATTTGTCCCGATACCCTCGTGAGAAAAAAATCGTGGTTGAGATTACAACCGACGATATCATACGTGTTAATTCGGCTGAAACGCTCGATGAAATTATTGGCGGAGCACGACTCGATTACGCGCTGGGCAACTACTCCTCTCATAAAACCGCAAAGAGTCTTATCGCCGCCCTGCGTGCATGATATGATTATCAACTTCTCGCCGCGCTTTAAACGAGCGTACAAGAAGCTACCTACCCATATCAAAGAAGACTTTGACAAACAAATAACGTTGTTCGTACAGGATCCAAACCATCCATCGCTTAAAACGCACAAACTCAAAGGAAATTTCCAGGAGTGTGTCGCGTTTCGACTTCGAGATGGGTATCGGGTCCTTTTTGAGTTTTATACTTCTACGATCGTGAATCTTCTGGATGTCGGGCCCCACAATATTTACAAGAGACGCTAGCCGAACAAAAAACTTGGGACAGTGACTGACGTCTATTTTGCTCTATGGCCGACGAACTCATTGATGTCTACAACGAACAGAATGAATCGCTCGAGGCTCCTTTGATGAAAAGCGAAGTCCATCGAAGAGGGTTGTGGCACCGCGCTTCGCACATTTGGATTTACAACACCAAGGGAGAAATTCTCCTCCAGTTGCGAGCAGCGCAAAAAGACTATTATCCTAATGTATGGGACGTATCGGCCGCAGGGCATATTGCCGCCGGTGAAGAACCCCTTACGGCTGCCATTCGAGAACTCGAAGAAGAATTGGGACTCCGAGTTACTCCGAATGCGTTAGAGCTTTATACTATTGCCCAAGAAAAGAATATTTATAAAAAAATCTTGAGCAATGAATTCCAATATATTTATTTCTTACGTTTTGATGGCGATATTGCAACACTCAAAATCCAACCTGAAGAGGTAGAAGAAATTCGATGGTTCGGCGTTGATTTCCTTGAAAACGATTTAGAGTTACACCCCGTATTGTATTTACCGCCGCTTACCTACTATCGAGAGATCATCGCGGAAGTTCGACGCAGAAGCAATAATCTGAAATAATTGTTGTACTCGATCTTCCCACCGAAAATCTTTGAGGACCCGCTCCCTTCCCGCTTCTCCCATTTTTTTTCGACATTCAGAATCGTTCATCAATCGAATGATATCATGCGCTATTTTTTGAACATCCGTGGGGCTCGTGAGTACTCCGGTGACACCGTTCAAAACCGCTTCGGCTACTCCCCCACTATTGGCGGCCACAACGGGCAAACCATAAAGCGCAGCCTCGAGGCACACCATCCCAAATCCTTCGACATCGCCGTTCTGAAGCTCTCGGGGTAAAAATACAAAAAGGTCCGCCCGCTGATATTCTCGTGAAAGCGTTTCGGCAGTCTGCGCATCCAGCCATCGAATAGAATCATTCACTCCCGACACCTGTACGAGCTCTTGGATCCGTTTTTTGTCGGGTCCATCGCCAATGAATGTCCACTCAAACGCCTGAACGCGTTTCTTTAAATCTTCGACAACGGCGACGGCCGTATCGTACCCTTTACGCTCCACAAACCGTGCGACCGTGAGGAAGCGCCAAATTCTTTCGCTAGTCATTCCGGCTTGACCAGAATCCATTACGATCGGATCCTGGTCGGGGCCAGGATGACGATTACGAGATTCTTCCCCCGCCAATGCGGTGTCAGAATGACGAACATTCGCAATGACGGCAGATGACGGGCACGGAGTAAGGATATAAATTTTTTTAGGATCTACTCCGTATCCCAACACCGTCTTCTTGGTGTGCTCGGAATTAGTAATCACCCATGTGGCATTACTCAATACCTGACGCGCAATCCAGCGCTTTCGGCCTGTCAGCGCAAGGTCAAGGCCATGGACGAAGACTCCATACCCTCCTATGCTAAAGCTCCGGAGGGCAGGCCTAAGTAAACTCAAAATCCATACAGCAGTTCCAACGGGCAGGACTTCACCCGCAAAGACGATATCCGTACCAAGCCGTTTCATTTCCTTGGGAATCCTCCAAAGCATCGGCAACCAACGCGGCCACCCGTTCCAAAATAGCTTCTCTGATCCGGTAAATGGATGAATCGCTCCGTCGGAGGCTTGCACGAGTGATCGGTAGTATTCTTCCACTCCACCAATCTTTGGAGGATATTCGATTGCTGCGAGCAGCATCTTCTTCATACGGCGTGCTTTGCAAACGCATGCGTGAGGCGCGTAAAGTCCGATCGCGTAAGCAACCCCACTATCCAACACCCGAGCAAGAAGATGCTGGCTCCGATAATGACGACGATTGCCAAGGGCAACACGCCCAAGAGTCTATGCACTACGGCAAACATAATACATCCGGCCACAATAGAGCGACCAAATAACGCCACCATGGATCCTAAGGGTAACTTAACGACGAGATGCGCCTTGTAGGCACTCACCGCGAGAAAAATACTATTGGCAGCAACGGAAGAGAGAGCGGCCCCCATCATCCCGAGGCGAGGGACGAGCACTACGTTCGCGATCACATTTACAACCATCCCAATCCCCATAGCACCCGTTTGAAAGCGTTGATGGTTGGAACCATTCAAGAGTGCGCCGATGGGATATTGGGCAAACAAGATCACGAGCGTGAGTGGGAGCACTTGCGCTACAGCAATGGCCGGTGCATATTCTGCACCATAAATGACTGGCACTAATGCGGGCGCAATCGCAGCGATCCCAAATCCAATAGCAGAAGATGCGATCGTTAATAATCTCAGACTTTCCATGAGCACGTTGCCGAGGTCCTTACTCTTTTGATGGAAGAGATGGCTCATGGCCGGATAGAGAGTGGCAATCAATGAGAGTGGGATAAACTGGAATGAATACGTTAATTTATACGGCACGCTATAATATCCCACGACGGTGGCTGAATAATAATGCCCAAGGACAACAGTATCGGTATACGAAATCATTTTGACAAATACAGCCCCTACTGCAAACGGCCAACATTCTTTGAACATTGCCCATGTGGCATTGCGATCAAACCGAGGTCGCACCCACACTCGCGTAAACCGATGCACTAACATCGCAGAATACACAAGATGAAATAGACTTGCCATCATCAATACAGCCAACAGTACGTCTATGGATCGTGTCGTCGCGAGCACCACCACCCCACCGACCACGGTCAAGATCTGTGCAATCACCACCGCTATCGCCTCATACCCAATTTTTTGCAACCCTCGTAAATGAGAATAAAGGGTGACCTGGAGTGCCTCCATACTCACAACCGCAAAGGCAATAACGAGTAGCGTCGCATCAATCGGCAAAAATCCCAGACGATCGACAACGGCGATCCCCACAGCGGCTAGTGCCATCAACACCACTTTTGCCCCAAGTGCATCTTCGGTGTAGCGTAACCCTGCCTGAGAATCCCGAGCGGTTTGCTGAACAATGTAATTGGCAAATCCCCCGTCCATCACCACCGAAAGAATTTGCGAAAGGGATATGGCATAAAAATACAATCCCGTTTGTTCGGCGCCCAAGAGCCTCGCGATAGCGGCAAAATACAAAAACGACAGCACCTTTTGTGCTGTTGCGGCAAGCCCCATGAAACTTGCGTTGCGAATAATGGTACGACCAGAATGTTCAGACATATGGTATACTTTATCATCCTAAGGCATCCCCTGCAAACAAAACCCGCCGACCGATTCGGCCGACGGGGTTCTTCCGTTCTTGCGTTTTTTCGTCTTTGGTTTGTCTTACCGTTTGCTGAATTGTGGAGCACGGCGAGCACCGTAGAGTCCCGGCTTCTTGCGTTCTCGGCGGCGAGGATCGCGGGTGAGATACCCGCTCTTTTTAAGAGCCTTTCGAAATACTGGATTAAGCTCAAGCATCACACGCGAGATCCCGTGTCGCACGGCTTCGGCTTGTCCAGCTGTGCCACCGCCTTTTACCAAACAGGTAATCTCATGTCGATCCCATTGACCAACGGCTTTCAATGGAGAACTGACAGAAATCTGTAATACTTCGGTCGGGAAATATGTATCCCACGGCTTTCCGTTGACAACGATCGATGGTTTTCCACCCCTCCATAATCGCACACGTGCCACGGCCGTTTTACGGCGACCGACGGCCTCGATGTACGAACGGGTAATTTTGAGCGGCTCATCACCCAATGCTTCAAGTGTAGCAACTTCTTGCACATCGGAAACAATATCTGATTCTTCTTTTTTAGCAGCACGTTTTACCACCGGCTTTTTCACTTCCGTGGTCTTCGCAGAGACTTTGCGCGGTGCACGACGAGGCTTTGCAGCGGGGTCATTTACGCTTCCATCGGCAGCGGTTGTGGGGGTGACGTCAAGATCAGGCATATGGTTTGACAAAATCATGCCGCGCACTGTCCTTTGAAGCGCGGCGAATTTATTCAATAATCAATCGTTTCATCATCGCAGCGCGAAGACGATTTTCATCAAGCATTCCCATTACGGCATGCCGCAATACCCAGGCCGGATCTTTGGGCCAGACCTCTTTAAGCTTTCGTTCTTTCAATCCTCCGAGGTATCCAGAATAGTGGTAGTACACTTTTTGATTGAGCTTGTCGCCCGTCAATGCGGCGGCGGCGATATTTTTAATAACCACAATATCCCCCGCATCAATATGAGGCTGGTATGATGGTTTATGCTTGCCACGCAGTATAGTTGCCACGCGCGTAGCCAGCCTCCCAAGAGGAACATTACTCGCGTCCATTTCTAATCGATTGCGTACCAGAGGTGTTTTTTTCATACAGTATTATTTCTTGGTCTTAGCCGTGGGAGTTTCCTCGACAAATAAAATTGCACTCATATCCGCGCCGTCTCCCTTGCGAGGTCCCAATTTTACGCGCCGGGTGTATCCCCCACTCCGTTGTTGGTATCGGGGAGAAATAACCTCCAGTAATTTACTGACGGCTTTGCGCTTCGGAAGAAGCTTCAACAGGTGACGGCGGTGGGCGAGAGTCGGCTCTTTGCCAATCGTCACCAAACGCTCGACAAACGGTTGCATCGCACGCGCTTTGGCATGTGTGGTCACAATCCGCTCGTGATAAATCAACGACTCAGAGAGCTGCTCTATGAGCGCTTTGCGGGGAGCTTTTGCTCGATCAAGTGTAAATCCTTTTTTGCGATGATTCATAAAAATTATTGAGTTGGCTCTTCGGCGGCCGGTTCGGTAGCGGCCCCTCCTTCATAGACCAACGAATGGAGATGACCAAATTGTTCGAGTAAAATCTTTAATGATGCCTCAACGGCTTCTTCGGGAGTAATGGTTCCATCTGTCTCAATCGACAAATCTAATTTATCGTAATTGGTCATTTGACCAACGCGGACATTTTCGAGCGTAATCCCCACACTGCGGACCGGTGTAAAGATGGCGTCAACCGCGATCGTTCCAATGGGCAACTTCTGCTTAACGTCTCGTGTTTCGGTGGGAACATACCCACGACCTCGTTCGAGCACTAATTCCATCGAAAGTCGAGCGTCTTTACTTGTGAGTGTTGCAATCACTTGGTCCGGAGAACCAATTTCTACCTCGCTATTTGGTTCAATATCAGCGGCGGTGACGGTTTTTTGCCCATGCACATCTAATCGTACCGTGACGGACTCCTCGCCGTGTACCCGGAACCGAAGTTGTTTAACATTCAAGAGTATTTCAACAATGTCTTCTTTGACGTGTTCGATTGTTGAAAATTCATGATTCACCCCTTCAATCCGGATCGCCACCACTGCTGCTCCGGGAAGCGAATTTAACAGTACCCTTCGCAGGGCATTGCCGATCGTCGTGCCATACCCCGGAAACAACGGTTCGATCACTAATCGCTTATGATGAGGCTTGTCCGTTGCAATCCAAGAAAACTTCGATGGCTTAGAGATAGATTCGATCATACGATTGTGCCGAAGTGATTATCGAGAATAGAACTCAACGATCGAACGCATGTTAAATTGCGGAGGAAGCTCAATGCCTTCAGGGAGCCGCACAACCGTCATCTCCACCTTCTGTGGGTCCACGGCAACCCATGCGGGAACGCCCTTGTCCGATCGAGCGGCAACGAGCTCGCCAACACCTTTCGCGTATTCTCCGTTTGCCTTTCGTTTAAATCCAATCACATCGCCGGGTGTCGTTTTGTACGAAGGGATATCAACACGTTTTCCGTTGACGGTAACGTGGCCATGGTTGACGAGCTGGCGAGCCTGAAACTGTGTCAACGCAAACCCACAACGTACCACGACCGTATCCAACCGTAACTCCAGAGCCTGCGAAATTAATATACCGGTGTTCCCCTTGGAACCGATCGCCACATCATAATAATGTCGGATCTGGCGTTCTCGCAGACCATAACTACGTTTTACCTTTTGTTTTTCTCGTAATTGTTGACCGTACGGCGTGAGCTTTCCGTACCCATTGGGTCCATGGATCCCAGGGGGCGATGGACGGCGCTTGACGGCGCATTTTGCACGACCACAGACCGAGACACCTTCTCGTCGACACATCTTACAGGTTACATGATACGGACTAGCCATAGGTTAGATACAATTTTTTATTATACTCGTCGAACTTTGCGCGCCCGTGGACCGTTATGCGGCAACGGCGTAATGTCCTTAATTGCCAATACTTCTAAGCCATTGGCGTTTAAGGCTCGCACAGCCGCTTCTCGGCCCGCCCCAACGCCTTTGACAAACACATCGACTTCTTTGAGCCCCACGCCTTCCAACCGAGAAAGTGCATCTCGAACCACGATACCAGCGGCATACGATGTTGACTTCTTAGGCCCGCGGAATCCTACCTTACCCGATGAAGACCAACTTAACACATTCCCCTGGGTATCAGCGATGGTCACGAGGGTATTGTTATAGGTCGCTTGAATATAGGCACGACCCCTTGGAACGACGCGCATCACTTTTTTCTTTTTGCGGCGATCTTTCGAAGGCTTTTTGGTATCATCCGATTTTACAACATCCGTGGCTAAGCTCGCATCCATGGAAAATTCCTCGGTGATTGGTAATGCGCTAGGGAGATCGTCGATCATACGTTTGGTTTATTAATTTAATCATTTAATAGTTTATTGGCCGGATCGATTAATAAATCAGTAAACCAATAAATGAGTAAACGTCGTTACGTCTTCTGCGCGGTTGTCTTACGGCCACTGCCCATGGTGCGGCGCGTATTTCCGCGAACAGTGCGATTGTTGGTCTTCGTACGTTGACCACGCACGGGCAAATGGCGTGAATGCCGGATACCGCGATACGATCCAATTTCTTTCAACCGCTTAATATTGAGTAATACCTCTCGACGGAGATCCCCTTCAATAGTATATGTTTTTTCAATAAAATTCCGAAGAAGCGTTACCTGCTCTTCGGTAAGATCTTTTGTACGAATTTTTGCGTCCACTCCTGTTTTCTCTAATGCAATCAATGCGCGCGCGGGACCCACGCCATACAAATATCGGAGCGCAATATCAATTCGTTTATTGGGTGGGAGGTTTAGTCCCTTGATGATAGCTGGCATACTTATCCTTGTCGTTGCTTATGCTTGGGAATAACACAGCTCACAACCACACGGCGGCGGCGGCGAGAAACGATACATTTATCACAAATCTTTTTTACACTGGGACGCACTTTCATAAAACTACTAATCACTATCCAAATTTCATCCTAATATATTCGTATGTTCGGATCGATTAGGATCAGATTCGGATACTGATTTGTATTTAAAACCGATACACAATCCTCCCCTTGGTCAGATCGTAAGGGGTCATTTGAACCTTTACTTGATCTCCCGGAATAATCCGGATGCTGTTGAGTCTCATCTTCCCCGACAAATGAGCAATCATTTCATGACCGTTCTCCAGTGTCACGCGAAACGTGCCAGCGGGGAGCAACTCTTGTATTTTTCCTGTAAATTCAATGACTTCTTTGGAATCACTCACAGTGGCGTAGAGAAAGCATAGACTCCCGAAATCATCGAGAGTTTAGCCAAACGATAGCATAAACGTGATAGTGGGTCAACCCCGCTAACGTTCGGCTATCAATATGTAGATAAATAGAGCAATTATTGATGATTTCTAAGATTTTACTCAATGGTCTCTTAAGAGAATGCTAGCGCGCATGCGCAGAGTTTGGGTATTCCTCGAGCGCTTGTTCACCATCGTTCATCTCCACCCCTCCTTCAATGACCGCTTTTAAGCGCCGTACGCCGGCGCTCACGGCTTCTTCTTTTGTAATTTTAAATTTTCCCACTTGAGCCGTATGGCGCACATGAGGGCCACCACAAATTTCGACCGAGTAATACGTACCAGGAATTCCCATTTTATACACCTTTACATTCTGGCTATAGCGGTCCTCAAATACTCCCGTGGCCTCTTCAGCGCGCGCCTGCTCCAAGCTCATCACCTCGTAATGCACCGGAAGGTCCTGAGACAGTTGCTCATTCGTCAGATCCTGGATTTGCTGAAGTTGTTCCGGGGTCAATTTTGCGGGATAATTAAAATCCAGCCGCAGTCGCTCAGACGTAATGTTGCTCCCGCGTTGATTCACGTCCCGCCCGAGCACACGCTTCATTGTTTCTAGCAACATGTGGTTAGCGGTGTGCAACCGCACGGTGTCGACCGCGTGGTCAGCTAAGCCCCCATGGAATTTAAGCTCGGCGCCCGATCGCGAAAGTTCCTGGTGTTTTCTAAGCTCTTCGTTAAACGCTTCGCGGTCAATGGTGATACCGCGCTCTGCGGCAAGCTCTTGGGTCATTTCAATGGGGAACCCGTAACTTTGATACAGATCAAATGTTTCTTTGACCGGAAGCATTGAGCCCGAATGCAAGAGCGCTATTGCCTCTTCAAAAATCTTGAGCCCCATCGCAAGAGTTTTCCCAAACTTTTCTTCTTCGTTGCTCATGACGAGTTTAATTTCTTCAAGCTTGGACCCGAGGTACGGAAATGATGGCGCGTACTCCGTAACAATGGCACTAGCGACATCCGCACAAAATGACGAACGCAATCCGAGATGGTGGGCGTACCGAATCGCACGCCGCATCAGTCGACGGGTATAGTACCCCTGGTCTTTATTCGAAGGACCCGCGCCATCGGCAATCAAAAACGTTGCCGCCCGCAGGTGATCCATAATCACTCGGAAGGCTTTAGTATCTTCGCTTTGCCCCCCATAACGCTTTCCGCTGACTCGTTCCAAGATCTCTCGCGGTTTTTCAAATACATCGATCATGAATACATCGGGGCTATCGATAGCAGCGGCGGCAATGCGCTCGAGTCCCCCACCGTAATCAACATTTTGCTTCGGCAACTTCTCAAAACCAGTCGATGTTTTGAGGTATTCCATAAATACGCTGTTGCCCAGTTCAATATAGCGTCCGCAGTCGCAATTGACATGACACTGCTTACCATATTTGGGGTTGTGTGCGACCGTTGGAAATAAATAAAACATTTCCGTATCGGGGCCACCAGGCTCGCCCTCGGGCATGTTCTTCGCCTTACCGGCTCGACACCACCAATTCTTTTCGCCATAAAAAAAGATTCGCCCCCCCTGGTCACCAATACTATAGCCATTTTCTTCGGTACCAATGTCAACTTGCTTGGCCAGGATATCGGATTTTTCAAAAAGTTCAGTCCAAATGGCCGCGCTTTCAATATCTTTGGGAATGCCCGCAGCTTCATCCCCTATAAAACAAGAAACATAAATACGATGGGGATCTAACCCAATTTCTTTGGTCAAAAACTCCCAGAACCACGGAATTTGTTCTTTTTTAAAATAGTCCCCCAGCGACCAATTCCCGAGCATTTCAAAAAATGTGGTGTGGCGATTATCCCCTACTTCGTCCATGTCGACACTGCGAAAACACCGTTGCGAATTAACAAGCCTCGTGCCCTCGGGGTGTTTTTCGCCAAGCAAAAATGGAACGAGCGGCTGCATACCGGAACTGGTAAACAACGTGGTCGGGTCATTGTCCGGTACAATCGGAGCAGACGGAATCACGGCGTGATTGCGCGATGCAAAAAAATCTAAATATTTTTGGCGAAGCTCGTGAGAAGTAATCATAGTTTTTTGTTGATAGGAGAATGGTGGCTGGGAGCGCTGCATGAATACCGTGAACCTCAATCAGCGTTCATACACCTTCGGGAGCCCATACGAAAGGGCTATTCAAGAAGGAGATACGCTCCCAGCCATGCTTTTTATGCGTTCTCGATGATCCCTCCCCCGAGAACTTCCATCCCGTGTTCAGAGTCTTTATAGAATACCACGCTTTGCCCCGGAGTCAACGCGCGCTCAGGGAGATCGAATGTAACAATAAAATTTTTAAAATCTGCTCTCTGGATCGTTGCAACCGCGCCGGGATGCCGGTATCGTGGCTTAGCGATAACTTGGATAGGCTCTTCCGGAGCCTTACCACTAATCCAATTAACATCTCTAAGCGTAACGCGTACTTGCGAAAGCCGCGGATCGTCGTCGCCTTTGGCGACCACTAATGTGTTGGTATCGAGCTGTTTTTCGGCAACATAGTACGGCCCGCCGCCGCCGAGGTTTAGTCCTCCCCGCTGACCAAGGGTATAAAACGGGAGCCCACGGTGTTCCCCCACTGCTTCGCCCGTGGTTGTAACAATAACACCCGCTTTCGCGTTCTTCAGACGCGCCGATAAAAACTCCTGGACATTATTTTTAATAAAACACACTTCTTGGCTTTCTTTTTTAAGCGCAACCGGCAATCCCATCTCTTGGGCCATCATGCGGATCTCGGGCTTGGTAAACTCTCCAATCGGAAACATGAGTCGCTCGAGCTTTGTCTGCGTCATGGTATACAGAAAATACGATTGATCTTTGTTGAAGTCTTTGGCCACGAACATTCTCTGCAACGATTGGGAATTGGGAATTGGGAATTGGGAATTTCGTATGTAATGCCCAGTCGCAAACATTATGTTGTCACGTTCTTTTTCCGAAGCCTCCGAAAGAATTTTCTCGATCAATTCAAACTTAATCGATCGGTTACATTCCACACACGGGTTTGGCGTAATCCCGTTCTCATATCCCCTAAGAAAGAATTTCACCACATCATCCTTAAATTTCCCACGCAAATCCATCACCGAGAGTGGAATCCCCAAATAGTCACAGACACGCTGGGCATCCTTCATCGCTTCAATATTGCAGCAGTTTGTAAAATCCTCGCCCCCGGGAACAATATCATCCACATCACCCCAGTAACGCATAAACACTCCGCGTACGCCAAAGCCGCGCTGTTGTAACAGCGCGGCAGCGACAGAGGAGTCCACCCCACCGGACATTGCGACGTAAACAATGTTGGGCATATAACAAGTTATTCCATTCCTTCGTTCGTTTTCAATTACGGGTTGAGTTTCAACGATTGACCCGGCTTTAAAATCGTTGGCTGTGACCGTGGAATAAACGTTGGCGGCCTCTGCTCTTGACGAGCCTCGCCGAGCGCGGAAACTGGTTTAATAGGTTGCTCTGTAACGGATGGGATCACTGGTGGTGATTCCGGGACACTTGGACGCACGACGGGGTTGGGTGTTGGCGATGACCGTTGTGGAGTCGATGGTTTTGGCTGCTCACGACGCTCTCCACGGAAATCCACCGGCCCACGCGCGATTGCTTCACCCAGACTCAACGGCTCTGGAGAATCCTGCATACGTTCTTCGAGGGAAACTGTTGGTGCACGACCACCACTGGTCGGTCGAGACTCTCGCCGCGGAGGAGGCCCACTGCGCCTCTGCGCGGGTCGAATTTCCGTTGAGGCCGGTCGTTGTTGTGATCGAGTCTCAGTGGGCGGCACTAGGGGTTTTGACGCAATCACTACCGGTGCGGCCTTACCGGACCGCACCTCTTTCAGACATTCTTTGCAATAAATGGGCTTTGCAGGGTCCGGAATAAAATTAAGGCTGGTGGACGCCCCACAACGGCTACAAGTATAAAGTGTTACTGAAGGATTGTCGAGTGGGTCGGTCGATGACGATGGAACTTTGCGTGGACGATTCGCCCCGGGAGCAACTGTGGTCACACTACTACGAGCGCGTACCGGTGGTACTGCGCTCATACTGCGCATGCTTGCAGGAGCCGTTGTGAGGCGTGGTGCTGAAACTTCATCGGGTGAAACGGTCGGACCAGAAATCCCTTCACTCCATCGCGATATTTTATCTTCGACGACCGCACGTTCTGTCGCATATCGTTCGCGCGACACACCCACCACTTTGTCATGGTTGCCATGCGTCTGCGAAAGCGGCGGAAGAATCGCCGCTGAAAAAGGGTCTGATGCAACACCATCAATCATCAATTTTAAATACACGGTATATTTTGTCAGGTTCACAAGATCCTCTTCGGTAAAACGGGGAGTAAACTCCTGTACGAGCTTCAACGAATCCGCTCCTCCCACACGGAAGGCAATGATCGTACCGACATTACCAAACACCGCGGCAGCAACTTTTTCATCGAGCTGTTCAATATATTGGTGGGCCACGACGAGATTCAATCGATATTTACGCGCCTCGGAAAGAATATTCGAAAAACTTTCGGTCGCAAAATTTTGGAACTCATCAACATACAAATAAAAATCACGGCGCTCCGCTTCCAGCGTATCCACACGCTCCATCGCGGCCAATTGAATCTTTGTGATGAGCATCCCTCCGAGCAAGCGAGAGTTATCTTCACCGATACGCCCCTTTGCCAAATTCATAATAAAGATTTTCCCGGAGTCCATAATCTCCCGAACATCGATGGTGGATTTTACCTGGCCTACGATGTTGCGAATAATCGACGCAGACAAAAATTGCCCTACTTTATTTTGAATAGGTGCGATGGCTTCGGATGCATAGCGTTCGTTATATTTCGCAAACTCATTGACCCAAAACGATTTCACCACCGGGTCGTGAATCTTAGCAATCACTCGTTTTCGGAATGAGGCATCGGCAAGCATGCGGTTAATCCCCAAGAGCGTGGAACCCGGATAATCTAAAAGCGCGAGCACCGTATTATTCAAAATGTATTCCATACGAGCGCTCCACACATCAGGCCAAATTTTCTTAAACACCCCCATCAGCCCCGATGCAATCAAATGTTTGTGCGTTTCATCAACGGTTTCTAAAATATTAAACGCCAAGGGATAATCAACGTCAGAGGGGTTCATGTACACCACGTCGTTGATGCGGTGCGATGGGACAAAATCTAAAATGCGCTCGGCAAAATCGCCGTGCGGGTCAACAATGCCAATCCCGTGTCCTGCCATAATATCGTTATAGACCAAATTCTCCAGGAGATTGGTCTTGCCCATGCCGGTTTTGCCGATGATATAGGTGTGTCTGCGTCGGTCGTCTGTTTTGATACCAAACCTTCGCCGTTGATTACGGAAATTTGTTTCCGCAAATACGGCGATTTCGTTATCATGATCATGGTTATATTCGACGGGCACAGTCGTTGAGATTATAGGTTCTAGGTTTTAGGTTCTAGATTGTGATAACACCTCACTAGAACCTAGCACCTAGTCCCTAGAACCTCGTAATTAAGCAAACGGTAAGTCGTCTGGCGCTTCTTCTTCATGCTCGGCATGTGGCGAAGCTTTTGTTTGGGGCGTTGGACGCAGGGTATATCCCTCTGATACGGGAAGGGCAAACGGTGGCTCTGCTTCTTTGGCTTGCGTTTTTTTAATCAGTGGGGCCTTCACTGTAGCGGCAGGGAAATGGTAGACCGTGGCCAATTCTTCGATATTGAACACCTTTCCCTCCCCTGCTCCGGCTTCGTCTTCGCGCAGATGATACGCGTGCATAAGCTTCCTCTGGCGAGACGCTACGCGCATCGCTTTAAAGATATGGCCGCCTTTTGTCATGGTATATTTTACCGGCACAATCGCGTTCATATCTTGGGTGCTAAATTGATTCATCGCCCCAAAAACCGGCACAACGCCCCTGGCTTTATTATATGTCGCATGTTTGGCAAAGTATACAAACCGGATCTTCGTATAAAACCCAAGTTTTGCAGATTTATTCTGCACACCCTCCAATACATTTTTTTCTCCCGGCGTCATGTATTGAATTTGTGATTTTGGCTCATCTCCATGCCCGCCAGCATCATGTCCCTCCCCTTCCCCTGGAGGAAAAATAAATCCTCCCAAAAATTCAAAAACCTGAATGGGGATCCGTAATATTGTTACAAACCAAGACTCTTTGTGCTCGACATGCGCTCCCGTTAAAAATGCAACGGCATGCTCGGAGTGCTCCTTCCAATGGTCGTTTGCCGGCTGCAACACATACTGGAGCCACAGATGTTCGTCGGCATGCAACTTACTCATACTCTCGAGCAACCCCGACAATGGGTCCTTGAATTCTTGACTCATGGTATGTTCAAATTCCATGTATGTACGCAGCGGATAGGCTTCTTCTTTTGCAAGCGTCAACTCCGCGCCAAACATCTCCCATTCCTTATCGGGAAAATGATGCGGGAACCCATGCGTATAATCGTCGACTTCGACAATTTCGGCATCGGGGTATTGAGAGAAGAATGCCGCTTCGACGAGATCACGAAACTGAACGTGCGTCCACACATAATATCGAATAAAACCGCCGCTGGAAACAATTTCAAAACTAAAACGTTCTTGCGTTTGGCCATCCCACCACTTTTCTAAAAAATCGGCGCCATGGAGCGAGCCATGGATCTGGGCAAAAATCTGTTCTACGGCTTTGGGACTTTGCTCGTTGAGTTTAGGGATGTTCAGTGCCAGCAACACAAACTGGCGCTTCGATTCAAAATGCGCCTTTACATGCTTAAGCCAGTAGAGTTGTGCCACCTTAAAAAAACCAATAACAAACACGATCCACCCTCCATGGGTAAATGCAAACCAAATCATCCCCAAGAAGGATGCATTGGCAAGTTGGTTAACAAAATCAACGTTCAATACCATACAAACGCCCCCGTTCGTTCATCTGCTAACGAGGAAACAACGAGATGAAAACGTATTTTAGATAGAAGAGGTTGAAGAAGTGGTCGTAACGGTTTGTACCGGAGGAGTAACAACCAGTTGATAGTGGCCGTCGCAGGTACGATCAAAGCGTGCACGGTCGGTAAGCGCGAGCAATATTGTGCTCTTACGAACAATGCGACGTTTCAACACTTCCTCTACAATTGTATCGCGATCAAGGGGGTGATTGGAAGTGGACAGGACCTCGATGATAACATCCGCAACAACGCCCGAGGTGTATCCCCACTCGCTCAAGGCATAAATGCCGCGGCCCACCAGAATATACTTAGAATCCAGAATCAATTCGTTATGCACTGTTGAGGGGTAGGCCACCTTGCGATCAAACCCCGCATCATTGATGCGCTGAGTAATGTCGTTGAAATGCAATGGTTTTTGTTCTTTCTTTAAAATAAGATAAATTTTGTCGTTCACCCGACGCGGCGCAATCACATTCCAATGATGCAACCCCCATTGGCCCAATACGTTCTTACGCACATGCTTACTCAACCGAATGTGGGAACGAATCACCGCCTCTTCGGTATCGGCACGTCGCTGTTTGAGTTTCGTAAAGAAGTGTTCCTCTTCCATGGGTTTCTGGTGTTCTTCAAGCAGGCTTCGGGCCTCGTCGACCGTGAGTTGCCAATGATCCAAGGGGACAAAGTGAAGCTTCCATCCATACTGTCGGTCGCGCGTTTGCGGCAGTGCATCGATGCGGTCACTCAGCAGCTGTTCAAGGACAAATTCAAACGCATCACGCGTTACGGTATCGCTCGTCGGCAATTCCGTACGCTGGCAAACAATCTCCCATAATTCTTCACCGGAAAGTACCCCGCCACGCTCTTCGAGGAGGTGGATGGTACTAGTGACAACGGGGTCTACCACATCGCTGACGGATTTATCGCGCATGAGTTCTTGGAGTTTTTTAAGCCCATTGGCCTCAATCTGCCGAACACGCTCGCGGGTAATAGCAAATTGTTCTCCAATGTCTTTGAGCGTGAGTTCGTTTTGACCGTAGAGTCCAAATCGACGCACCAATACATCCCGTTCGCGCTCGTGGAGTCGGTCGAGTAATGTTTGCAGCATTTCTTGCATGCGCATGTGTTGCGCCTTTTCAGAAACCTGCGCGGCAATAACTTTATCGAGGATCGAATGATCCATAATACGTGCAGCGGAGCACAAGCAAGCGCCCGGTGCGTTGATAGAGAGAAACATTAATAATATAGCACAAAAGTGGTTTTCTGTCAAGAAACTTTGATTTTTATGCTGTTTTATGGTATATTCTAGACGATTTTAAGCAATTCTCTGTATGACCTCTGCAAACCAAGATCCTATCGAACTCGCATGGTTCCGTCTTTCCTGTTTTGCTCAATTTGGACCAGCGCGATTATTAAAAATTCTACGTGTACTCAAAGACCCGCGCCGGGCACTGGAAGGCGACCATCAAACACTTGTAAGCTCGGGGATCGAACCACACATCATCGAACAATTTTTAAGTTTCAAGGAAGACACTCGTTGGATACAGCGATGGGAAACATACACTAAAGAAAACATTCACATGACCATCTTGGGTTGCGATGATTATCCGACGCTTCTTTCACAAATTCATCACCCGCCCGTTGTTTTGTATTGGAAGGGAAACATAAACCAACCCTGGGATACGATGATTTCGGTTATAGGTACGCGAGCCGTATCGCTGTACGGAAAAACAATCACGCCGATGATTGTCGAAGGACTATGCCGACGGGGCGTTGGAGTCGTGAGTGGGCTGGCACTGGGCATTGACGGACTCGCACACCAAGCCGCAATAAACACCCAACAACCAACGGTGGCCGTGATCGGTGGAGGCATTGACCGCTCGAGTATCTTCCCTTCGGCTCATTTGAACCTCGCTGAAAATCTTATCGCGGGGGGTGGGTGCCTGATGAGCGAATATCCACCGCTCACGCTCCCCCTGAAGCACTATTTTCCCCTACGTAACCGCATTGTGGCGGGACTCACGCGCGCAACTCTCGTGATCGAGGCCGATACACAATCAGGGGCATTGATTACGGCAAAATCGGCTCTAGAAGAAAACCGCGAGGTGTTTGCCGTGCCGGGGCCCATCACATCCCCTACGTCGGCGGGGACGAATGGACTCATTCGCTTAGGCGCACGCTGTATTACGAGCGCCGATGAAATCCTTGCTGATCTTGAAATTGTAACCGAATTGCGGTGCGAAAGAGCCCCAGCAATCAAGCGTACAAGCAACGACCCCGATGAAAACACCCTGCTCCAATTACTCACCTTGGAACCCATCGAAGTTGATTCGATTATTCGATCGTCGAATATGCCCGTAACCACGGTACAACGCACGCTCTCATTGCTCGAGCTCAAAGGCTGGGTGCGGCAAGTGGGGCCCACATTGTATGTGCTGAATAATGCCTAACGGTCGTGTGACTGGTTGCGAATATAATTAAGGATGTGTTAGACTATTGCCATTCACTGTTTTAAATTATTCCTTGCCTGTGACCAAAAAAGTTCCGAGTAAAAAACCAACGGGGAGAACGCTCGTGATCGTGGAGTCCCCCACCAAAGCAAAAACGATCGCAAAGATGCTCTCTCGCGACTTCCGCGTTGAATCTTCGTTTGGACACATTCGCGATTTGCCAAAAAGTAAAATGGGGATCGACATTGAACACGGATTTGCTCCCCAGTACGTTGTCCCAAAAGATAAACAACAGCACGTGAACGAATTGATCGCCCAAACGGATGGGGCCAGCCGAGTGATACTGGCGACCGACGAAGACCGCGAAGGAGAAGCGATCGCATGGCACCTCGCCGAGACATTGGGGTTGGGCACCTCGAAATCTGCCAAACCCGCCGAACGGATCGTCTTTCACGAAATCACCAAACGCGCGATCGAAGAAGCGCTCGCACACCCCCGCACCATCAACCAACACATGGTCGATGCCCAGCAAGCGCGCAGAGTACTCGACCGATTAGTGGGATACGAACTCTCACCCTTTTTGTGGCGCAAGGTCGCCCGCGGGCTTTCGGCCGGGCGTGTGCAATCCGCGGCACTCCGGTTAATTGTCGAACGCGAAGAAGAACGCGAGGCGTTTAAAGAACAAGAATATTGGACCATTGAATCCGACATGCGAGTATCAGACGGTGAATTTAAAGCCACGCTTGCAGCGATTGATGGCAAGCCCTTACAGAAATTTTCGATCGGCGACAAAAAACACGCCGAAGACGTTGAGGCGTCCCTCAAAAACGGGAAAAGCCAAGTGGAAACCGTGGACAAAAAATCCGCCCGCCGCGCTCCCCCGCCGCCGTTTACAACATCCACACTCCAACAAGAATCGAATCGCCGCCTCGGGTTCTCGGCAAAACAAACCATGCGGCTTGCGCAACAATTGTACGAAGGGATTCACCTGGGTCCAGAAGGATCGGTGGGGTTGATCACGTACATGCGCACGGATTCGGTGAACCTATCGCAGGATTTTCTCTCGGAGGCCAAGGCCGCGATCCAAGCACAATTTGGGAATCAATATTGGGAGCAGTCGCGCACATTTACGACAAAATCGAAACTAGCCCAAGAAGCACATGAAGCGATTCGCCCCAGCATGGCGCACCGATCGCCCGAAACCCTCACGCCGTTTTTAGAACCGCAACAATGGAAACTCTACGACCTTATCTGGCGCCGTGCGGTTGCCAGCCAAATGGCCATCGCGCAAGTCGACCAAACATCGGTGAAGATTCTCACGACCGCCTCGAAGGCCACCGGACGTTGGCACAGTAACGGTGCGGTGATCCGCTTTGATGGGTGGCTCAAACTGTACCCGAGCCACACCAAGGAAGGAGAATTGCCGTCGCTCACCGTCGGCGAAACGGTAACGATCGCGGCGATGATCCCAACGCAACACTTTACCCAACCGCCGGGCCGCTACAGCGACGCCTCCTTAGTGAAAGCGTTAGAAGAGTTTGGTATTGGCCGGCCGTCGACCTATGCCCCAACGATCTCGACGATTGTGGACCGCAACTACGTGGCGCGTGCCGAAGACAAACGCTTCTTCCCCACCGATATTGGACGGCTCGTAACCAAAGTACTCAAAGAACACTTCCCGCATATTGTCGACTACACCTTTACTGCCACGATGGAAGATGATTTGGATGCGATCGCGCAAGGCGAAAAAAAATGGCAACCGATTATCGAGGCGTTCTACAAACCGTTCCACGACAATCTCCTTTCAAAAGAAGATGTTGTTTCAAAAAAAGAATTAACCGAGGAAACCAGCGACGAAGTCTGCCCCAAATGCAGTAAACCGATGCTCATTAAAATCGGTCGTTTTGGAAAGTTCCTCGCCTGTAGCGCATACCCCGAATGTAAAACGACGAAGCCTTTAAAAGGCTCAGCGGAAGAAAAGGAACAAGAACAAGAAGCAAAAGATGCTCCCGGGTGCCCCGAGTGCGGTAAACCCATGGCGGTGAAACATGGCCGCTTTGGACCCTTCTATGGCTGCACCGGATACCCCGACTGCAAAGGGATTAAGCGGATCGACAAACCCACGGGCGTGAAATGCCCCAAATGTAAAGAGGGTGATGTGGTCGCCCGCCGCAGTAAGCGCGGCAAAACATTTTATGGCTGCAACAAATATCCGGATTGCGACTTTGTATTGTGGAGTAAACCCGTGATTGATGATGGAACGAAAGAAGCAAAGCTCTGTCCCAAATGCAAATCTATTATGATCATGGGGGCAAAAAATACCGTTCGTTGCTCTGATAAAGAATGTGGATATAGTGAGGAATCGACGAGTGATGATTAAACTCTGTTCAAAGAAATGAACAAGCGACCGGTGCGGGGGAGGGACTCCGCAGCGGTCGCTTTTGGTTGGAGGATGTCGGAGGTGGAGCGATCAGCCGCCCATGGGTTCGCCGATTTCCACCTCTTCCTCTTGAGGAAGCTCCGCGGCCGCCTCGAGCTCCGTCGGGGGCGTTGGCGGGAGGGCATCGAGGTGCGCGTTAATGGCGCTGAAGAACTCCTCGGCCTGGGCGTCCTTGTGGAGCGCAAGACCGCCGGTGGTGCTGGTCATGAGCTCGGCGATCTCCCGATACCGCTCCGCGTCCAGATACATGAACACGCACCGCGGTGAAAGATCGAGATTGGCGGCCAGGACAACCAATTCGTTGCACTGCTCGGCGTCAAACAGCTCGATGTTGACCATGAGAAGGTCGACCTCGTCGAGGAAGCCCGGCTCTTCGAGCACGCGATCGACGTCCTTCGTAACCCGCTGATTACATCCGGGGAATGCACCGTCGACGTGATCGTCGAGGCGCTTGAGCATGACCGGGTCGTCTTCGACGACCACGAGACTACGCGGTATCTGCATCGCGGTTCCTCCAAAATGTTTGGAATGCAAGCCCTCCGCAATGCATTCAGTTCAGTTATGGTAGAGCAATGTTATCGTGGACCCAACACCGTGCAACAATATATGAATCAAGCGACTCCCCTTGCATCAAGTAATCACCTATGCTCTAATATCCCTGGTGGGGTAGGACACACTCCCTAATATCACCTACGGTTTAAGGGGTTTAATGCCTCTACCTCACCGCCTACAAAGACTTAAGTCGTAAGCAGTAAGACGTAAGTTTTAAATAAAGAAGCCGCCTCATTGGCGGTTTTCTTATTTGTGACAATGCCCCTCACCCTGACCCTCTCCCCTTTGGGGCGAGGAAACTCTTCGGAAAACAAAACTCCTCCGTTCCGTTTCGGACGAAGGAGTTCTGCGGTTTTTAGGATTTGCCTTACGGCACCCTAACATCACAATACTAGCCTAGCAAACATGATTGGGTTTGTCAATCCCAAACCCCACCCAACCTCCCCTTTAAATAAATGGGAGGAGGACAGATTACTGCATTCCGTAGGGTGAATATACTTCCAATGCGGTTGCAGGATTTGCAATCGTGACCCCATGGGTATTTTGGGGGGCAACAACGACTTGAATTTTGAGATATTGAGCCTTTACAGGTGTCGTAAAGGCGACCGAAATTCCTGTCGCGGTCACCGCCACCGTATAGTTACTCTGATTAATAGTAGTATACCGCTCGCCTTCTCCTGCGCTCCAAATTCTTAAACTATTACTCGAACGATTCTCTCCGCTCATTGCCAGGGTGAATGAACCAATCTCCTGAGTACCACCAAATATCATACCAAAGCTTTCATGGTTGCCCGCGCGCAGGGAAAGCCCGGCGTTAACCACGGTCGGAGGGACAGGATCGATAGGATGGTTGCGGTCGTCGATGGTTGGTGGGGTTTCATGAATCAATGGTGGCGTATCAGAAGGAGGAATCACCGTATCAATCATTGGAGTAGTCGGCACGACCGAACAATCCCAGAGCGCCGATGCGATCGCACGATCGCCACTATGGACACGCACCCGAATCGGGAACCCTGTAACGCGGGTTTGAGTGTATGTATGCGCAATGGGAACCTCGATCAGGGATTGCCCCTTGAGTGCGCGACTTGCCGTATACACATCGGTATTGCCATCTCCCCAATCTACGGTGATGGTGTACAACTGTGCAATATCAAATCGATTTTTCAATCGAACCAACATGTTGGACGCCGCCCCTACGGGGGGTGGATTATCCGGCAGCATCGCAAGGCGAATGACTTCGAAGGGGTAGGACAATCGATCTGCTTCGGGTGTTGTACAGAGTAACACGTTGCCCGGAGCCACTTCTACCAGTCCACTGGTGTCGGTACTCCTATCAGGAGGGGCGTCTGCTCTCTGCGCTGTGAGGACAGAACCAACAAGCGGGAGGCCGCGCGTTGTGGGGGAATCAATGGATTTACTTGCCCCCCAAGCGGGGGCAAACCACTGAATGCCGCTGATGGTTGCGCGTGTCCCGGTATAACTATGCGCACCACCGATCGCATATTGCAGTGTCTGGCCTCCACTGCAATTGGTCGTCACTTGTAGTTGAAATACTTTAATCTTCCCGGATGGAATGGATACGCTCACATGATCATATGTGCTATAGACAAGATCACTGATCGGCTGATTATTCCATTGGGCAATCAGTGTTGCACCCGTGCCTGTCACGTCAAACAACTTGGCATTGCCTCGATCACCCATATTGCCATTACACGTGCCGCTACCGACAAACTCCATGCGTTTGATCCCGACCCCACCGCTACGACTTTGGAGAGAAAATTGGAATACTGGTTCGTCGACGATTCCACCAGCAAATGTTGGTAGCGGGGGCGTAACGCTCTCTTTTACTTCTATTGCAGACCCATACAACTGATGATCTGCGCTGGAAGCTATTGTTCCGCTCGTTTCGCCGGTACTTGTAATCGTTGTTGGATCAATGACCTGTTTTTTACTTACGGATTCGGCTTGAATCCCATATGAACCATCCGATGGATCGCTGCCCAATAGTACCCACTCCTGTGCACTCCCATTACTATCACCAAATCCTAAAGATGCGATGTGGGCAAGGTTTATTTGAGCGATATCTGCTTCAATGGTGACATAAACAGGTTGGGCTTTTGTCACCGTAAAGGGATGTTGATCAAATTTCATTAATGCTTTACCCCCAACTCCCAAAGCCACTCCCCCAGTAGGACCAATTTGAATTTTATTCACCATCGAGGCATCGGCAGACGCATAGAGCCGAATATGACTAATCGGTAGAGTAGGAACCAATGAAGCATCATTGGGTACGAGTATATGTTCAAACGCAAAGGCTATGGGAATCGAGCGAATAACAACATCTTCATCGGGTGCGGTTAGTTTGTACTGCATCCACACCGTATTGTTCATGCCACTGGTAAACTGCTGTGCGAGAGGACGTGAAGAAGGAACACTGACTTGCAAATGTATAGGGGGGGAGATCGAGCAGCTCGGATCATTCGGGCCCAAACGTAATGCTTCCCATAGCTTCGTGCTTGCACTTAAATACCATGGTGATGATATCGTACACACGGGTACAATGGTAAAACAAAATTCTCCCGACGGACATTGGGCAAGATCGCCGGTCTGAACCCCTCCATAGCCACTGGCACTTCCACCATGGACCCACCAAATTCCATTACGACACAGGAAGCGGTGGTCGCCATTGGGGAGCACCGCTGTGCCATCCGGACGTTCCTGACCACCCCAATGACAAGAGAGGGATTGAGAAGCAATAGAAAACGTTCCGCTCTCCCCCGCAGCATCTGAAAGATTTTTTACTACTGGTTGTTCCATCGATGAACTCACGCGCACTAGTGGCAGCACCCCGTCGACATCATTCGTACTGGTCCCAAAAGTGCCAACGATCCGCCGAGGACGACTCTTTGCATCCGCGAGCGTTGTAAACACGGGAGCGATCTCTGCTAATCCTGCCGCGGTGGTGGTGGACGAAACACTATCAACGATAAACTTAAAGCCCACAGTACGCACCGGGGCTGGAAATGTTGCGATCGCATTGGGGAACGCCGGATTGGCAAGGACCGCGATCCCGCCAACATCGGGGTATCGCGTCCCATTAAAAAATTCAAAGTGGCCATCTTGAATCGTTTCTTTTGCATCACCCCGATCAAAGAGATGGACACCCGCTAATTCCACCTCAACAGGAAATTGCACTTCAATCGACGCTCCAACCTTTTGATGATCACTCACCCACTCCCCCGTAATATTAGGCATGGCCTTATCGCAAGCACTTTCTGGGGCGGTCGATTTTTCTGAAGAACACTTGACGGTCCACCCAATGGTGTCCGTTGTCTGCAAACGAAACACATGCTGGAATACCTGTCCATACGAAAAACCAGGACTCGTAAATACCGGTACCACGCCTTTAGCGAGGATGAGTACCCCTAACGCTGTGCTCACCGCCCATAAATACCGTCGCATGTTCATATGATTTGACGAAATCATGCCGCGCAGTCGTCCTTTGAAGCGCGGCCGATTTATTTGACAATAGGAAAACAATGGTATAACTATACCAGACCACGCACCCCCTTGGAAAGGCGTATTATCAACAAAGAGGTCATCGTGATAGAATGAACTTATGAGTAGAGTATCTCGATTTCTTGCGAATTTGTAGCGTGTATCGCGATAAATGGATGGTAACGTGGTGTATGCCCGGCTATCAGCGTCTTAAAGAAATTATTCTCAATAATATCCCGGATCGAGACATTGAACTCATCCACCGGGCGTATCAATTTGCAAAAAATGCTCATCAGGGACAGATGCGTACCAGCGGCGAGGAATATATCAACCACCCCATTGAAACCGCCATCACCCTTGCAAAAATGCGTTTGGATAGTGCCACCATCGCGGCAGGGCTCTTACACGACGTGTCGGATGACACACCGATTACGATCAAAGATATTGAGAATGAGTTTGGACTTGAAGTTGCGCAGCTTGTCAGTGGCGTGACAAAGCTTGGGAAAGTACGGTATCGGGGCATTGATCGCTATGTTGAAAACTTACGCAAAATGTTTGTAGCCATGGCACAAGACATCCGCGTTATTTTAATTAAATTTGCCGACCGGCTGCATAACCTTAAAACCATCGAATACCTCCCCAGCGAAAAGCAACAGCGCATTGCCAAAGAAACATTAGAAATCTATGCCCCCATTGCCAACCGTTTAGGAATGGGAGACATTCGGGATAAATTGGAAGACCTTTCCTTTAAAACACTCTACCCCCAAGAACACACGTGGCTTGAAAATCTCGTGATGACACGGTTTGAAGAAAAAACACGCTATCTTAAAAATATCCAACGGAAGATTACGCATGAACTTTCGAATAAATATCACATCCCTATTTGTTCGGTCCATGGTCGAACAAAACATCTGTATAGCTTGTACCGCAAGCTCTTGGAACGGGACCGGGATATCACCAAAATTTACGACCTGATTGCCTTACGGATTGTGGTCAACACTGTGGGTGATTGCTATACGGTACTCGGGGTGATCCATGCGCTTTGGAGACCACTGAAAGGCCGCATCAAAGATTACATCGCCCAGCCCAAACCCAATGGGTATCAGTCACTCCACACCACGGTGTTTTGCGATGGCGGTGAAATTGTCGAATTCCAAATCCGTACTCAAAAAATGCATGATGAAGCCGAGTTTGGCATTACCGCGCACTGGCATTACGATGAACAAGGGGCGGTGGCATTCGACCGCAAACTTTCGTGGGTCAAAGAGCTGTCCGAATGGCACCAACGCATCGAAGATTCACACCAAATGGTGGAAGCGGTTAAAATGGATGTCTTTAAAAATCGAATCTTTGTCTTTACCCCCGAAGGCGACGTGATTGATCTTCCCGAAGAATCAACCCCAATTGATTTTGCCTATCATATCCATACGGACCTCGGCAATCAATGTATTGGCACAAAAGTGAACGACCGCCTGGCCGCACTTGATACCACGCTCCATAACGGCGATGTTGTAGAAATTCTTAAAAATATTCAAAAGCGCATTCCAGACCCCAATTGGCTGACGTTTGTTAAAACGACCACCGCTCGATCAAAAATCAAGGCACAAATGCGCAAAAAGTTGGTGGATCGCATTAAAGGCATCCTTACGAACCCGCGAGTGTAATTTTATCGACGATTTGATACAACTCTTCGGGCGCGTAGTAGTAAATCACAACGCGACCGCCCTCACCCTGGGGATGGATCTCCACCTTGGTTGCGAGAATAGTACGCAACTCTCGTAACATCTCTTCATGCTGGGCATTTGGAAGTGTTGGCAAGGAAAGTACTCCCGAAGACGATCGCGGCGAACGCTTGCGAGTCTTTACCAATGTTTCAGCCTCTCGAACCGTATAGTGCTGTTCTAAAATTGTTTCCAGTACCGATTTTTGTTGCTCTTCGGTTTCAAGACTTGCGAGAATTTTTGCATGCCCCTCTGTGATCTTCCCTTCTCGCAACGCATCTTGTGCTTTAAGCGGTAATTGAAGGTACCGAAGAGTGTTTGCGATAATCGATCGGGCCACCCCTAAGCGCTTCGACGCTTGCTCTTGGGTTAACGCAAATTCATTGATCAAAATTTGATAGGACTGAGCCCGTTCAATGGGGTCGAGGTCTGATCGTTGAATATTCTCGATGAGCGCAAGTTCGAGCTTTTCCTGATCATGCGATGATCGCACGACAGCAGGAATGCGCTCAAGGCCCGCGATCTTTGCTGCTCGTAAACGGCGTTCACCACTGACAAGCTCATATCCCCCATTGTCTAAACGCGTGACCACAATCGGTTGGAGCAAACCGTACTGTACAATGGAGTCAGCCAACGATTCAAGTTCTTCGGGATCAAACCGCGTTCGAGGCTGGCGCGGATTGGGAACAATCGAATCGACGGGTATTACCATATACCCATCCGTTGGAATCGACGATGGTGGTTCTACCGGTGCGGAGCGTACAGCAGGACTCACGATCTGCACACTTGGTGTTGTCGTAGACACCGGTTCCGATACTACCCGTTGCGCTGCTTTTTTTGAAGGAATGAGAGCATCCAGCCCCCTCCCTAATCCAAATGGTGTTTTTGACATACTCATATTTAATTAATACTTTTGATTCTGCGCCCTTCTGCGTTTTTTCATCAGACAATGGGGATACGAATACGTTCAGTAACGTTACTGACCGCCGGAGGTTGATAAAAGTTTGTGAGTTTGCGCTTGACCACATCCACAACTTCTTCGGCAAGCCGTTCATACGATTTGGCTGCACGCGAGGTTGGATCATACCCCATAATACTCTTGCCGTGACTCGGTGCTTCGGCTAACCGAATAGAGCGCGGTATGACACTCCTAAAGATCGTATCAGGGAAATATTTATACAGCTCCATCATCACCTGGTTACTCAACCGATTACGCGTATCATACATCGTGATCACTGCGCCAAGCACACTCACGGAAGTATCAAGATTATCTTTGACGAGCCCCACTGTTTGGAGGAGTTGCCCGAGTCCTTCAAGGGCATAGTATTCGGCTTGGACTGGAATAAGGACATAATCGGCCGCCACTAAACTATTGATCGTGATGAGTCCCAACGATGGTGGGCAGTCAATAATAATAAAATCATAATCATTGCGCACCTCGGCGATGGCTTCGCGCAATTTATACTCTCTATTATCAACAGAGACAAGTTCAACACTGGCGCCGGCAAGAGCCATAGTCGCGGGTGCAACACGCAGACCATCGTGCTCTGTGGCGCACAAAACATCACGAAGCGACGAAACTCCAATTAACGCTTCATACATTCCGTGTGGGATACTGCGGTGATCAATACCAAATCCACTCGTGGCATTAGCCTGGGGGTCCATGTCCATCATTAGGACATAATTCCCAAGTTTTGCGATGTACGTAGCTAAATTCACGGCCGTGGTGGTCTTCCCCACCCCGCCTTTTTGATTCACAATAGCAATAATCGTGGCCACAGACTTATGGGGATAAACAAAGAATACTTTTTTATTATACACTAACGACGCAAGAAGATAAAAATGGTAGGGCCAACGCCGCTCCGGTCAATTGACGCTCGAGGGCAAAAACGGTACACTCCTGGACATAATGCCGCGGTGGTGGAACTGGCAGACACACAGGACTCAAAATCCTGCGAGGGCGACCTCATGAGGGTTCGACTCCCTCCCGCGGCAGAAAAACTGCACTTGATATGAAGGATAAAACAATATTTATTATTGTACTATTGAGCATCGCTCTGATTGGCGGTGCTTTGTTTTTTTATTCCCCCACTCCCAAAATCTTAGCATCGACAGAAATTCAACCTTCCAAGCCCGCTAGTACTATATCGTTCATTGCCGTTGGCGATATTATGCTTTCGCGCAATGTTGCCCAAACGATCAAAAAACAAAAAGACCCGAACTATCCATTCCTCAAAGTCCGCGATGGTCTCAACAAAGCCGATATCGTCTTTGCCAACCTTGAAAACCCTATTACAAAGGGACGCGATATTAAAACCGGAGAGATGACGTTCCACGCGAACCCCGGGAGCGAACAATCCCTGAAAGATGCGGGGATAACGATTGTGTCACTAGCCAACAATCATATTCCTAATTTTGGTTCAAAAGGAATCAATGATACGATTGAGGCTCTCGACCACGTCGGCATACTCCATGCTGGAGCAGGTAACGACATGTCCGCAGCCAGCGCGCCGGTATTTATGGAAGCAAATGGAATCCGTATTGCGATGCTCGCCTACAACGCTCCAGACGTGGTGCCAAAATCCTACGAGGCCGGAACAAATCACCCCGGAACAGTATTTTTGAATATCCCTCGTATAACCACTGCAGTAAAAAGAGCAAAAGAACAAGCAGACCTCGTGATCGTGTCTATGCATGCGGGCATCGAGTATCAACAGAAGCCGAACGCGATGCAAACGACATTTGCCCACGCGGCGATTGATGCGGGTGCCGAAATGGTGATTGGTCACCACCCGCATGTTGTGCAAACAATGGAAGAGTACAAAGGGAAATATATTTTCTATAGCCTGGGGAATTTTGTATTCGACCAGATGTGGTCGCAGGATACCCGCGAGGGACTCGCTTTGGATATGACAATGACAAAAGACGGTGTCCAAACGGTGAAATTCTTACCACTTCAAATTGATGATTACTCACAACCACATTCCTTATCTGCTGGAGCACAAACCGATCGGATTATAAAACGACTCCACTTCCCTACGATTAAAGAAATGATGCTTCATCATGATACCACCCTATGAACCTTCAACTTATTCTTGGAATACTTTTTATCTTCGCCGTCCTGCTCTTCCCTCTGACCTTTGCCTACTCGAGTCTTCGAGCGGCACCTTGGGTTCCTACCTGGGGCGTCGATGTACAACGATTTTTGGCATTAGCACAATTTAAAAGCACTGATACATTGTATGACCTGGGCTGTGGCGATGGCCGCATGGTGTGTGCGGCGGCTGCTAGTGGCGCCACGGCAGTCGGGTTTGATATTTCGGTTCTCCCCTACCTGCTGGCGCAAATACGGCGATGGAGGCTGGGGAAAAATCGCACTCGCTGCCACATTCGATGGCGAGATTTTTGGCACACCGATCTTTCCAAAGCGACCGTTATTTATTTCTTTTTAATGCCGCGAATTTTCCCGCGCCTCAAAGCACAACTCGAACAGCAAACCAAACCAGGGACCCGCGTGATCACCTATGTGTGGCCGATCGATGGGTGGACGCCCGTAATGGTGAGCACTTCCCCGAACCAACCGAAAATGTATTTATATATTCGCTAACACTGCGATGAGGATGGCGAGCGTAAGGGCCTGGAAGATCAGGCCTTTTTTAATTCCCAAATGGATGCCTAAGGCATTATGGAATCGCTCGTGCGCCCGACGATACCATCGAAAGATTCGCGGGCCAGCCGGGAATACAATATCCGGGACCTGGAGGCCGTCGGGGAGCATGGCCCCAAACACTGCCGCAAACAACACCGCATTGGTGACGACACCAAATCGCCAAAGAATGTATTGCGTTATAATCATGATGCTTATATCAAACAGAGTGATCGCCAGTAAAAAACGGATGACTTGCGGATGGGTCATGGGTCCACCGAGGTCTTCGTCTCCGTGTGGGAGCGCATCCACAAAAAAATGAGAAATAAATCCCACGACAAATACCCACCAGGGATTATTGGTAAGCGATTCGGCAAGTACTTCGCCCGCAACGGCGTGGACAGTGAGGAACATATCATCGAAAATTTCTAATATCTAATTCCTGATTTCTAATGGCTGACGCTCAAGATTATAGCATACAAAGAATTTTCTTCTAAATATAAAACCGCTCCAATTGACCCCCTCGTCAATGGAACGGCTATTGATCTTTGTAAACAATTGAAATCTTGCCAGTCTTAATCGACCGGTTGAATCGCGGTGGCGTGGGCTAGAAGTGCCCGACGGACTTCGGTGCCTAACTGATAGTGGAGCTGATGCGCCACCTCGCCCGTGAGATGTTCAAGGCACGGCCCCGGCACTCTGATCGCCTCATTCGTTATCATGAGAGTCCCGATGTTACACTTTCGGCAGACAAACATAATCGGTGTATCGGATACGAATGAGCGGGCATCCTTAATGCCGTGGTGGAACAACCCGCTGACAATGTTGCGGATATGTTCTTCATATCGCTCAAAGCTTGGCAATGCCAATACGCCATTAAAATACTTGAGGAGTATTTCTGTCACAGACCCTAATGTCGGCAACTCTTTCGCCGTAAGCTGATCAATGGTTTCGGCTTCAAAGTTGAGTTGAGCAGCGTTGATCAGGGGCTTGAGTGTAACGGTAAACGTGCCCGCTTTTAAGGACCAGTGGTGATCAGCCCAGTGAAGGAGTGATTGATACAAACTCCAGTGGAAGAATGGCGCCATCGTGACCCGTGTGCTGCGATCGGACACTCCATCAGCACCCGGCACTTGTTCAGCGGTGAAGGTGATCGAAAACGACGCGAGGCTCTCAAGCAACTCCCGCAAACTGGTAGGCTGCTGTTGCCGGAACCAGTGTTCCCGCTCGTCGTGAATGAACTCGGCAACAAGGGCACGCATACCGTCCTTGATGATCTGAACAATCTGCTTTCTCAACGGGGATATTTTGTGATTCTCGCAAATTCCCGGCACGAGCATCATATCCCTCTTCCGAGATTTTTTGAACTCGTCGTGAATGCACGACGGGCAGAGGCTCCGAATCGAGATGGTTTGAATCGTCTTACAGCAAACTTCCCAAGGGGCATCAAGGAGGAAATTGTTCGAAGATAGCGAAAGCGCCCCTTCGACGATTTCCTGCGGAGGAACCTTGGAGAGGAGCTGAAAGTACTCCGTTGCCAAGGGTTGCACTACGGCGATCGCAAGCGGTTGAGCTTCGGGAACAATTCCCTTGAACTCAAACTTCGATTGCCCGCGGATCACAATCTGTGCGGATACTGCGGCGCCCAACAACTGGGGTCCAAGGTCCTTGAGCTTTGAGAGGACCTTTCGGTCCCGTACGGGGTGCATTTCCACTTGAACGCCCGAACTCGAAGACTTCAAATCGATCGCCAACTCAGGCTGATAGAGAAACCGAAATATGGCCTCGGCGGACGTGTTATGCACGGCGTTCCTCCTGGGAGTTTCCTATTTGGGAATGTTCGATCAATCAACCATATGCTGAATTTCTTGGATGATCTACTCTATCAAAAAAATGAGGCGGAATCAATAGTGCTAAAATAGTGCTAAAATACTATTGAGAATTATAAAACCGCTCAATCGAAAGACCCCTTTTCGAGTGAGCGGCGTGATGTGTGGCGACGGTGTAGCACATGGTTAGGATCTCTTCTCGGATACGACGTGCGAACAAGAGCACTCTCCGGGGTGAGCAACCTGCTGCTCGTCGTCGCGTTTCCATCGCTGGTAATTCTTGTAGGTCTTCACCGTAAAGACGATCGTAAGAATCATTAGTGGCCAAGCGCCCTTGATCGCCTCAAAGATCAACCAGAACGGCTGACCGATGAGTCCGATCATCCACCCCACCTTCTGCTTCTTGCCGGTGAAGTGGAGTTGCCCTAAACCTGTGGCTAGTGCAATACATTGAGCGCTGATATCAACAACGCTCACGATGTAGTCCCATTGGGCGTTGTCGATGTGCACGATTGCCTCCGTTTCGAGAATGTCAGAACGTATCCCACACTCTATGAGGAAAGTACTGCTGTGTCAAATATTGAATACAAAAAACAGGGCAAGTAATACCCTGTTTTTTACGGAGGCGTCTCATCCTTTTTGGTGCGGGTGAGATAAATAACAACTCCCGCTATCGTAACGAGAAACAGCGCGCTGGTCTTGGTAGTACCCAGTCCTAGGCCACCATCCGAAGGATTCTGCGATAGATAGTCGCCCAACGATGCGCCCAGAGGGCGGGTCAAGATGTAGGTCAGCCAGAAACCGAGAACCGCATTGGTCGATTGGTGCCGATTTTCCATCGCCAACCTTTTCTTCACTGCAAAGTATATTACTGTCACAAGAACAATCAAGCCCGCAAAGATCAACAGTGAGGTCAAATACCCGAGATCAAACTTTTCGGCAACCAGATCCCCGGAGGCGGTGCCCAGGGCGAAGGTGACCAGAACGACCAGCCAGTAAAACGCTTCACGCCGTGTGGTGATAATAGAATGCACGGATAACGATTTCTCAACGGCATACCACACCGCAAAGGTTGCCGCCAGTGCGATAGCGAATACGATCGTGGTTATTCCAAGAGAAACACCGAGATTGTCTGTGAGGTTGTCAGTGATCAAGGTGCCCACGACGCTAATAAGAACAACCCCGAGCCAATAGATGGAAGGGATGTACCGCTTGGTCCGAAATTGAAAAAACAGAACAATCACAAGGAATACCGCCATGACTAGAGATGTTCCGGTCAAACCTAAATTGAGGTTCGTATTGAGGTAATCCGCAGCCGTTTCACCAATGGTCGTGCACAAGATTTTAATAATCCAAAAATAAAGCGTGACCTCTGGAACCTTGTTGAGCATCTGCCGAAACTTTGAGGAGTTCGTCTGCGTCATAGATAATATGAAAGTAAAAAAATATTTAATACTAAAATAATCTAAGATGCTTAAATTTTTTCATCCGTCCTTGGCAGCTCAACCGTAATGAGCGTACCCTTGTGAAGGGTACTATCGATTCGAATGCGTCCTCCGTGGACTTCAGCGATGACCCTTACGATCGAGAGCCCAAGACCAGCCCCACTCGCATGATGAGTACGGGCGTTATCAACTTTATAAAACCGATCAAATACATGAGGCAGATCTTCGCTTGCAATACCAATGCCAGAATCTTTTACCACTAATTCCATTACCGACCCTTTTTGTAATACCGTAACGTCAATGCTTCCTCCTGCCGGAGTATACTGGATAGCATTTTGAATAAGATTGGTCACGAGGTGTTCCAGCGAAGAGGCGATTCCTAATATGTTCCCAGCGTCCATAGCGCTGAAACTGAGCAATAGACCGTTTTTTTTGGCCAATAATTTCATCTTCTGACTAATCCTCAGTACTACGTCTTTTAATTCAATAGTTGATTTTTGAAGCGGTGCCTGTGATTGGTCACCCCGCGACAATGCCAATAAATTCTCTACAATAGCTGACATGCGATTGATTTCCTCTACCGTACTGGTAGCGATTTTTCGATAATCAACAGTTTGAGCTCGTGGATTTTGCAATAATACCTCATTCTCGATATTCATAATGGCCAGTGGTGTGCGTAATTCGTGCGAGGCATCAGCGGTAAAGCGTTTTTGAGCTTCAAGCGCCCGTTGAATGGGTTTCAACGTTTTGCCCGCTAATACATAGCTCAGTCCAGTAGAGACTAACAGCACAATCAAATCGGAAAAAATAAGATTCATTTGTAGATTATCCGTAGTCCTGACATATCGTTGGAGCTCGTGTTCCGAAGTCATTCCATCCTCCATTTCGCTGCGCAAATTTTCGGCGACCGAAAAATAGAGCGCAATACTAAAAACCGTCAAAATAATAGCGATCACTGCCACATAATACACCGTTAAACGGATTCGAGCAGCGGCAAAGATGTCACGCGGAAAACCGGTACCCCAACCCCCGGACGGTTTCGATGTGTTTTTTGGTAGAATGTTCATCAAGTTTTTTCCTTAAATTCTTAATATGGACATCGATAACATTGCTAAACGAATCGAAAGAGAAATCCCAAGCATGACTAAGTAATTGCTCTCGACTCATCACTTGATCGTGATTGCGCATAAAATATTCCAGGAGCATGAACTCCTTCAGCGTGAGCTTCAGCTCTCGAATGTTTTGGTAAACCTTTCGTGTCGCCGTATTCAGAACAATATCTTTTACTTTTAACTGTGCTGGTAGACTTTGCATTGGTCGGCGTAAGAGTGCCCTGAGACGGGCCGTTAGCACGGCGAGAGAAAATGGTTTGATAAGATAGTCGTCTGCTCCGGCATCAAGTCCCAGGACGGTATCATCGGACGTATCCCGTGCAGTGAGCATTAAAATAGGAATCATGATTCCTTTCGCACGTACATTTCTGCATACCGCAATACCGTCTCGCTTGGGCAGCATCACATCTAAAATTACGACGTCATAATTTTCATAATGCATCTCAATGCGTTGCTGACCGCTTTCGCCGTCGAGAAGATAATCAGCCACATATCCTAATTGTTCCAAGCCTTGTTTGAGGGATTTCGCCAGCTTTACCTCGTCTTCAATGATAAGAATCTTCATAGGTCCATATTACGTTACTCCGGCGAGATGAAGTTTTGATGAAGATGCTCAAAAAACATAAGGAATTGAGTCGTATTGGCTTAACCACCCTCAGTGATGTCTTGCTCAGTATAACGCCTAGTACAATATGTCGCCACCCCGTGATGCGTCGATAAAATTTGAAACCGCCCCGGCAGACGTACCGAGGCGGTCCTACGACAGACCACTCTATTTTGTTATCGGTGGACGATTGTCATAAGATAAGTAAACTCTTGAACGGTTGCCGTTATTCGCCTTGTTCATTCGTATCGTTGCTTTCATTCTTTTCCATTCCCTCGCCCGCATCTTTTGGATCATTCGTGTCATTCTTTTCTTTACTCTCATGAACAACCATCGTTTGGAGCTGTTGATCCATTTGTGCCTGGGTGATCTTACCGCTGACTACCTCTTGAGCCAGTTCTTGTTTATGAGCATCCATCTTGGTCTGTTTTTGAGCCGCATTAAATTGATCACCCTTTTCCGTTGCCTCTTGGCCATCGTGAGTTCCTTTGTCGTTTACTTCAGCTTGATCATCGTTTGTTTCTACGTCCTGTTTTCCTGTCGCAGGGGCGACTATGTCAGGCTGTTCTTTGCCTCCCAGGTCTTGAATGGTATCTGTATCGTTTTTGTCCATAGGAGAAGAGACATTCGGGGTGGCCGTTTGCACAGCGGCTGACACAATCGCTGGTGAAGAAGGACTCGTGGCACCATCTTGTGCGCGAGCAGACAACCCTACAGCCGCAGCACCACCAATGAGTACTCCAACAGCCAGCATGATGCTACCGGTATTCTTATTCCATTGCATAAGTGTTGTATCATTAAAAACTGAGATTGATCAATGGGATTACCTCAAAATCGACCTTTACACATGTGAGTAAATTTGAGGTACTACAAGCGTAACACCGAGAGGTGAAGTTACTATGAAGAACAATAAGGAGAAAAAATAAAGAGCCACTGTCGGAAGACAGACACTTTTTATTTTTGAATTTAAAACAGCCTCTGCTGATCTGTACCAGAACGGCAGAGGCTGCGGGCCTGTTCAAAACCATTTTAATTCCATACCACCTATGTAGACAAATGAGGGACATTCTTTCTAACAATTTTCTTCACGCGAGAGTACTCGTGCCAAATTAATGCAATCACCGAAATATCGAAGGCAGTTAAGAGTAGAAGGATTACGGAATGAGCTTGAGTGTATCGATACAGCTGATACACGATAAATAGGAGTAGGAAGATAATAGAAGCGGGGTAGGCCCAAAGTTTCCTACGAAAAAGATGAACGACTAGGAATACTTTGATGATGCCGTGGCTCAGAAGGTAGATTGCGACAAAGGGTTGGGTGTGGCCCGAAAAAAACGGTACGACGGGTTGGAGAACGTTGGCAAAAAAATCTTGCGGATCTTCTAGTAGTTCTTGATGAGTGAGGAAAGTGACTACGGTGCTCACGGTGCTAGTAAACAAAAGTAGCACGCCGAATAGGATTTCCAAGACGGCGTTTAATGCCTTCAAGAAGAGGCCCGCCTCAAACGCAAAGTGTAAATCTTTTTCTCTGCGTTCAGGTTCCATATGAGAGATAATTCAATCTTTTGAGACCAGCGTAGACAATGATGCTAACGATACTACTGATAACGATACTGCCCGCAACATCGAACGGATGGTGAACACCGGCATAGATACGGGCAACTCCCACCGCAAGGGCTGAAATCCAAAGGAACACACCGAGCTTGCGGTTGAAAAAAGAAAAGAGCATCGCAACAGCGGATAAGAGTAGCACGTGATCGGAGGGAAAGCCATTATCAGGATCATGAGCGATCAACGGGGTACTGTGGGTTATAGTGAACGGTCGAGGATCAAAATAGAAATGAGCTGCAATATTGGCGATAACATAGATAAGCGGGAAAGAGAGAATGGCAAATACAAAAATTTTACGCCTCTTGCCTTTTGGTTGCTGGAAAAAGTATACGCTCGCGCAAAGAATCGCTATAAAAAGATAGTACTGAGCAACGAAAATAATGAAAGTATTGAAATTCATAACTGAGGTACGGAAGTACCACACTTGGATTTTTTAAGTATACGGCTGGACGGATTTTACTTCCAGCCCTAAAATCACCTCGGCACTAATGCCCTATATCTGCGATATTCATCACCAAATTTTTTCTCAAGATCCGCTTCTTCTTTAATGATCCCGTAAAGATTCCAGAAGATGCCGTGAAGCACGGCTGGCGCTAAACCAGTTTTTGAACCAGCCACGAGGACGAGTCTAAAAAAGACTAGGATTAATTCTATAAACAATGGGCTTCGTGTAAATCGGAAAGGCCCCTTCCTAGTGAATATCTCGGGGGCACGTAGGGCAAGCACCTAAATATTATTTTTGCTTTTGAATTCTCCTCAATCCGAGAATCAAGAAAACTGTGCCAATCAGTAGACAAAGCATTATCGGGAACCAGCTAACCAAAAAAGAATCGATTGTCGCTACAGTAGGATTTGCCGGGTTGTAAAGAACGGGGACTATTTCGCCCACAGTATACATTGCTGGGGAAGACCCCGTATTGGATTGAAAATCAAATGATTCGCCTTTATTGGTCACAAAACTTATACGAGGGTGGTACGTTGATCCGCCTCTTGTTCCATCGTGAACCAAAATATTTTCGGCTACTGCTCCTGTTGTTTTTATTCCCACACTCATTGCTTGTTGCTCATGGATAATAAGATAGCCTCCTAAACACAGCGCGATTGCACCGCACCACAAAAGTGTCCAGGTTACCTTCCGTTGCATAAAGTCTGATTGCTTTCCGTCCGGGGTAAGAAATGGATTTATAAATGTCATAGTTACACCTTCTTTACTGCAAGAATCTAGCCTCTGATTAGTAATATTAATTGCGTGTTTTTGTTTTCCCATGTTGAACTATTTATTCAACAAAGCGTCTCCAAATTATTAATTATCGATATGGCTTAGTAAACTTGAAAGACGCAAGGATTTTATCAAACGTCACAGTATCGACTGAATCTCCGGACAACAGTTCAATGAATTCTTCTTGAACTTGCTGACTTAGATTAATGTATACAACAGTATAATTTTTCTTGGTGCTTGTATCATCATAGGTAATTTTACTTGCAAGATGACCGTCGACAGATATTAGATTATCGTCAATGTGGACATTCTGAAGTCCGGGTGTATTTTTGTATCCTTCTGTAACTTCTGAAAAGGTAAAATTCCTCTGTTCCGGCTGGTCATACTGTACCCCAGTGGTAACAGAAAAATTGTTCCCGAAATTAGTCACAGCAGTCGTACGTAACTGAGTTATCGTTGGCACTGGCCATGACGCTGGATAACTAAAAGAAAAACCCATATTAGCATTGCTATATGTTTTCCACATAGTCACTTCTGCCGTCCGAGGGACAATCTGTATCGTGTTTGTCCATGACCTGCCGTCGGGAAGCTTGATAGCGTCCTGTGACGTTCGGATAAATATATAGTGATCGGGATATCGGGGATCGTAAGAAAAATAAAGAAAGCCCGCCGGACCAGCCATGTCCGGAGGACATTTTGTAAGATCACCATATGCTCGATCGCTCATGAGGTCGTCAACTTGCCCTGGCCCCATAAGGCTCGCGGATGTCTCGCTTGTGGTGAGTAGGCATTTGGGATATTTAGCAAGTAATCCAACTCGGATTGCTTTTTCAAGGGTTTGTGTTGAGTCTTTAAAAAATGAGCGAATCCAGTAACTTGTATTGGTCGTCTGTTCGCCAAGATTGAGATAGGCCGTATCACCGACGACATCTGCATGAAATCTATTATCCGGATACGCATAACTATCAGGGTAATCAAATTGAATACCAAGTTCTTTGCTTTCATAGTGAACTATTTTATTCTCCGTGATGTTGGTCTTTCCCCCAGGGCTAATTTCCTGCCTGGGCAATAATATACGCTGGCGCACAACAATGCCGGCAACGAGGATAACGGCTATCAAAATTACAATAGCCCAAATTGATTTTTTCATATAATTATCAAAACTAGCCTAGTATTTCCGTGTCACTTGACAGAAGCGTATCATTTTTGGTCTAAAAAATAAAGCGTACTTGGGTGTTATCCTTTAATCCATACTTCACTGCCCCCTAATGCGGGTGCAATCGCAAGGAATGATGACCTTGCGGCGAAAAAGGTCATTGCCAAAAAAATATTTGGCTCGAACCTCCGTTTGGGGGCCCGTATTTTAATTCTCGAATCGATACACGAGGGGGGAAATACGCAAAAAGATTGGGGGGAAACGCAATGGGCGGCCCTAGTGGCCGCCCGTGAAACTGTGTTGCGTTGTCCGGAAACGGACGTTTGTTTTGTCCTGGTAGCTGGAGTGGGGATCGAACCCACGACCACTGCCTTATGAAGGCATTGCTCTACCACTGAGCTACCCAGCCGTATTCAACTAGAATAAAGAATCTCGAATCAAGAATCAAGAGGTAAGAAGGCGATTTACTCACTGCCCCTTCGTTCCTGATCCTTAATTCGAGATTCGAATATTGCTTGGTTGCGGGGGCCGGATTTGAACCGGCGACCTCCGGGTTATGCATACCACTCTAGCTTTCGCTAATCTCTCCCCCATCAAGAGGAAAACTGTGGTCTGGACTTTCTCTTCACCGTAGTCCGATGGATATCGAACCGTAGGTGCCTGCCATTAAGTCTCTACACCTTCCCTAAATTAGGGCTTGGCTCGGGATTACCTCACAAAGGGCTTCCCCGAATTTGACAAGTGTTCACTCATGAGTTTCCCTATGAGTAGCCCACTGCAAGATCAATTGCCATGCATCACGATACTGCGCAGATTGCGGTTTTCGTTGACGCTTGACGGCCTCGATAATGTGAATCTCGCTGCCGTAACCAATGAATGAAAAATATTCATTGGTTAAATGATCTTGCGGTTGAGCCCGACGAGCTACCAGACTGCTCTACCCCGCGCAACGAGTATACAGGATAAATGTGAGGTTGGCAACCCTCCGGGCCAAAACTTTCCGATACGCAAACCACTATTCCAACATTTTTTCAAACGGTTTGGAATCTTTGTACGGGCCGATGATCGCCATACGCAGATTTTTTTGCTGGAACAGTTCGTTACTGACCTTCAAGATTTGCGCTTGTGTTACGGCTCGGATTTCTTTCGTTACCTGCTCAGGAGTTTTGGCCGAGCCGCGCAAGAGTTGTTGGGTGCCGTACCACTGCGCAATCGCTGAAGAATCTTCTAATTGGAGAGCGACCTTACCGACCAAAAATTCTTTTCCGCGCACCAGTTCTTCGGCGCTGACTCCCGTCTGTCGCAGTGCCCGTAATTCATCAAGAATGACCTTGATCGCCTCGTGGATCCGTGATTTATCCAGCCCCGCATGGATCATCATATTCCCCGCATCCTGGTACGCGGTCACTCCCGATCGCACCATGTATGCTAATCCCCTTTTCTCGCGCACCGACACAAACAACCGCGAACTCATATTGCCGCCTAAAATTGCTGATAATACTCTCAAGGCTGGGAGCCGTTTATCGTTCTGGGCATAAGCGGGGCACCCCAGCGCCAAGTGCACTTGTTCGGTTTCTTTCCATTTGAGTGCTATGCGCTGCTTACTCATCTTCCCATTCCAACGAGGAAAGGGCTTGCCCGTTTTTTTCTCTTGCTCGAGCACCGAAAAGACGCGTGTTACCATTTTGGGAAGATTCGCGGGAATGTGACCAGCGAGCGCCACGATCATATGCCGTGGTTGATACCAGTGGCGATAGTACGCAACAATATCTTCACGTTTAATATTCTTTAAAATATTTTCACGCGGCCCCGAAATCAACCACCCCAGTGAATTGGGTTGATACAATAACTGCTCAAAAATATCGTCAATCGACATGGTGGGATTATCTTCGTACATGTTAATCTCCTCAACGACCACGGTGCGCTCTTTATCAATCTCTACTTGCGGCATCAGTGAGTTGAGTAAGATGTCCGAAAGAATATCCACCGCTAATGCGCTATGGTGCGCATCAATTTTGACATAAAACCCCGTATGGTCTTTGGTCGTAAATGCATTATATTCCGCCCCTACGCCATCGAGTTCACGAGTAATATCCAGCGCCTCGGGACGACGTTTGGTACCCTTAAACATAAGGTGTTCCAAAAAATGCGAGATGCCATTGGTGTGGGGCGTTTCGTACCGCGATCCGGTCCGCACCAATACGAGCGCGGTCAATGCCTGCGTACTTGCCATGGGGTAGTACATCACCTTAAGACCATTGGGGAGTGTTTGTATCGAAGATTTCATAAACAATTTTAGATTTAGAAATGAACTACTGTGTTAAGTGTCTCCATACAAACAAGCCATGGCGTCCTCCGGCCCACCAACGGGGATGTTGATTGACAGCTTTTCGCTCATTGTAATGTCTGGAAACATGGTGATCAAACAACGCGCCAATAAACGCCAAAATAATAGCGCCCATCAGGGCTATCGGTACTGATGTGAGGACATACCCCGCTGCCAGGCCCATTACTGCGCCGATAATCCCTCCAAGGTACCATTCACTGGAACGAGACAGGATACTTGCGATCCAGGTTGGAACGGTGAGAAGCATGTATAAAATAATTAACGGATATCCGTTTTCGATCACCATGCGTTCCCACCACGAAGGTAAGTGACCCAATGCGTTAATTTGCTGGATAGTGAGAAACGATGAGGCGGCACTGGCAGACTGCTGGTGCACCTGAGAGCTAAACAGTCCCATCGCGAGCACCGCCCCCATCATAATAGTTGCGCCGATAACACGATGGTGTGTTGGAAGGGGTTTGTGAGATTTTTTCTTAGTAGCCATAGGTATGGTTACAGTGAGCGCGCGCTCACTGATAAATGTTTGTGTAAAAATGCTTCTAACTCACTAATGAGTACCCGCTCCTGTGCCATAGTATCTCGATCGCGGACGGTAACGCTCTGATCGTTCAAACTTTCAAAATCAATCGTTATGCAGTACGGCGTGCCAATTTCATCTTGCCGGCGGTAACGACGCCCAATAGAGGCCGTGTCGTCGTACTGCACCATCCATCGCGCCGAAAGCGACTTGCGGATCGTGTGGGCCAACGCCACTAAAGGCTCCTTTTTGGAAAGCGGGAGAATGGCCGCAGTCACGGGAGCAATGCTGGGGTGAAACCGTAACACCGTCTCTACTTCTTTATTCGATTCCGTTGTTGTGGTGCGGCCGCCTTCGATTTGTTGGTAGGCATCAAGAAGAATGGTAAGCAGCGCCCGATCTAACCCCAATGCCGGTTCAATCACAAACGGCACGTAGCGTTCACCCGTTGCTTCATCGCGATAACTCAAATCCTGGCCACTGGATTGACTGTGTTGTTTTAAATCAAAATCGGTGCGATTGGCGCACCCCCAGAGCTCACCCCAACCCCACGGGAACTCATATTCGAGGTCCACTGTGCGCTTGGAATAATGTGATAATTTTTCTTTGGGGTGCTCGTAAAATCGTAGCTTTTCTTTTCGTACACCCAAACCCACAAACCATTCCATCATAAAATTCTTCCAATATTCAAACCATTCTTCATCGGTACCGGGTTTAACAAAAAACTCCATTTCCATTTGTTCAAATTCTCGCGTTCTAAAAATAAAATTACCGGGGGTGATTTCGTTGCGGAACGACTTCCCCGCCTGCGCAATACCAAACGGGATGCGCTTTCGCGATGTTTGTTGGACATTAGCAAAATTTACAAAAATCCCCTGTGCCGTTTCGGGGCGGAGATAGACCGGAGCCGCCCCTTCTTCCACCGGTCCCATGTGGGTTTTGAACATTAAATTAAATTGTCGAATCGCTGTGAGCTCCCCTCCGCACTCAGGGCACGGGATGTCTTTGATATCAAGTGGTTTTTCCCGCAGACCTTCCATGGTCATGGATGATGCTTCGAGGAGATGGTCGGCACGAAATCGTTTTTTGCAACTCTTACAATCCACCAGCGGATCGGTAAATCCTTTCAGATGACCCGATGCCTCCCACACCATAGTATTCATCAAAATGGATGAATCGATGCCCACAATATCGTCGCGCTTTTGTACCATGGCCGTCCACCACGCTCTCCGGATGTTGTTTTTGAGGAGCACGCCTAATGGACCGTAATCATACACGGAATTCAGTCCACCATAAATTTCAGAAGAGGGGAAAATAAATCCCCGGCGCTTGGCAAGGGAAACGATATCTTCCATGAGAACACTGGACATACACGTTTTACGTTTTTAACGCAGACTCAGCGGCCCGATGCGCATCAAATAAATGATCGCCGACGACTTTGAGTGCTGTGACGGTCGGAATGGCCAGTAACGCCCCGGGCACACCCGCGACTTGCGCGCCGATGAGTAACGCGAGCAGACTCACCACTGGGTTAATCCCTGTGGCGCGGCGCATGACTTGTGGCACAATAATATTGTTTTCTAACTGCTGAACAAGAATATACATAATGGCGACAAACACCGCTTTCAAGGGCGAATCGGCAAAGGCTAACAGTATTGCGGGGATCGCCCCAATGATCGGACCTAAATTGGGAACCACTTCCGTAAGCCCAGCGAATAATGCCAGTGCCAGGGCATTACTCACCCCCAAGATCAACAGGCCAATATACGAAAGCAGGCCAATAATAAGCATGAGAATCATTTGCCCGCGTAACCACATCCCGATTTTACTTTGAATCTCAACCACGATAGACCCAACGATGTCACTATATTTTTCGGGAATGACGGATTGAAGCGCATGCGTAATCGCGTGGTCTTCAACAATGATATACAGGGCAATAATAAGCACAACCGCAAACGACAAGATGCTTCCAAAAAATCCCGTGATAATCCCCACGGTACCACTGGCCTCGGGAGTAATCGTTTCGAGTAAATTTGCCACTTGCTGGCTCAGGCCCGCGTGAGTGGTAAAATCCTTCACCACAGTATAACTACTGGTGATGCGCGTAATCACGGCAGGTAAATGCGATGCGATCGACTGCATCTGTTCAATCAGTGGCGGGATGAGCAGTGCCACCACCCCGCTGGTTAACAAAAGTAAAACGATATAGATAAGAAGAACCGCCGCTGTTTTGGGAACGCGGCGTCGATGTAACCATTGAACCCACCCGTACAAGGCACTTGCTAAAATGAGTGATACAAAAACGAGTACCAGAATTTCGCGCACGGACCAAATGGCATACACCGCCGCCACAACAAGCACGGCGTACACCATACTCCATACGGATATAGTCACATTCATGGATTGTCCTTTTTGATTTGTCTGATTTGTTGAAGCCATAGCTGAGGGTTGGCGGGTTCATTTATGCTATTCACTATACTGAATTTGAGACACAAAATCAAACCATTACATCCTCTTGGGGACATCAATCCCCAACAAGCGCAATCCGGTGGTGATGGTTTCTGCTGTTTCCTCAATCAACCGTAGACGAAACATCCGAGCCGCGCTCTCTGCCTTGAGCACGGGTAATTGCTCATACAATCGATGAAACGTGGATGAGAGGGTAAACAGAATATCCGCAATACGGTGTGGTTCGTTCTCTTGCGCAGCAAATTCGACAACAGAACGAAACCGTTGAAGCTCTCGCAGCAACATTCGCTCCAACGGTTCTAATGAATATTTTTCTAGTTTTGAGGGTGAACCAATGGTTGCTTGGGCTAAAATACTATTAATCCGCACCACGCTGTATTGAAAGTATGGGGCGCTATTACCAGTAAGGCTCAACATGCGGTCCCACTCAAGTACCACATCATGGATGCGGTGCTGAGACAGATCGTTGTACTTTACCGCTCCCACGCCGATGATCTCACAAATGCGTTGGGTATCATACTTACTCCATCCGTCTTTCTGAGAACGCGCTTCTACCATGTTCATGACGCGCTCCACTGCTTCGCTTAATACGCCATCCAATTCGATTGAGGAACCTTCGCGTGTTGATAACTTTTTATGATTAGACCCGAGGAGCATGCCAAATGGGATATGCGTGACTTGATCCGCACGAGCAATCCCTAGGAGCGATGCCGCGATTGTTAGTTGCTGAAAATGAAGTGTTTGCTGTGAGCCCACAATATACAAGATTGCCTGCGGTCTATACTTCTTCAACCGATACGCCAATGCGGCAAGGTCGGTGGTGGCGTATAAATAGGCTCCGTCCGATTTTTGGATAATCATGGGCGACGGCAAGCCCTCCATAGGGATAATGATCGCGCCGTCACTTTCAACCGCTACTCCGCTTTGACGAGCTTTTTTTACAATCCTTGGTAAATCATTCTCATAGGTGCTTTCGCCCCGCGTCTCGTCAAAGCGCACGCCTAACCGACGATACATCAAATCAAACTCGTGAAAACTTTTTTTGCAAATTGTTTTCCAAATCCGAGTATTCGTAGGGTCGCCGTGTTGGAGTTTGACGGTTTCTTCTCGAGCGCGGGGGTCGAGCGTTAAATCCTCTTTTGCTCGATCATGGAATTCTACATACAAACGCACAAAATCCTGGATGGTGCGTGCAGCGGCAATCTTCCCGCCCCACTGCTCTTTAACCATGACAATGAGTTTACCAAATTGCGTTCCCCAATCTCCCGGGTGATTGAGCCTCACCACATGCTCCCCGACAAATTCATGGATGCGCGCAAGCGATTCCCCAATAATAGTTGAACGGATATGACCAATCCCCAACGGCTTTGCTACATTGGGTGAAGAGTATTCCACAATCACCGTTCGGCGCTTGCGTTTGGCAGGTGTATGAAATGTGGGTAAATTTTTTAAAAGCACTGCATCAGACCACCGAAAGTTAATATACCCGGGCGCCACCGAGAACACTTCACCGAAGCTCGCAATGTCCGACAATACGAGCCGCCCGACCAGTTCCTCTGCAATCGCAAGCGGCGACATACCAAACACGCGCGCCGCCTTTAAGCACCACGATGTCGTGAGATCGGCGTGTTCAATATCAGAGAGCTCCCACGAGGGCGCAACGAGCGCCTCAACCGACCGTCCTTTTGCCCGTGCAAGATCCGAAACAGCCTTCAATACTATCTGATTGAGCTTTGCAATTTCCATAAATAATACTTGTAGTATAGCGGCTTTTGGGGTATTGTACAGTATTGTTATGCCAACGCTCGCCACCAATAAACGCGCAATGCACGACTACGAACTGCTTGAACGACTCGAAGCAGGAATTTCGTTATGGGGCCACGAAGTAAAAGCGGTCCGTGCGGGCAACGTGAGCCTTAAAGCGGCTTATGTAACGATTGGACCTTTGGGAGCAGCACTGCTGAATGCCCATATCGGAAAATACGCCAATGCCGGAGAACTCTCGGGGTATGACCCAACTCGGACCCGATTACTCCTGTTAAAAAAGAAAGAAATAGCATATCTTCGAGGAAAAACGCATGAACAAGGGTTGACACTGGTCCCGTTATCGGTGTATACTAAGCGCAATCTATTGAAGCTTGAGTTCGCTTTAGCACGAGGAAAAAGCAAATTTGACAAGCGCCATAGCATTAAAGAACGTGAGTGGAAACGCCGCAAACAACGAATCTTGAATTAGGAATTTTGAATTTAGGAAGAAATATCGGCCTTCGCTTACGATGAGAATCTTAATTCTAGAATCTTAATTCTAGATTCTCCGCGTAAGGGGATGCCGGATTTCGATACGATGAACATTGACATTCAAGCGTGCCGAAGTGGTAACAATCTTCGTTAATCCTTGTTACGATCTCATAAGTGCCAAATCACTCGTGAGTCGGGCTCGTACCGCATTGGCTTCTGCCTTTGCTCCGAGCTTCGCTCTTGCCACAGCCTAACCGCTGTAGCCATCAGACGTTCCGAAGCTTGATAGGAACTCTCTGGTGTCATATTCTCAAGCCTGCGCATCACCGCCGCCGTTTGGATGATGCATGCAGTATCACAAACGACAACACTTTCAAGGCTTCGACTCTTTAACCCTTGGGAGCGTCAATCAAAGAGTCTACGCACGTAAACATACTTGGATGATCAAGACCAACGTACACGCGGGTTTAACTCCCGCCATCTCCAGTGAATTTGAGCGAAGCGAGAATTCACTGCCCTAAATACAAATTACACACACAAATTACAAAAGCGAGGTTTGATCTCGCTCAAATTCAGAGTAATTTGTAATTGGTATTTAGTAATTAGGGTAATGGTATGTTCGACTTTGAAAATCTTGAGGTCTACAAGAAGTCCAAAGAACTCAACAAAGAGATTCTCAAATTTGTCAAAGAACATAAGGAGATCGACGCGTACATACGCGATCAATTGCGCCGGGCTTCAATTAGCATGGTGATTAACATCGCAGAAGGAAGTGGAAAATTCTCTAAAGCAGATAAAAGAAATTTCTACTTTATCGCCCGGGGTTCCACATATGAATCTGTTTCGCTGTTGGAAATTATAACCGAAGAGCAACAGCTCAGCGCAGATCAATTCCGTTCCTTCTACAATAAATTTGAAATAATATCAAAAATGTTGCTCGGATTAATTAACAGTCAACATTAATTATTAATTTCAGTTTATATGTTGCGACCAGGCGAAATACCCCCCCGAATCACCCATAGGTGATCCATCGTACGAAACGAGGAAGCAACGGGCGTTGGAAATTATTAAGCAATGGAATGAATATGAAGATTTCATCTATGGCGACGGATTCAAAAATCTCCAAAAGAAGCTGATGTTGGAACAAGAAGCTGAATTGAAGGCGGCGGGCCTCAATCACATCGATGACGAAACATTTCCTACAGCAATGAAATTAATGAGAAACGAATCTCGTCACAACATGGCGTTCAAACAATTTAATCTAATGTTTGATGTACTAGACAGTCTAAAGGAATTTATCGATAAAACAGATAATGTTCTGGGTGAGCAGAAGGGACGAGAACTCTTACCGAAGATTCTCCCCATATTAGAAATTAGAAATAATGAAGCACCTCCCTTAGACAATGCTAAAGTGGTTGAAGACCATGTTAACTATTTAATGCCATTATTGGCCCATATTGAAGAAGCGGAATCATTGCTCCAGCAAGACTTGAAAGTTTAATTAACTTCCATTACAATGCGTAAATCCCAATACCGCTTTAAACGGTTATTTGAAAAGCCCAAGGAATTATTCTTGGTCAACGACAAAATCACAGCGTTGCAAGTGCTCGTGATTGACGAAGAAGGGCATAACTTTGGCGTTCTTGATACGCCCAAAGCCATAGAGCTCGCTCGATCCAAAGAAATGGATTTGGTCGAGGTCTTCCCAAAGGCGCAACCGCCCGTAGCAAAAATTCTTGATTACGGTCAATTTAAATACTGGAAGGAAAAAGAAGCCAGAAAACAAAAGGCCCATCAAAAACAAGTGGACCTCAAAGGCGTACGATTGTCGCTGCGCATTGGAGCCCACGACCTTGATATGCGGCGTACCCAAGCATTGCGGTTTCTCACCCAAGGCGATAAAGTGCGGGCCGAAATAATCCTGCGGGGCCGCGAACGACAACAAAGCGATATGGCAGTGGGGATCATCCGAACATTTATTAGCTCGCTCGGGCCCAACATGCGGATTGACCAAGATATCACCAAACAGGCAGGGAAGATTACGATGATTGTTTACGGCAACCCCAATACGCCAGAACCAGAAGCGCATGCGGACAAAGCGCTCCCTACTCATGAGACTGAAGAGAAGGGTACAGATCAATAACCATTTATTCGTTTACTCCCTATTATTGGTTTATTGGTTTAGTAGTTTATTACACACGATGCAATAAATTATTAAATGAATAAATCAATAAATAAGAATTATGAACAAGACTCGCAAAACAATGTCAAAACGATTTGTGGTGACCAAGAATAAAAAATTGATTCACCGCGCCAGTGGCCAGGACCACTTTAATTCGCGTGACACGTCCAAAGTGACGCGCAATAAACGCAAGGATAAAGTTCTGCATAAATCGGTTTCGAAAAGTATTATTAAATATATTTAACAAAAGGCCGCTGGCCGCTAGGCATTTAGATTTCTAGAACGTATCGAAACGACCTAGAAGCCTAGCCCCTAATCACTAGTTGCCTCATCCAAAACGTATGCCACGAGTCAAACGCGCAGTAATGCATGTCAAACGCCGCAAGAACCTCTTGAAACGCACTAAAGGGATGAAATGGGGCCACAAGAAGTTGATTAAACGTGCTCGCGTTGCCGATTTGCGTGCCGGCGCCTACGCCTACCGTGACCGCAAAACCAAGAAACGTGAATTCCGTAAACTCTGGACTATGCAACTGAATGCCGCAGTCCGCGAGCATGGCATGAGCTACAGCGTATTTATCGCAAAATTAAAAACGGCCAAGATCGAACTGGATCGCAAAGTGTTAAGCCAAATCGCCAATGAATACCCGGCGGTGTTTAAAATGATTGTTGAAAAAGTGAAGTAAGGCGGAAGTCGTAAGACTTAAGACGTAAGTAATAAACACCCTCCGATGAACATCGGAGGGTGTTTTGTATATGAATCGATTCGGGAGCATTCGGATACTGATTCGTATACTCAACTAATGCTCGCAAGATACAATACACCCGCAAGCGCTACTGCTACTCCAACCTTTTGGTGGGTGCGGAGGCGTTCATGCGTGATCACAATCCCCAAAAGTGCTGCCAGCACAATATAGCCTTCGCTGATTGCGTTGGTGATCGAAATATAAATAGTGGTGGTAGCGATACTAAAAAAAATCCATGCCGCAGTATCCAACATAGCCATTGCAATAATAAGCCGACCATGCACCCGGAGATCACGAACAAGGTGCATGTTGCGCTCTCGCACAAGCGGGATGGCGGTGAGAATCGCAAGTACGGTCCACGTCCACCACACGGTCATCAGCGCCGATGTCTGTTGACTGGCAATACCCATGATAAAATTAGTAAGCCCCAACCCAATCGCTCCCAAACAGGCATAGATCACTCCCCGCTCGAGCCATCGATGACGATGCATCCACAATTCTTTCGGGGCACGTGTCACGGCCAATAGGACTCCCGTGAGAATCGTCCCGATCGCAATTGCCTGAATGATCGTGAGTTGTTCGTGCGCAATACCAATCGATAACCCGATGGTAATAAGGAGTTCTGATGCCATCACCGGCTCAACGATGGAGAGCTTCCCGTCTTTGAATGCCTCAAACTCAAAGAGTGATGTGACAAACGTGACTACGCCGGCGGTAGTGAGTAGCACAATGTCATGAATATTGAGTGCTCTGATATCCCCCGCGACAAACGGGAAAAGGCTTACGCTCCCGAAGAGGGCAATCCAAAAAAGCGCATTCACAATACCAATATGCCGCGTGCTCTTTTGGATAAGGAAATCCCCGACTCCCCAACAGAGCATTGCCCCAATCGCAAACATGATTCCATTCATATATTTTAAATTACCAAACTAAGGATTTCGTCATCCTGAGCCACAGCGAAGGATCTCGTCATGATTTTCGTTTGAGATTCTTCGGTCGCAAGCTCCTTCAGAATGACGGAGTTATAAATTTTGTAATTCAACATAATATATTATATCAGCTCTTGAGTAATCCACACAAAGAATAAATCCTCTCGCAGTGCTCTTGTAATTTCCGTGTGGGAAACCGCAATGCGCTACGAGAGGATCGTGGTGTGCGGGCAAGCGTCTGCTGCCTACTAGATTTCGGACTCGCCCCAGGGGATTTCGGGCAGGTCTTCGGGTGGGTGGACGCCGAACATGCGGGCAAGCCCTGCGTAGGTGAGCTTGTGCTCGTCGCGAAGGTACTTTTCTTCGGTCCAACCGTGCCAACCGTCTTTGTACACGCGAAGCATGTACGGGACGTCGCTGCGTCGCAGCGCATCCGCCATCGCTTGCGGCTGGTCCAGCGGAACCACCACGTCGCGCTTGCCCTGGAAGATGAGTGTAGGGCAAGCGATCTTCGAAGCATGCTCCACGGGCGAACGTTCGCGCCAAAGGCTCGGTGGAACCAGTTGATCCACATACATCTCTTCGAGCTTGCCACCATACTTGTGCAGCAGCGAGAGGTCGGTGACACCACACCCTGCTATGACACCGCAAACGAGTCCCGGGCGCCGAGCAGCGAGCATGTAGCTCGTGTACCCACCGCCAGAAGCACCCGTAGCGACAACGCGATCGCGATCGACGTTGTAGCGATCGACACCCAAGTTGATAAACGCCTCGGCGTCTTCGAGCTCGATATCTCCCCAGTTGCCGTAGAGGAGATCCTTGTACTGCCGGCCATAGCCAGAGCTGCCGCGGAAGTTGAGTCTGAGCACGTTGTAGCCGCGGCTGGTAAGCGCCGCGTCATGCAGGCTCAATACCAACGGATCTGCGGCAAATGGACCGCCGTGGATTTCAAGCACCGTGGGGAACTTCTCACCCTCGGGTGCCCGATAGTCTTTGTTACGAGCCCGCAGCACGATGCCGTAGGCCGTTTGACCGTTAGCGGTCGGGAATGAAACGTGCTCGGGCTCGGGGAGGTATCCGGGATCGATCTCGTGGGTACTCGACCGTTCGAGCACTTCCATCGAGTGATCTGTAAGGTTCATCCTCACGAGCTCCGGAAAACATGTCGGGGAACCCGCCGTGAACAACGCGTGCGTTCGATCTACTGCCATCCCACCAATGTAGGTGTAGGGCAACTCAATCGGTTGGCACGAAAGCGTCTCGGGCGAAAATTCGAGAAGCTTCCATGCGGCATCCTTGGTGTACTTAAGGATGATACTGCCCTCATGTCTGAACCCGAAGGACGCGTTCATGTGCGGCCAAGGCGCGCCGCTGCAATCAGCGTCGATCGCTAGGAGCCGCTCCACTTTGCCGTCTTTGAACCAATGCAGGTTCCAGTAGCCCGACTGGTTGGACATGAAATGCAGCGTGCCGTCCGGAGACCATCGTGCCTGAATCACCGACTCGCCGGAGCGACCACCCGCGACCTTGATGGGGTCACCGAGCAATCCTTGGCCGTTGAACGGGGCGACCCAGAGCGTGGTCTCGTCCCAGGCCATCACGCCTTTTTCCCAGGTGATGTATGCGAGTGCCTTGCCATCGGGACTGACTTCCGGCCAGAAGGCGAAGTGGTGGTCGGTGACAAGTGGTTGGACTACACCAGCGTTCATGTAGTAGTTGGCCGCGACGATCTCATGCTTGTCGTTGCCATTACCACTCACCGTCTCCCGTACCCCGATCACGCGCGCTCGCTTGTCGTCCGCGACGAGCTGTCCGTAACGGAACGAACCTTGCGGCGTAATGGGGCCTGGAGGCAAGCCACCCGACATCATGTACAGGCGGTGATCCTGGCCTTCGGCTTTCTTATCGTACCGCGAAAATACGATCCCGCCGGTGCACAGCGCGATCGGCGGCGCCTGGTACCCACAAAGTTTTGTCCGCGGGCAAAGGCTGGAGGGAATCATCGCACGGTGACCATCGATTCCTCCTTCCATAAATGCTGTTCCGCCATCTTCGTCGGGCCGGTCTTCCAACCAGTATGCCCGACTCCCAGAGAGGATGGGGTTGTGGATCCCCTTCCTCTTTTGGACGAGCATGTCCAAACTGATTGGCGACTTCCATTCCCCGGGTCGTGCGACTGTCGGCATAAAGCCAACCTCCTGCCATTACTGGCTGTTTATCCTTCGATTCAAAGAGCACTTGTGTAACCGAAAACTCTGTACCATTGAAGTACAGAGTCCATCACTCTACCAAAGTTTTGTATAAAAATCAATGTTGATTTTTTTGATACCGATCCATCACCGCCGTGTACACATCTTCCCATGTTCTACAGGGTATCACATCAATGTCGATACGCGGGGAAACGCTGTGACCGTACAAAAAAATTGTTCCTTGATAATTGGCTGCAAACGCTTCAGCGATGGCCGCGCGGTCATCCACGAGTCCCATCACGGTCGGATAGAGCGTCGTCACAACCTCCGCCTTCCATTCATGGGCCGTCTCCCAAGAGATTTCATCGGGGCGTGCAATCACCCTTGCCGCGGGGAAGGAGTGTTTTTTGAGCCAGCGCTCCGTGCCTTCCAAAATCGATTGAGGCCGCATGGTGATATAGGCGGATATCGGAATAATTTCAGCAACCTTCCGCAACCACTCATCAGCTCCTTCGATCAACGGAATCGTCCCCTGAAAATCGTTGGAGTTGGTCCACTCTTCCATCAAGGCGTTGGCTTCGGTTGTCTGCCAGTACGGCACGCGTTCAATAAACTGATATTTTGTAATAATCTCCTCTACCGTGAGAGATTCGGGATTACCAAATTGTAACTGGAGCTGCTGCGTCCAATAGATGGTTGTGGCTGACAGCGTTTCATCGATATCAATTGCTAACCCCCTCGTAAGGATCATACCGCAGCTGTTTCAGTTTTTGCCATAGAACCGATACATTTCCTCTTCAATCCGGACCGTACGGGACTCGAACCCGTGGTCTCCTCCGTGACCCCGCAGAAGTAGGCAACCCATTCTATTAATTCCGGACCGTACGGGACTCGAACCCGTGGTCTCCTCCGTGACAGGGAGGCGCTTTAGCCAACTAAGCTAACGGTCCGGAATTAATATAATTGTAGGAAGCCTCCTTAACGGGGCAGGCAGGGAGGTTTTAGCTTGTTGCGCTCTTGCCCCGCAGATCCAAGCAAAGCGAGGATTATGCGGGGTTAGCCAACTAAGCTAACGGTCCGGACTAGAGAGGATCATGCATCAATAAAAGTGCACCTATTGTACAATCTTGCGCCCATCCTGTCAAAGGATTGTATGAGCAAACGCTATCATGCTATAGTGATGCTACTTTATTATCGTTGTACAAGTATTGTGTATGAAAAAACAATCGATGCTTTTTATGGGTATTGGCCTGATCGTGCTCGTCCTGCTCGGAACCTGGTGGTATCGCTCCCAACCAATCGTCCCCTCTAATCCGCTTGAGGTACAAGAAACAGACTGGCGCCGTGGTGCTATCGTGCCACAGGTATCACTGATTGAATTTAGCGATTTCCAATGCCCGGCGTGCAAAGCATATCACCCACTCGTGAAACAACTCCTCGACAAATTCCCAACTCAACTGGAGCTCGTCTATCGGCAGTATCCACTCACTCAAAATCATGCCAATGCACTGGTGGCCGGCATGGCGGCCGAAGCCGCGGGCGTACAAAACAAATTCTTTGACATGCACGACCTCCTGTTTGAACACCAAGATGATTGGGCACCACTGCCAAACCCATCGGCGAAGTTCGAAGAGTACGCCACACAGTTGGGGCTGAACCTTGATCAATTCAAAAAGGATTCTCGCTCGAGCGCTTTAAAGTCAAAAATTAAAACTCAACGCGCAATGGGAGATGCGCTTCATATTCGAGGCACGCCAACGTTTTTTATAAACGGAAAAACGTTTGACAACCCCACTAGCTTCGAAGCATTCAAAAAACTGATCGACGATGCCATTGCTAACACTCCTAAAAAAGAAGGTGATGCTCACTCTGGTGCGTATCATGCCCACGCAAACTTTGCGGTAATAATCGATGGCAAACCGATTGATTTTACCAAAGACGAGTATCAATCCGTTGAAGGCAAAGAACTCAATCCCGACGTCCACTTGCATAACAAACGCGGGGGCGTGATGCATGCTCATAAAGAAAATTCCACTTGGCAAGAATTTTTCCAAAGTCTTGGCATGGACCTCACAAAGGACTGTTTCGTGGAATCCAAAACGATCAAATATTGTACCAAGGGCGAAGAAAAACTTTCGGTCGTTCTTAACGGCACGGAGCTCTCCGAATGGGCAAGCCTCCCCATTAACGACGTCGATCGACTCTTGGTGAGTTACGGCAAACACACTGGTGCCCAACTTCAAGATGAGTTTAAAAAAGTAACAGATGATGCGTGCATGTTCTCGGAAAAATGTCCCGAACGGGGGAAAATTGATGAAAAAGAACCGTGTGTGGGAGGCTTAGGTACTAAATGCGACTAAATAAAGAACTAAAAACGAAAGAACGAAGGGACGAAAGAACACGACGACGGACTCCGCCACACCGGCGGAGTTTTTTGTTGGAATGAAAGAAGCGCTGTTTCTGATCTATCCCTTTGTCCGGCCGGACACAATGGGGATTGATCGCAGAAACAGCGCTTGGATTGGACGCGGGTAGCTAGGCGTAGACCTCGCAAGCTTTATCGCCCAACAGGAGTTCGCGCTCCAGGTTGTTGAGCAAGAACCTCGGGAAGGCTGGCATTTCCAGCATGATGATACTGTCGTCGTGAGCGTTGCCCACGAGCAACTCCATGTTGTCGCCCCGGATGATGGCGACGGTCGTGTCGTCGGTGGGGAGCGACATGCCGACCTGGTACACTGCGTGCCCGCACTTGCGAGCGTGCTCGATGCGCTTGCCCGCCTCCTCGATCGTGAAACTGGTGAGCGGCTTTCCCGAAGGGACCGCTTCGAGCCAGTCGATCATTTCTTCCAGGGCATGCTCAATGCCCCGACGATCGAAAAACAACATCGCCGACCCGTTGTCGCCTTTGGCGCTGAGGACGCGCTCGTCCTCAACCCATACTCCGATGATCGGCCGGGTCTGGTCCTCGTCCTCCTCCTCGGTCTCACCACCGCGGTGGACCCTGATGTCGACCCAGAGCGGACCGTCCGGCAGGAACACCTTCGGGAGGGCGTTGATGATCAAGCCCTGCGCCAGGTCGATCACCCTCTGGTGATCCCAGGCGAGGCTGATCGTGTTCCTCACCTCATCGGGAGTCGTGAACCGCACGCGAGAGCAGTCCATCTCGGGATCGATGTCCTCGGTGGTCAATCCCGTAAAGGGCACTGCCTCGAGTCTGTCGTAGAAATCCAAAAGATTCCTCCTCCCCTATCGCTGTGCGACAGGGAATATCGTGCCCCACTATGATGGGGGCACGTCCGCTCGGTGATTGGTGGACGATAGTATAGCACAAAAGGGCCAAAATGTCTAGGTTTGATAAAAAAACGACGCCTGGCCTTCATCACCGAGCGGAGAAAAGGCGCAGACGTCTTGGGCGGATGGAACCGCCGATACTATAGTCCCCACGCATGGGGGCAGGGTTAAACGATACTATTCTATCAAAAGATTATTGTCAATCCTTAGGCCGCGAAGATTACACTCGCCGCAGCTCCAGTACATTTGCCACCACATCATTGCGGAACGGGTCACTCCCCACAATCACCAAGGCATCACCCTTTTTAATCATCCCTTGGGCGGCCATCAATTTCATTACTTTTGAAATACTCGCATCAAGTTTATGTTGCACACCTACGACCATCGGTACCACTCCCCAAATCAATTGTAACCGTTGGGCCACTTCGGCATTGGGGACGGCCGCCACAATCGGTACTTCGGGACGGAAACTTGAGACCGCACGCGCGAGCTTCCCCGTCGCGCTTGCCACTATAATACACCGTGGTTTGGATTCGTCGGTGAGCAGTCGCGCCACGGCCCCCATCCACGAGCGTTGATGCGATGACAAATCCGTGTCAGCATTGTATCCCGATTTATCCGAATACGATGGTGTCAAATCATCCCACTTGGTCGCTTCAGTCTTGGTAATAATCTCCGCCATCGTCTCGACCGACTCCACTGGATATTTTCCCCCGGCGGTTTCACCCGAGAGCATTGTCGCATCTGTGTGGTCCATCACCGCGTGGCCTACATCGGAGATTTCGGCGCGTGTGGGCCGTGGGTTTTCGGTCATCGACTCAAGCATTTGCGTTGCCACAATCACGGGCTTGCCGTGACTTAAACATTCCTCAATCATGGATTTTTGCAACACTGGGATTTCGGATTGGTCGACTTCTAGTGCCAAGTCACCCCGCGCAATCATCACGCCATCGGCTTCAGCTAAAATTTCTTCAAAGGCTTTCACCGCCTCGTGCTTTTCAATCTTCACAATAATCGGCGTGGTGGCAATAAACGGTTTATGCATGCGCCGAGCAGCGTTCTTAATTTCTTTGCGGAGGTGCCTAACATTGTCCGCACTCATCACAAACGACAGTGCCACCATGTCCACACCTTTCCCAAGCGCAAATACTAAATCATCTTTGTCTTTCGTGGTCATCGGCGGGATATGCAATGTGGCGGTCGGCACGTTCACTCCTTTATGGGTTTTTAGCATCCCGCCCACAAGGACACGCGCGATAATTTCGGTGCCTTGGACTCGATCCACCACCACTTCAATTGTACCGTCGGCAATAAGCATACGGTCCCCGCGCTTGAGATCCTTATGAAGATTTGAATACGTGACGGGAACGGTTCCTAAGGGCGCGTTTTTACGCGTAGTAAATGTGATATGGGAATTTGCCAACACCTCGATGCCGCTTGAAGGCAGTTCCCCCAGCCGAATCCGCGGGCCTTGGAGATCAGCGAGTATCCCAACGGTCGTCCCACACTTTTTTGCGGCGGCGCGAATGGTGCGGATGAGTTGAGCGTGATTTTGGTGCGTCCCATGCGAAAAGTTGAGTCTCGCCACGTTCATGCCGGATTCAATTAACCGCGTGAGTATCGCTGGCGATTCACTCGCTGGACCGATGGTGGCAATGATTTTAGTACGTTTCATAGAACGAGGTTCTAGGTGCTAGGTTTTAGGTTCTAGACTTGATACGCGGATAGTATAGCAAGTTCATGATAAAACAAAAAGTTCCGGATTATTCCGGAACTTTTTGACTCTAAATCCTAGCGACTAGAACCTAGTCCCTAGAACCTTGGTTAGTAATCCATTCCCATGCCGCCGCCCATACCACCCATTCCAGCGGGCATACCAGCTCCGGCGGGACCATCTTTTTTGGGGAGCTCGGTCACAACCGCTTCGGTCGTGAGGAGCATCATGGCGACCGATGCGGCGTTTTGGAGAGCCGATCGAGTGACCTTGGTGGGGTCGATCACACCCTTAACAACGAGATCTTCGTAGGTGCCGGAACTCGCATTAAACCCTTGCGAGGCACTCATCGCTTTGACGCGCTCCACAACAACCGCGCCATCGTGTCCGGCGTTGACCGCAATTTGACGCAATGGCTCTTCGAGCGCCCGTCGTAAAATATTAATACCCACCATTTCCTCTTGCCCGTCGGTCTTCACGTTATCAAGGCTTGGGATGCAGCGGAGTAATGCCACACCACCGCCCGGAACAATTCCTTCTTCCGTGGCTGCTTTGGTGGCGAGCACTGCGTCTTCAACCCGATGTTTCTTTTCTTTCATCTCGGTCTCGGTCGCAGCACCCACTTTAATCACGGCAACACCGCCGGAAAGTTTTGCGAGCCGCTCTTGAAGTTTTTCTCGGTCAAAATCTGAATCCGTTTCATCCATCTGAACCTTCATTTGCGCAATACGATCAGCAATCACTTTTTGATCACCCTTGCCTTCAACAATGGTCGTTTCTTCTTTGGTGGACTTTACCTTGCGCGCTTGACCGAGGTCGGCCAATGTCACGCCATCAAGCTTGAGTCCCACCTCTTCGCTCACCATGCGTCCGCCAGTGAGCACCGCAATGTCTTGGAGCATCTCCTTGCGACGATCGCCAAACCCAGGAGCTTTAATAGCAAGGGTATGGAATGTGCCACGAAGCTTGTTCACAACCAATGTTGCGAGCGCTTCACCCTCGACATCTTCGGCGATGATCACGAGTTCTTTTTTGCCTGCTTGGACGACTTTTTCCAAAATCGGAACAATGTCGTTTATCGCCGAAATCTTTTTATCCGTGATCAACAGGTATGCATCATTATATTCTGCAATCATCCGATCGGAATTGGTAATCATGTAAGCCGAAACGTATCCCTTGTCAAATTGCATTCCTTCAACCACTTCAACCTCTACGCCAAAGGATTGTGACTCTTCAACGGTAATAACGCCGTCTTTGCCAACTTTTTCCATGGCTTGCGCAATCAATTTGCCGATCTCGACATCATTGGCCGAAATGGAAGCAACGTTTTCGATATCCACGGTGGAAGAAACGGGTTTCGAAATATTTTCTTTGAGCGTTTTGGTGATCGCCTCAACGCCCTTCTCGATTCCACGACGAATTCCCATGGGGTTCGTACCCGCCGCAACATTGCGGAAACCTTCCGCAACAATTGCTTGAGCGAGTACGACGGCGGTGGTGGTACCGTCTCCGGCCGTATCATTGGTTTTGTTTGCTACTTCTTGCAACAGCTGCGCTCCCACGTTTTCATTTTTATCTTCGAGTTCAATTTCCTTGGCCACTGTGACACCATCGTTGGTGATGGTGGGCGAACCATAGCCCTTGTCGAGTGCCACATTGCGACCCTTGGGACCCAACGTAACTTTCACGACGTTCGCGAGCTTGTCGACACCGCGTTTAAGCGCTGCACGAGCCTGTTCATCAAAAAGAATTTGTTTAGCCATATTAATATTATTCAATGACAGCAATAACATCACTTTCACTAATGACAAAGTATTCTTTGTCGTCAACCTTCACTTCGTCGGGGCTGTATTTCTTAAACATCACCTTGTCACCCACCTTCACACTCATCGGCATGCGAGTGCCTTGGTCATTAAGCTTACCCGGACCAATCGCGAGCACGGTCCCCTGCTCTGGCTTTTCTTTATCCGCGGTACCAGGAATGATAATCCCCGATTTCGTCACTTCTTCGGGCTTCATGGGATCCACGATCACATGATCGCCCAATGGACGAATGTTCATAGAATGGTTAACGAATCATACGAATGTATAGTAACGAATATGGCGAATATCGGCCTGACCGCATTCGTAGTATTCGTTAAGATTCGTGCTATTCGTAAAATCTTAAAGATTTAAAGAGGTTAGCACTTAACAAAATAGAGTGCTAAACCTGTAGTGACCGTATGATACGAAAAAAAATACCCCTTTGTCAAGGGGCCTGTACAGGGGCAGTACATGAGTGTCAGAGGCTAAAGAGAGTGATTCATGTACACGTATGGTGACACAATATTATCAAATTCAGGCCTGTACACTAATTTGAAAGCTATTCATTTTGTAATCCAGTTCCAGCTTCGAATTAAAGGATCGTAAGAATTCTGTGCCTACTAAAATATCATTCCCTTTTGTCAAAGAAAACACTATGGTTCTCTCTTCATTATCGAATCGGGCTTTCCCGATACAAAGGAATGTATGTTCTTGAGAATTATCAGCAAGGGTAAAGATCGCCGTGCTATAGAGTAATAATCCAAGTGGCAGCGCTTGAGCAATCGGAATAGAAATTGCCCCCGTAAACCCCGTATCTACAATCGCATCGAATAACACGGGAGTGTCTGGTCGTCCCATCACCCCATAGAGTTCTACACGAATTCTTGGTGAGGCCCTTCCGTCAATATTACCAACCATACAGAAAACCTTTCATCGCGGAACTCCCCATCTTAAAAACTCCGGGATAGCCGATTCGAATGGTATGAAATAATTTTTCTGGATGTTTTTCTTTTGCCTTCTGCAATGCCTCCAAAATACTCTCTCCGATAAAATACTCTCCCGTTTCTACTTCAACAACAACAAACTTACCATTCTGCCGTGGTTCTAAATCTGGTTTCAATCGCTCTTCGTATAACTGCTGACCTTTTTGAGCTATTTGATCTGGCGTAAGAGTATTCATATACCATTACTCTACCACGTGCGATTCCCTACCACAAGAGCATTTTCTTAGCCATCCAAATCTCATTCAGTAACCACTCTTCAATCTTATACCCATCACAATGCTGCAATAGTCCCAAATACGACTGCATACTTTGTTGAAGTGTAAATTCATCGATCGCTCCAGTATTGAATCGCTCCACCATCTTCCGAGCTTTGCGAAACATGCGCTGTTTTGTTTTAGTCCTCAGCACGCGGTGATGGAGAAAAATGACACTGCCCACAAAATCGATCCCTTGGTGAAATTTTCTTAGGACTATTTTCTGTGGAGGTACCAGATGCCACAGACGGCATCCACCACCACAAAGACGATTGCGAACGACGGAACCCTGGGAAACCAGTGGTACCGTGCCTGGATGTAATTGGCGAGGATCCACCCCGGAATACAGCCGGCGAACGTGCCCCACGCGGTCCAGAACGACAATACCATGAGCCATTTTTCGTGTCTCATCTGATTTTGTATCCTTTTTAAAGGTCAACCATCATCCGCGGGTTCAACTTCTTCTCAATTAGTTTCGGAATTCATCAGCCCTTTCTTATACCATGAAAACATCGATGCGTCAACGGCAGCCTTCTGAATTCTAAATTCAAATTCAGTAACCCTGAAAACTCCCAAGAACCCATTTTCCCACTTTTTTTAAAACGCTCATATGTATTAATGTATTAACACATGGTAACAGAACAACAATGAAAAGGGCCTCGCTCGCGTAATTGTTCTAGACGACAGTAGTCTGAACAATTCAACATCGAGCGAGGCTGAATGATGAGGAACCGACCCTACAACCCCTTGGGGTCGACCATGTCGAGGAACCCATCCACGGTCAACTCGGGGTCGCGGGCAATCCCACGGGCAATGGAGACCTCGGCCCACTCTCGGTAGAGCCTGTTGCGAGCCTCGAGCAGTTTGGGGTAGCAGCGTCGAACGGCATCCATGGACTCTTCTGGAATGCCGGTGGCAGTGGCCTCGAAGCTGAAGTGCTCGCCCCAGATGACGGGCTTGGGGTTTGCGAAGAACGCATCGATCATCTCCTGCTGGGCCGACTCCGGTGTGTCTAGGAGGACCACGGTGGTGAATCGTTTCAGCAGCTCTCTCACTGCCTCCCCGCAGTGGATGACGCTCCCGGTCGTGTCGATGATAAGGTTCGTAGCCCCACGAGCCAGATGTTTGAAGATCTCATCCATCACGTGGGTTTCGATGGACAGATAGTGCAACTGGTTGAGCCGCGAATGCTCCTCAAACGGGAGTCCCATCCACCGCGCCACGTCGGCAATGCCCTTGTACCCCAGTGATTGGAGTTCCGGTTCCAGAGCTCGTTCGATCTCGTCATCGCAGCAGATGCGCGTGAATCCTTTCTCCTGCGCGATGCGCTTGGACCAGTAGCTCTTCCCGTTGTTGCTCATCCCGATGAGCGCGATACTCTTGCTGAAGGGTTCCACGATGATTCCTCCATTTCCTTAGTTTTCTGACCGTGTGTATCGTCTACCTTGTCCGAATTATTCCTTGTTGTCAAGAGTTTTTTGATCGCCAACAATGAACCCGAAAGCAGTCCCCCACAATAATAACCCCGTATGCAAGCTCCATAGATAATGATCAAACAGAAGTAGTAGTAGTAACGTCCCAAGCAAGGCTAACGGGAGAGCGCTTTGGGGATCACGCAACTGTTTCCAAAAGTGTCGTTTGAATGATGACAACGGAGTAATCCCTAAAGCGCGTTTCAAACAATAATAAAGAATGAGTAGAACCCAAATCAGGCTACTGCCATGGATTTCGGCCGCCATCAAAACGAATGCGTTATGAACTGGTTGAATATTCCACGCCGGAAGTTCAGGATGACGCCCGGAAACTGCATTGGTGTAATTGCCTATTCCCGTGACTCCGCGGTAGCCCGCAGCGCGCCCCCACCGTTGGGCTCGGATGAGTTCCCAAGCTTGGGCGTATTGTTGTTCCCGTTCGTTTAACGATAATTGTTCCAGCCGCGTGGAATGCTCGACGCGCGTTTGAAACAGAGCACGATACGGAAAGAGTACGGTAATGATGGAAATAAGTATGATACCAAAACTAAGAAGCAATTTTTTGCCCTCACTCTGCCCGAGACTAGTATGGCGACCATGCCGCAACGTCGAAAGGAGTGCCAATATAGTAATCCCAACTCCAACGGCCAGCATCGCCGACCGACTAAACGATACGGCCAACCCTGCGCTCAACACCACCAACATCCCTAAAAATATCCGGCGCGCCTGAATTCGAGTTTCACTCACGATGAGTCCAACCAGAATCACCATCGCACCTGCCATATACCCTCCAAAAAAATTCGGATGCGGAAAGCCCGCGTAGGCCCGAAGCCAGCGCTCCCCCGCGATTTCGATCACACTCGTTCCCCCTCCCCAAATCGGGTGAGCGGCAACCCCCAGCAACGAACTGGCAATAGTGGATTGCGTAAAAAATTGCCAAAGCCCGATGAATGCCTGAAACACAGATCCTACGCAAAATGCAATCCGCATCAACCGATCCTTGGTAGCATGCGCAATGATGCAGCCCAGCGCAATTGCTTCTGCCACCCAAAATGTATGGAGCCATGCGACAGCCTTATCCTGTGAAGGAACAATAGAAAAGAGAATACATGCAAACAACGCAGCAATCCACCATCCGATGGTTCCAAATTTTCGCAACAACAGAATCCCTTTAGGTCCTCCGTCGTTGAATGCCTTCCAACCGTCGATAAGGGCGAGAACTACGATAAGAATATCAACGGCGAATATCCCGATCGTCCCATATTGCCACTGTTCACCCCGAAGCATCCCACTGCGAAGAATCCATTGGGTTTGGAAGGGAAGAAAGAAGAGCAAGAGTAGCAATATCATAATCTAAAACTCAAATTACACTATCGTCACTCCATATTTTTGACATTGCTCCGTCCACAACTTCCGGTGTTGGGCGCGACTGTCGGATTCGTGGAACTTAAATACATCATCCTCAACCACCACATCAACGCCACCGTGATGCACGCGGCTCTCGGTGTGAGCGTAGATCATCCTCCGTTGCAAAAAACGCAAGACCGCTTCGATTCGATCACCCATCCACCCACCGAGCATCCATTCCCAAATAGCGCGGATGATGCGCGAGACCTTGGAATCCGTAACACCAAAAACCGGCGTCAGCCCCAACCAATGATGCTGTGAGAAATATTCTTTCACCCACTGGTTCTCTGACTCAAATTTTTCTTGCGTGCCCGATCCCTGTGCTTCAAACATCATCGCGGTCATCCCCACCCAGTACGCGTAATGTACATCACGCTGGCCTACACAAAATCGCTGCAGCCCCAGGGCGCTGTCCGAACAGTAAAAACTTAAACACAGTCGATTGGTAATATATGATCCGTGGCGCCGAATACCGAGGAGTTGTGTTATGGCTGTTACGGCCCACCGCACGGTCCACAACCGACCGTTACTCCCAATGATCAACAGGTCAATATCACTTTCCTCTTCTGCGGCATTTAGTGCGACTGTATTCGTCAGTGAGACCATCCGTAAAAATGGAATCCATCGCATACGGCGCACGGCCCGAGATGCTCGGTACCACTTTGTCAATGAAGCGCAATACAAACGACGGCGGTGGACAAGATCCACATCGCCGTCGATGCTATACAACCCATGACTGGTTACAATGCGTTGTTGCTGAACCAATGTACCTAAGGCGTCCTCCAGCGTGCTCAAAGAAGGTGGATCCAAATGCATTGGCAGAAACCGTGACAACTCCAATGCCGTTAACGGGACATTTCGGGCCCGAAAATATAAGAGCGTTGCAATCACGGCGCCTGACAACTCCTGTTGCCCGTCCATACACATTGTTTATTAAACACGGACTTTGGCGCGTGCCATCGTAAGTTTTATCGTTCGCTTAGAGCTCAAACGCGCCGGCCGCTGGGTTGAGGTCGAACGTAATAGTTTCTTAGCTAAGTATTGCCCCGTTGCCGATGCATCCACCCGAGCCACCTGTTCGGGAGTTCCTTCGGCGACGATACGACCGCCACCTTCTCCCCCATCGGGCCCCAAATCAATGACCCAGTCACTGGCAGCAATCACATCCAAATTATGTTCAATGACCACGACCGTGTTACCCAGATCGACTAAGTCCTGTAGGACCACAAGAAGTTTCTGAATATCATCAGCGTGTAACCCTGTGGTTGGCTCATCCAAAATATACAATGTCTTCCCGGTCGATCGGCGAGAAAGCTCGGTGGCAAGTTTAATCCGCTGAGCCTCGCCGCCGGAGAGGGTCGTGGCGGGTTGACCGAGTTTAACGTATCCCAACCCCACGCGATCGAGTACTGCTAATTTTTCAACGAGCAGCCGCGTGTCCCAGTCTTTGGATGGTTCAAAAAATTGCAGTGCTTCTTGGACGGTGAGTTCAAGTATTTGCGCAATATTTTTTTCGCGCCAACGGACTTCGAGAATTTCGGGGACGTACCGTTTTCCTTCGCACGATTCGCATTCCACCGTCATATCCGGCAAAAATTGCATGGACACCGTCACCCATCCTCCACCTTGGCAGGCCTCGCAACGCCCACCGCGCACGTTAAAACTAAAGTGCCCCGCCTTCAGCCCCTTTACTTTGGCCTCAGGGACTTCGATAAACAAATCTCGAATCAATGTAAACACACCCGTATAGGTGGCGGGGTTACTACGCGGCGTTCGGCCAATGGGCGACTGATCAATCATGATTACTTTATCGAGGTGCTCCACGCCCCTGATCCGTTCATGTTCTCCAGGTAAATCTTTGGCATGATAGAAATGCTGCAGGAGTGAACGCGCCAAAATATCATCCACGAGCGTCGACTTCCCTGATCCCGAAACTCCGGTAACCGCAACGAGCACTCCCAAGGGAATCGATACCGTCACGTCCTGGAGGTTAAAGGCCTTTGCGTGCTCAATGGTGAGTACATTGCCACTGCCCGTGCGACGGCGCTTGGGAATCGGGATCGACAATCGACCCGAGAGATAGGCACCCGTAATGGAGCGTGGGTCTTTTTCAATTTCTTTGGGTGTTCCCTGCGAAACAACGCGTCCTCCATACGTGCCGGCCCCGGGACCCATATCAATAACATGGTCCGCTGCACGGATGGTTTCATCATCATGCTCAACAACAATTACCGTGTTGCCTAAATCCCGCAACTGTTTGAGGGTCGCAATCAACCGCGCATTATCGCGCTGATGGAGCCCGACCGATGGCTCATCCAGTACATACACCAAATCAACAAGGTGGGATTGCAATTGCGTTGCCAAACGAATTCGTTGTGCTTCCCCGCCGGCAAGGGTGGTGACCGAACGATCGAGGGTGAGATAATCCAACCCAACTTTTGTTAAATGATCCACACGTGAAATCATCTCGGTCGAAAGCGTCGTAACAATGCGCTGATTGAGAGCCGCCCCACTTCTTTTTGTTTCCGTGGAGAGCGTATTAATACTCTCTACTAAAAATTCTCGTAAACGGTGGAGAGGGAGATTCACCACTTCACTCACAGAGCGTCCACCAACGGTGACGGCAAGAGCAGGGGGTTTCAAACGCCGCCCCTTACAATCCTGACAAGGAAACTGCCGCATGGTGCGTTCAATCTCGGCCTTCACATACTCAGAATCGGTGGTGGTGTATTTTAATTGCAAATATCCAACGATTCCTCCGGCAAAAGTGTCGTCAACGGTGGAACGACCATTGCCATGCATCAGGCGTTCGCGCACTTCGCTGCTCAACGAACGAATGGGGACATCCAATGGGACCGCGCACCGGCGCTCACACTCCGTTAGCACCTGCTCAATCCCCCCTTGGTGTGGTAACAACCGCGATAACGGCCGAATTGCCCCTTCTAACAACGTGAGTGAGGCGTTCGGGATGACGAGTTGTGGATCAACAATCCATTGTGTACCCAACCCCCCACACCCCTCACAGGCACCGTAAGGACTATTAAACGAAAAATGTCTTGGTTCAAATGTTGGCAGCGTAATTTCACATCGGTCACAATAGAGTGAGGTATTGAGCACTAACCGATCCACGGGACTCCAGCGAACGATCACGACGCCCTTACCCATATTGAGGTAGGCATTCATCTGTTCCGTCGCCGTGGGCCGATCAAGATCCGCCGCGGTGAGCAACCCCACTTCTACTTCCATTGTTTTCCCAATCCAATATTCGGGATTGGCAAGAATCGCCGCAGCTTCCATCCGCGCCCCATCAATCCAAACGGACTTTGCCTGGTGACGACTAATAAATCGTTTAAAATTCACTGCTTCTTTTTTATTCGATAATGAAAATGGAAGACTCACTGACGCGGGTGGGGTGCCACTAACTAATACCTTCCGCACGCGTTGAAGGAACACCGCGGGAGTTTGCCGCGTAATTTCTTGTCCACATTGCAAACAATGGGCCGATCCTGCATGGGTGTAGAGTAATCGTAAGTGATCGTAAATCTCGGTCATCGTCCCAACTGTCGAACGTGGATTGTGAGCGACCTGACGTTGATCGATGGCGATCGGTGGAGAAAGCCCCTCGAGCGAATCGACATCGGGCTTTTCAAATCCGCGAATAAATTGGCGAGCGTACGTAGACAAGCTCTCGACATATCGCCGCTGCCCTTCTGCATAAATCGTATCAAATGCGAGACTCGATTTCCCCGAACCAGATTTTCCCGTGATAACAATAAATTGATATCGCGGAATTTCGAGACTGATATTCTGTAGATTATGAACTCGGGCTCCTTGAATTTTTATGACGTCGGGTAATTTCATACTCAAATATTTGAAGATCATTGCGTCAAGACTAACACATTTTTCCGGATCGATCAAGACTCCGGCCCCCTGGGGAGATATACACAGCAATCGGTAGCCGACTCTCCAATACCATGATACAATAGCAATACACAATACATCGTATGCGCCAGTCTTCCGAGCATGAATTTTTGATCAAAGGCCCTCGTCGAGAACGCCGTAAACGCAATACCATGCGAGTGGTCGGGGCTCGGATTCGCGAACTTGCCCGCCTCCCCCTTAAATCTAAAACAACCCCAGGAACGCTATTAAAATCAAGGAATCCTTGACAAATATACTCATCCGTGGCACACTACTGCGCATTATGCAACTCCTTCGAATATTCCAAATTGTTTCGTCCGTACTGCTGGTCATGAGCGTCCTTTTGCAACAACAAGGCTCGGGACTGGGCAGTGCATTCGGTGGTGAAGGAAACGTTTTCCGTACCCGCCGAGGCGTTGAACGAATACTCTTTATCTCAACGATCGTTTTTGCGGTCATGTTTTTTGGCTCCGCAATTGCTTCTCTATTTGTAACGGCTTAATAGTAAAGCCAAGATCCGCACACCCTCTCTCAAACATCTGTCATAGCGCGGATCTCACTATTTCTATCTCTCCCGTCGACTCCTAACTAATCGAAACATTTCGATTACGCAGGGCAATTTCGGGCTTGTCTTCTGCCTCCAACTCGTCCTTCCACTCCCACATCGGGCCCGGGCCCGTCTGAAAAACGTACGCATTCCCTTCGTTTGGTATGGAATCGATGGCGACATCAACGACCAATGGTCATTGTGTTACTGCGTCGGTTTATTTCTGTTCTTTCTCGCACGGAACGGATTGTTTGGTGGTGGAGTATTGGCGCACTCACAATCTCTCTCCTCTTTTTTGGCAGCATCGGTATTGAACGCTCCGTAAAAACGGTCCCCACGTACGGTGGAGAATACAGCGAGGCCCTTGTGGGTAGGCCGCAATTTATTAACCCCCTGTTTGCAACAGGGAATGATGTTGACCGAGATCTCGTCAAACTTATTTTTGCCGGACTTTTAAAACCAGTCATGAATGATGAAGGGATTTCGTTCAAACCAGACCTTGCCGAATCTGTTACCGTGAGTGATGATCAAACAGTGTATACTATTACTCTCAAACAAAACCTAGAGTGGCAGGATGGACAAAAGCTTACCAGTGACGACGTGATGTTTACTCTTCAGACAATCCAGAATCCTGATTGGAAGAGCCCGCTAGCCGTAAGTTTCCGGGGGGCGGAACTCGTGCGTATCGATAACCGAACAATCACGATTAAACTTTCCCAACCCTTTACCCTATTTTTACAAACCCTCACCGTTGGCATCATTCCACAACACCTGTGGAAAAATGTTCTGCCCAGCAACGCTCGTTTGGCAGAATACAATATTAAACCTGTGGGGGCGGGTCCCTTTCGATTTAGTACCGTGACGAAAGATAAAGACGGAGCGATACACTCGTATACATTAGAACGCAATCAGTATTATCACGATCAAAAACCGTATCTCGATCGTGTCATCGTACGATTCTACGATACAAGCGATCAAGCGATCGCTGGAGTTGAGCATGGAGAGGCTGAGGGGCTCCAAGTGTTGCCAAGACAGTATCGGGAGCGACTCGCCAATCATGCGAATCTACGATTATCGTTATTGCGCCTCCCCCAATCGACAGATTTGTTTTTTAACGATGTACAAATGAAGGTTCTTCAGGATCCGATTGTTCGAGATGCCTTAAGTCGTAGTATCAATAAACAAGAACTTGTTGATACCGCATTGCTCGGAGAAGGAGAAGTGATCCAAGGACCACTCTTACCCGGGATGACTGGCTATGATAGCGAACTGGTAACACCCGCATTTAATATCGAAGAGGCGGGAAAGCTCTTGGAAAGTGCCGGATGGAAGCGCATGGACGCTGCGACATTTAAAGCACAGAAGTCTTCAATTCCTGCAAAAAAGGTGAAGGGTAAAAAAGGATCTGTGGCCACTCCCACACCGACACCGGTCAGTCCGGCCGAAGCCACTCCAGCAAAAAAACCGTCTGGCATGCCCTATTATCGAGTCAAAAAAGGTGAGGCACTCAAACTCTCTATCACCACCATTGACCAACGCGACCTGAAAGAATCGGCACAGCAAATTGCGACATGGTGGAGGGCATTGGGTATTGATACGACGGTCAATATTATTGATGCAAAAGATTTTCAAACCCAAGTGCTCGCCCCCCGAAATTTTGAAACATTGCTCTATGGGCAAATTATTAACAGTGACTCCGACCCCTATCCATTCTGGCACTCGAGCCAAGCCAAAACGCCGGGGTTGAACCTGGCACAATTTAGTGATAAAAAGATTGATCAGCTTATTGACCAAGCTCGCAAAACGTCCGACCCTAAACAGCGCTCTGATATCTTGAAAGAATTCCAACGACAGCTGGTAAAGCAACTTCCAGCGGTATTCCTGTACAGCCCAACGTATACATACGTTCTTCCGATAACGATCAACGGCATGGCACAGACACGTATAACCAAACCATCGGACCGCTTCAATACACTGTCGCAGTGGTATAAAAAAACGCGCTGGGCATTGAAGTAACATTTCGACATATCGAGTTACGCAGGTGTGGCGGAACTGGCATACGCGCACGCTTCAGGAGCGTGTCCTGGAAACGGGATGAGGGTTCAACTCCCTCCACCTGCAAGAAAACTAATAGACAATCGTAGGTTGGGTTTCCGCCAAAGGCGGACCCCGCTATGGCGGGACAACTCCCTGCCGTACCTATCGGTAGACAGGTACCGGCAGGCAGGCCTCCACCTGCATCAAGGAACACACAAGATTCCCTTTTGAAATTTTTCTCTCTTTTTATTTTTTATTGTTTGTTTGACAACGCTACCGTTGTCACCATCTGTTATGGAACCTACTTCTCCAACGTCACAACCCTCGCGCGCACCCTCGCGCCGTGGCGGCTATATGCCGCCCAATGCTTCCCAACAACCACGGCGTCCGGCCGCGCGGCCAGGATTGCGCCGCCTCATTACAACGTACCGCAGCCAACGCCAACGCCCTGTCGCGCCGCGCCAAGCCAGCAGCCCATTGGCCCCTATCGAACGTGGAATGCTCTCAACACCCAACGCAACCATCCCAACCCATCAACGAGCTGCTAGCGAACACACCTTGCGCATCATGGGCCTCGGAGGACTTGAAGAAGTCGGCCGCAACTGCATGCTCATCGAATATGGTAATGATATTCTTATCATTGATCTTGGTCTCCAATTCCCCGAAGAAGACATGCCCGGCATTGATTACATCATCCCAAATGTTTCGTATCTCAAAGGCAAAGAAAAAAATATCCGCGGTGTTATTATTACCCATGGCCACTACGATCATATCGGCGCAATCCCCCACCTCATGGGAAAGCTCGGCAACCCGATCATTTATGGAACGCCGTTGACATTAGGGATCATCAAAAAACGACAAGAGGATTATAAATCCGCTCCACCATTGAATCTCCAAGAAATCCGCGCAGCCGAAACCAAACTGCAACTCGGTATATTCGAAGTAGAATTTTTTGGTGTCACCCACAATATCCCCGACTCCATGGGCGTAATCGTCCGGACTCCCGAAGGTATTATTGTGCATACCGGCGACTTTAAACTCGATTTAAATCCGTCGGGTGACACGCGACTGGATATTGCTAAGATTGCGCAGCTCAACGACAAAAATGTCCTCGTGCTCATGCAGGACTCGACGAACTCTACGCAAACCGGTCACCAACTTTCGGAGGCTGAGATTCAGCATAACCTCGACGATATTATTAACAACGCGCCAGGGCGCCTCATCATTGCAACGTTTGCATCGATGATTGGTCGCATTAAACAAATTATCCAAGCAGCCGAACGCCTAGACCGAAAGGTGATTATCGAAGGCTATGGCATGCGCACCAATATCGAAATTGCCCGGGAACTCGGGTACCTACCATTTAATAAGTCGACCATGATCCCAGTCGCAGACATGCACAAATATCCCGAGAATCGGATCGTTGTGCTGTGTACGGGCGCACAAGGTGAAGACCGCGCCGTACTCATGCGGATCGTTAATCATGAACATCGTAATATTACGATACAACCCGGCGACACCGTGGTGTTCTCCTCATCCGTCATCCCAGGCAACGAACGCAGTGTCCAACGCCTTAAAGATGCTCTCTACCGTGAAGGTGCCGATGTCATCCACTACCAAATGATGGACGTGCATGCAGGGGGACATGCTAAACAAGAAGACCTCAAACTCATGTACCGTTTAGTGAATCCCCGCTACTTCATGCCAATTGAAGGCAACCACTCCTTCCTTCGAGTCCACGGCAAACTCATACAATCCATGGGCCACCCCAAGGATCAAATCCTCATCGCCGATAACGGCCAAGTCGTCGAATTTAAGGGTGGGATCGGGCGCGTGACCAACGAGCGGATCCCCGCGGACTATGTCTTTGTTGATGGCTTAGGGGTTGGCGACACGAATCAAGTCGTGATACGCGATCGACAGATGCTCTCCGATGATGGGATGGTGGTGATTATCGCAACGCTCGACAGTAAAACGGGCAAGCTCATTGGCTCACCTGATATTATCTCGCGCGGATTTATCTATATGAAGGAACAGAAGGAACTCGTCGAACGCATGCGTGGGAAAATCAAGGGGATCTTACGCGACGATGAGCGTGCAGAAGCCAAGCCAAAAATGGATGTGGACGATGATGAAATTAAAAATAAACTCCGCAACGACATCGGGCAATTCCTCTTTTCGATGACACAACGACGGCCCATGATTTTACCAGTGATTATTAAGGTGTAATCAGAGAACAGAGAACAGTACAACGACCCGCCTCATGCGGGTCGTTTTCGTTTGACAAGATACAAGTATGCCGTATACTGGATTTTATCTACGACACTAAGGAGCGGATGACTCAAATAGGAGGAAACCCGTGACAGAGCTCATCTCGGCAGTCGAATCCATAACGCAGTGGGCGCAACTGAGGAGTCGATGGGAGGCCAGTGCAAAGAGGTTCGAAGCGTTCACCGTGATCGTCGGTGGAGGCTCAATCGTGGTGTTCTTCGTCATCTTCTTCCACTCACCGCAGTGGAGAATGATGCTCGAGAATATCATCCTTCCGCTGGTTGAGCTCCTCACGGGCATCAGTTGCTTTGCTGTACTTTGGGTGATCATCGACTTTCACTGCAAACCATCTCCGAGCACTGAAACGAATACACCAGAGGGGAAGGCATGATCCTCCAATTTATTCCCAGCAAGAGTTGGTACAATGATACGTGGGCACGATTCCGTCGCGACCCCGAACTGCGCACAACGGTCTATGGACTTGTCGCGATCGTGGGCATAGGGCTCATCATCCTCATCGCCGCACTCACGTAACTTCCAACGCACGCGAGCTCGTACAACATCAAACGCCGGCCGGTCCTCACAGACAAGCCGGCGTTCATACTTTTTCTAGAACCTAAAACCTAGTCCCTAGAACCTAAACTCGTATTCCGTATACTGGCTCCGCAATGAGACCGGCTGAATCCCCGACTCTCGTAATAAAATTGCGGGGTGTGTCAATATGCCATATCGAATATAGACGCGCGTGGTGCGACCTTTTATCTTTTGAATCAACTCTTGAAATCGATGGACCATGGATTTCTCTACTCCCACAGTCAGGTACAACGGTGTCCGACCATTCCATTGTTGAATACGCTCGTAGGTATCCACTTCAAATACTGTTTCGCTATGGCGCACAACGCTTTCAAGTTGGCTCGTGTCGATCACTTTTGCTTCGCGCACATGCAACCGCATATCGGCGTTCATATTAAACTCGTACATCATATCGGGCAACCCCAACGCCGTAAGACGCTGGCATACCTCGTGTAATTGGGCGGCGATTGTTTGCGCCAAGGCTTCGTCCACGGGTGGATCGGTGCGGTCAACGAATTTTCCCATGATCACTGCTCCATATTCATCTTGTGCGAGCCTTGCTAATACCCGCCGCGATCGTTGATAGGCAAAATAGCGAACAACACCCGCCTCGATATCAACGTAATCGGTGGGTTCAATACCGCTGGTAATCCACGTACCCGGGACAATCTCGGCATGATATGTCCCATTCGACCGCTTCAAAATTTCTCCCATATACTCGGGTACTTCCGCTTCGATCACAATAAATACACCTTCGCTCAACCGGGCCTGATGTTCTTCGATAAATGCGGCGACATCCTCATAGAGAGGCATCGCCCATTTGTGAAGTTGATAGAGGCCGTTACTGCGCGCACTAAACCGCACGCTCATCCCCCACCCCTGCTCCTTGAGTCCTTCGCGGCGGAGCTGTGCGATGCATTGTTCCTTCCCGAGCCACGTATCAAAAAATGTCGTGGGCACATGGTAGAGATTATTCTTTATAAAAAAACGAAGGCTCGCGGCCTTCATTCCCCACAACTCAATTTCTGCCGGTACGAGAAACGATCCACTCATATCTATGACGCACGCACATTCGTGGGACGCCGACGAATCTTTAGCGCGAAAAATTCGAGGATGGTAAGCAATCCGACAAGTACGATCATATCCCACCAGTAGAGTACGCGATGACTTTGCAAGAGCAATGCTCCTACCACAAGCACACTAAAAAAAATAGCTTGGCGAAATGAAAGGAGAACGAGGTAATACGGCAAGTGCTGCTGTTGGGTATGAAGCCGAATCGAAAGACCCATCAAGGCGAAACTCCCCAACAGCGCTAAAAAAAGAATCACATAAAAGAGCGCCAGGCCATCCAAGCCCGCCGTTTCCGGGTTTATTTGAGAAAGGACCACACCAAAACCGACCCATGCTAATAGGGTGGCAACCAACACAATCAAAACGTATTTCGTAAGAGTCATATGGCATTACTATAGCATAACGAGGTTTTAGGTTCTAGGTTCTTCTGCTTCTTGCACGAAGGATGGTCTCTTCACAAAGATATGGATTCGCTTCACCGTTCCTTGTCCTAATTTATTATTCATGGCATCGACAAAAAATGCATGCCGTAACCTCACTTCCTCTGCCGCTGGTGGTGGATAGAGACTCATAAACACCGTACCCTGTTTAAAATATTCTGCTTTCACTTCCACCCGCACCTGACGTTCTTTAACAAACCAATCTCGCACCACTCCTTCGGTGGTGTGGAGCACGATGTTGGCCTCCAGTTGTCGGCCCACCACTGTTTTCTTCATGCGACTGGAAAGAAGATCCTTGATTGCAATAGCCATACATTTGTACAAATCACTATCCAAATTGTATCTGAATATATCCAAATGACGAAATTCGGATATATTAGAATTGATCCGAATATTGATTCGTTTGCCTTACACGGCTCTGTACTCGCAAATATTTTTGAAATCACAAAATTTACAGACCATCGGATCTGGCGTGGCCGTAAAATCTCCTCGCCGAATACCTTCGATTGTATCGACAACAAACGATTCTACTTTTTCCAAATCTGCGGGAGTACCTAAAAACGATACTTTTTTGTTTTGCTCTAAGTAGTAGTAACTTAAGAGCTGCGGCCGCTCATCGGTGAGCCTCTCAACGGCGAGCTGATATATCAGAAGTTGTTGTTTTTTATCAAACGGGAGTGTGGCACCATCGGGCACCCGTCCCGTTTTGTAATCGATAATTTCAATCTCCGGGTGTTCTCCCTCTTTTAGCGTATCCACACGATCGATCACCCCACGGAGTTCATATTCCCCAAACTTGATGGTAAACGGTTTTTCTAAATACCGCGGTGTCGGCCAACTCTTGGAATGAATCTCAAAAAATTCTTTGAGAATTTTCTTCCCACGCGTGTAATACTCTTCAGCAGCTTCCTTGGTGTCGTACCATTCGTTGAGCCACGACTCGTCATAAATCTTGAAGAGTTCTTCGAGCGTGGGTGCGAGTGCGGACGGCGTTGATGGCACAAATAACTGTGCTTGCTCTGCACGATGGAGCATGCGCATAAAGAATAGCTCTAACGCCTTATGCATGGATTTCCCAAAACTAAACGTGTAACGCCCTTCAATCGGGATTTTTAAAATATGGGCAAACTTATATTGCAATGGACAACTTTCAAACGCCTTTAACTGTGTAAAACTAAAGTAGCTGGGTAAGTGAGAATTTGGAATCTGGAATTTAGAATTGAGGACTGGCGCAACTTGCGTTGATGCCAACGAAAACGATTCGGATTTTTTTTCTTTATTCTTGATTCGAGATTCTGGCTTCGGCTCTATGAGCTTGAGTTCATACAGAAACAACGACGGTTTTTTCTTTCGTACCCCGCCGTAATCTTCCGCCGATGTGAAATAGAGATGTTGCTTAGCGCGCGTGATTGCCACATACATGAGCCTGCGCTCTTCTTGCAGGTGCCAATCGCCTTGAGGCAACAACTCTTTCATCAACTCCACCGGCAGTTCGAGCGGCTCGCTACGTTGCTGCGTGGGGAACCGTCGATCGACCATGCTCACGATAAAGACCACGCTAAATTCTAACCCCTTTGCCGCATGCATGGTCATCACTTGTACGGCCTCAGGACCCTCATCGTCGCGCTTGAGCGTTCCCTCATCCCCCGCCTCAAGACTTAACCGAATAAATTCGGCAAAGCCCTTCACAGTGGGCGTGATATTGTCCCGCTCATAGCTTTCTGTCACTCGATAGAATTGTTCGGCCCACGAAAGTTCCTGCAGGTCATGCGGTGTTGCTTCTTCCGCTCTCCAACGAGCTACGAGCCCGCTGTCACGAAAAAATGCCACCATCACCTTGGCGGGACCATACTGTTTAGCAAGAGTTGTATGTGTATCGATCATCCCTAACAACTTGGTAATCTTCTCTTGATCATCCTTTCTCACCCCCACGGTCCCGGCCCGGCGCAATACTTCGTAGAGGGAATGATTTTTTTTACGAGCCTCGCGCAAAAGGGTAAAAATGGCATCATCGGCAACACCAACTACACTCATCCGGAGCACTCGATACAGACTTGGCGATTCATGATAGTTATCCAGCAGGTGAAGGTATGCCAATGTATCCAGTACGATTGGCGTTTGATACAGTCCTCGCGAACTTGCGATATCGTACGGGATGCCCGCGGCCTCCAATGCCCGAATAAACGGGTCAGCATCGGAATTGGAACGGACAAGGATCGCCACATCATTCCAACGAAACGGCTTCTGATCTTTTTCATGAAGACGCAATTGCTCAAGTATTGCCTTTGCCACCATCCGTGTTTCATCTTGAATCGTCTGGGAGGCAATATGCTCGATCGATCCTGTGACGCCGGTCGCACTTTGGAGGTGTTTTGAAATGGTCAAACCATGCACGCTATTATTGATTTGCGCCTCTAACCGATTGGGATTGTTTTGTTGGATAAATTTGTAGGCAAGATCCAAAATTTGTTGCGCCGAACGATAATTTTGAATGAGCGCCACGTCGCGAGAAGCGGGGAAATCTTTTTTAAATTGAATCACGTTATTAAACGACGCCCCACGCCATCGATAAATTGCTTGATCGTCGTCGGCAACGACCGTCAGGTTACTTGCAGGGCCGGCCAAAATCTTTACCAGTTCATACTGCACCCAATTGGTATCTTGGAACTCATCAACAACAATACATTGGAATTGTGTTCGGTATTTTGCCAAGATATTCGGCCGCTCTCTCAAAAGTTTTAATGTCCACACCAGCAGGTCACCAAAGTCCAGTGCATTTTCGTCGCGCAAAATTTGTTCGTATGTGGCATAGGCGCTGGCGATCTCACGGAGCTTCATGGCATCAAACTCCTGGCCTTCAATCCCTTCCACGGGGATTCCAAGGGCGCTATTGTGATTGAGCGATTGCTCCTGCACAAACAATGCATACTCTTCGGGTCCAACGGCTTCATCTTTGGCCCGAGAAAAATGACGGATGAGCGCGTGAAAAAACTTTGTGGGATTCCCTTTGGGTCGATAGTAGTCGAGCGCAAATCGTGCTTCGTGTTTTTTGAGGATCGCCCACAGGTGGGTGGGCGTCAGCACCCGGAAGTCGTCGTTGAGACCAATATCTAAGGCATGCGTCCGTAACAGTCGTTCACAGAGTGCATGAAACGTAGAAATCCAAAGGTCGCGGTAGCCAATCGGGAGTGCTGAGCCCACGCGGTCTTCCATTTCAGCGGCCGCTTTATCCGTAAACGTCAATGCTAATATTTCATCGGTTGCAAGCGGCCGGCCAAACGCATCGGGAGTATTTAAAAGCCATACAATCCGTTGCGTCACCACGGTGGTTTTTCCGGTCCCCGCGCCTGCGACAATCATCAGCGGCCCCTTCCCGTGGGTCACTGCGGCTTTTTGCTCTGGATTTAATGTAGAAAGGAGTTCACTCATAGTCTATCTATTCTACCGCGTGCCTAATCCCTGATCAAGCGTATAAAAAGAAGAACCCCAGCGTACACTACCGCTGGGGCCGGATTCTGCTGATGGCATCAGCGCCTCCGTTTGATTGATCAGCCGATGGGCCGACCGCGAGCCGAGGTCCCGAGCCTCGTGCGGACAGCTCCGGCTGGCGACAGGCGCGAGATGCCTCTCTGTGCGGCTGCGCGGTACCTTGGGCGCCGATGGCGGGGCGCACGGCGATATTGCCATGCAATGGACCACGGCGGCGTCAGCAGCGCTAGAGCAGGATTCTGGTCTAGGCCGTTGATGAGGATGAGGGCAGCGCAAATAAGTTGGCTGGCGAGCAAGTGGCACCTCCTTGGGCTCGCAGTGAATGGTATCCAGCAGTCGAAGTGGAAAGTGGAAAATGTTGTAGTGTAATACAGAGGCCTTGTTTTCCGTGAAGGTTTCTAGCCTCTGGGTTTGCGACGTCGAGAGACGTCGGCGCAGACGTGGCCCGAAACCACGCGCAACCGACAGCCTCTGCCTTCGTATCTTGAGCCGCAAACCAAACGCACGATGATGGGTATAGTCTGGTCGCATTGGGGGCGCGTCGTAGGACGATCCGGCGGTCCAGTGACCGGGAGACATCTCGAGGTGCCGGGTGGGAACCAAGCACACGTCTCCATGACGATCATGGCCGCGATGATGGGCGCCCAGGGGGACCCGTCACCGTTGCCCAAAACTACTGCAAAGCTTTGCTCGACGAGCATCGCTCACACCTCCTTTTCAGTCGCTCGCATAAAAGCCATACTACTCCTACAGGGGGGGGCACCGTCAAGTGGGGATAAACAAAACGGCTCATCCGCCAGCTGGCGGATGAGCCGTTTATTTTATGGTCATCCTGGCCCAGACCAGGATCCGATTATTCGATCGTACGGATGCTGGTCAAGCCAGCATGACAACTTAGGATCCAAATAACTCGATTGCATTCTTCGTCGTCTGCTCCGCGACTTGTTCCAACGGAATACCCTTGAGCGCTGCGACGGCCCTTGCCACTTCGATCACATAGAGCGGTTCGTTCCGTTGCCCGCGATGCGGCTCGGGCGTAAGGTACGGACTATCGGTCTCGATGCAAATCCGTTCCAGTGGTGTTTGCCGCACCACCTCGTGGAGTTCTTTGGCATTTTTAAAGGTGACGATGCCCGTGAATGAGAGTGTTGCCCCGAGCTCCAGAAATGCGCGCGCGTGGTCGAGCGCCCCAGAGAAACAGTGCATGATGACGCGGAGGCTATAGGTTCTAGGTTCTAGGTTATAGGATTTTAATATTTGATAAACATCATCGTATGCATTAGGTCCATCGCTTGAGACCGAATCGCGGGCACGTTCACCTTGGCGCGTGTGGATCATTAATGTCTTCTTTTCTTCGTGCGCAAGTTTGATGTGCGCCCGAAATACCTCTTGCTGGAGCGCGCGAATTTGCTCTCGATCAAGCATCGCCCCAGTACCATCCTTGGCCAACTCGGGCAAATGGAAATAATCAAGGCCACATTCCCCTACTCCGGTTACGAGTAGTGAAGAACGCAAGAGCGCGCGGTACGCTTCCGCGTCAAATATTTCAGCACGTGTGGTAAACGAATCTTCTTCTTCGTCTCGGTGCGTCTCGATGAGATGTACAGGATGCAGTCCCACAACCGCGCGGAGCGCGTTGGGATACTTGGTTGCAAGCTCTAGGGCGCGTTTGCTCGTATCAATTTGACTACCCACCACATTCATCCGTACACCCGATTCCAACGCACGAGCGATCACCCCATCGGCATCGGTGCGAAAGGCGTTAAAATTGACATGCGAGTGAGTGTCGTAATACATCATAAGGTTCTAGGTTTTAGGTACTAGGTTCTAAAAAAACCGCCGCCGATCAATCGGTTCTAGAACCTAAAACCTAGTCCCTAGAACCTAGCGACCTAAGGGCCTTACTGTAGGTAGTGTTTCAACTCTTGGATCTTTTGGAACCCTGCGCTCCCACGAACATTTTGATATTCCTTCCAACGCTCGCCGGCTTGATGCTGCACCTTTTTCCACGACTCCAAGTCGAGTGTATCGAGTTTCTGGAATTCCGTGGGGAGCAATGTAAGTAAACGCGAAAATCCTGTAATAAGTTGCTGTGCCACAGAGGAACGTGACACCTCTTGGGTAACGACCGAAATCGACGGATACCGCACTACGAGCGTGAGTACTAATCCTAATACGAGCGATGCTTCGAGCACACCAATAAAAGCACCAATCACCACATTAAAGGTACCCAGTAATGGAATAAATCCAAAAATTTTCCCCATCACCCAAACAATAATCCCGATCACTTTTGAAATAATAAACACCATCAGCGGGTAGGCGATCACTTTTACCAACAGTACCTGCCCGCCGACATGCGGCGCAATCCATGCGGCAACATCGGCGTAGTATTGATTGGCGATCGTAAGCCCCGCAATAAACCCAATCACGGACCCAATGGTGCGTATGGCCCCAGATCGAAACCCCGATACACCAAAGATCGCGATAATGAGAATAAGGACAATGTCAAAGAGGGTCATATTTCTACTTCTCAATCCGTGGAAACAAAACTTTCCCCCGATTAATATCGAGCCCCTTCATCGACAAGAGTCCCCAAGGCCGCCCTTCTTGAAATGTTCGATCCTTCGCCCATGTCCACTGCCCCAAGTTCTGGAACAGTTCTTCACTGGTATCCGGCATGATCGGCCGGAGCATCCAAACGAGCTGACGGAGCCCTTCGAGAAATGGATAGAGCGCTGCGGACCATTGCTCGGGACTTTGTTCTTCTTTAAGCTCCCAGGGTTTGGTCCGTTCAATCTGTTCGTCCAGATACTGAATTAGTTTCCACACTTCGGCGGTGGCAAGATCCGGACGATATGCCGTGAAAGCCGCATCATAGGCCTCCCAAACTTTTCCGACTGACTCACGAATACCAACACAGAGCAGCCCACATACTGCATCGGGACACGGATGCCGATCAGCACTCGTGAGCTTGCCCTGCTTCAACGCCTTCTGCCCGAGCGTTAGAATCCGACGCGAAAGGTTGCCAACACCATTGGCAAGATCCGACTGATAGCGTTCTTTGAGTCGCGCAAGCGAAAAATCTCCATCCCCGCCCCACGTAAATTCGCGCAATAAAAAATAGCGCAACGTATCTAACCCAAATTCGCCCACCACCGTAATGGGGTCCACAATATTCCCTAAACTTTTACTCATCTTTTGGCCATCCACCGTAAGCCACCCATGGGCATATACCTTTTGCGGGAGCGGTAACCCCGCGCTCAAGAGCATCGCCGGCCACAAGGCGCAGTGGAACTTGGTAATCTCTTTGCCCACAATATGCACATCCACGGGCCAAAATTTTTGGAATTTGTCTTCATCCTCTCCAAACCCAATCCCTGTTAAATAGTTAATGAGCGCATCAAACCAAACATACAGCGCCTGGCTCGGGTCACCCGGCACGGGGATCCCCACGGTCACACCCGCAACATTATCGTTGGTCTTCCACCCCCGCGAAATACTAATGTCCCCAAACGCGGCATTAATGTAGCTCACCACTTCGTTGCGGCGGGTTTGGGGTTCGATAAATCCGGGGTTATCTTCGATGTGTTTTAAAATTGTATCTTTGTATCGGCTGGCCTTAAAAAAATAATTTTCTTCTTTTAATGCAACGGGTGGTTTTTTATGATCAGGGCACAGTCCATCCACTAATTCCTTTTCCGTAATAAATGCTTCACAACCAATACAATAAAGGCCTTCATATTGCCCCTTGTAAATATCGCCGCTTTGCTCAACACGATGAAAAAATTCCACAACGCCCTTTTGGTGGCGCAATTCGGTTGTACGAATAAACCCATCATTGGTAATACGTAAGGTATCCCAAGCGCTCGCCCAAGCCGCGCTCATGCGGTCAAGATACGCCATCACATTGTTTTCCCCCTCGGCCTCTGCGGCCTGCACATTCTTTTGACTGTTCTCATCGGTTCCCGTCAAAAAAAAGACATCATCGCCATTGAGGCGATGATAGCGCGCCAAAATATCGGCCATGATCGTAGGATAGGCGCTCCCAATATGGGGCTTGGCGTTCACGTAGTAGATCGGCGTGGTAATATAAAACTTTTTTTTCATACATTGTTTTTAGGATTCCATTTCGTAATAAGAACAACAAACTCTCCTTTTTTCATAATTTCCCGTTCAGCCATTATGCGCAAACTCCCGCGCAATACTTCTTCAAACTGCTTGGTAAGCTCGCGACCCACGATGCACCATCGATCTTCGCCTTCGGGGAGCAACGCAACAAGCTCTTTCAGTGACCGTTCTATGCGATGCACTGATTCATAAAAAAAGACTGGATACTCCGATTGAATCACTGTTTCAAAATAGGTCTTGCGACCCTTCTTATGCGGTGGGAACCCCATTACAGTATAGCGGTCAAGCGGCACACCAGCAACACTGGCTAATGTCACCACGGCATTGGCACCGGGGATTGGAACGATCGTTGTATCTGGAAGTCTTTCGAGTACCGTTGCCACAAGTAATCCCCCGGGGTCACTTAACCCGGGCGTACCCGCATCGGTGACATATGCAAGTGTCTCCCCTTTTTCTAACCGCTCAATCACCCGCTCAATCTCACGCGCGCTACTGCGCTCCCGCACACTCAAGAGTGGTTTAGAAATTTGGTACCGACTTAAAAGGCGACTTGTTACGCGCGTGTCTTCGCACACAATTGCATCAACAGCCTTCAAGATTTCCAAAGCCCGAAAGGTAAAATCGGAGAGATTGCCAATGGGGGTAGCGACGATATAGAGCGTAGACATAGCCATTAGTAGAGCTTCGACTTATTTATAGCGAACAGAGATATTGCCCTTAGTTTATTGTATTTTTACCTAAAAAAGCAAATCGACCATTGTCAGACAAGATAAAATATGGTATAGTGCCCCAATCTCACAATAAGGTATTGATACCAAATAATTCTCATTCCTTCGGGTCGGGCTGTAGTATATCGGTCGTACGCACGCTTCGGGTGCGTGAAGGCTGGGTTCAATTCCCAGCAGCCCGAAGGAATGAGAATTATGAACGAATACAGGTTTTCCCAAAGTTCATACCATAACCAATTCAAACCAATCATCTATGCCCCGGGCACGAAGTGCAACAAAACTCACAATAAAAGATTTTCCGTTTCCTGTACGAAAACCAATTTCTCTTTCTGATTATTTCCCCGCCGGCACAACGTATTTTTACGGATTCCCATCCGGGCAAGACTCAAACTTCTTAAATACCGTTCCTTCGTGGATTGAAGAACTCGTTGCCGCTCGCCCACTGGCCTGTGCCGGGAAAGACGTATCGGTCCTCACCTTTGCGGCATCGGGCAGTAACGATATCCGCGATCTATTAGCAAACCACTGCGGCCTCCAACTCACGGGCGTCAACCACGTGCTCACATTCCCTGCCCATATTGATAGCAACTTAAGCGGCAATGATCGCAATGTGCATATCAAAGAAGAATTGCTTGCTCGGGTCAAACCCGGCACACTGGTAATGGCTCAACCGTATTTGGATGAGTCCCTCCGGCACCTCTACCAGATTGATCCCGAGATCACCGTTTGGCTCAACGATAAAAAAAATATGGCGGAGTATATCCCCGCCGACCGCCTCCCGGGTCGCCCGCATACATTCGCCAATGGGAAAGATTTTGCTGCCCACACGAGCGACGTGAAGCAATTCCCCTGCGTGGTAAAAGTTTCTTCCTCAAGCGCCGGTGATGGTGTTCGCATCTGTTTTGAACGCGCACAACTATTGCAGGCGGCCGATGAGTATCTCGAGTCTAATGGCACCATCTTTATCGAAGAGTTTATCGGCGCCCAATATAATTATGGCGTTCAGTTTACAATTCCCTGCGACCAGACTAAACCCACCGAGATCCTCGGATGGAATCAACAAATTGTCACCGAACAGGGCGAATTCCTCGGCGGGGTCATTTACCCCGATGACTACACCACCACACTGCAAGAAATTACCAAGGTCTTCCAAGAAATAATTTTGCCCGTCGTGCGCAAGCACGGGTGGTATGGGGTTGGTGGCATTGATGTGCTCGTGCGCCCCGATGGACGATGGTACTGCATCGACCCCAACTTCCGTATGACGGCCATTACAGCATACCTCATCCAATCGCATAACGGCACCATCCACACCCCCATCGCAAGCTTCAAAGGAACATTTACCGGCAGTCGCAAAAATTTTATCGACCACGTACTTGTGCATGCCAAAGAACATTCCTCCGACCAAATCCTTCACATGCAATCGCTCACGCGCAATGGCAGTACCTATCAATTCAATGCGGGGCTGCTCTTCAGCGACCAACAATCGGCGCAAGACCATGCGGAGCATCTTTTGAACGACGATGTCCAATCGCGTGTGCTGGTTAAAATCACCAAAGGGCGCGCCCTACTCTAATGGGTACACGGGTGGGACCGAACGAATAAAGTTTTGGGCTAAGGTATATCGATACGCACCTTGGAACGGAATCACCAGCACATCTCCCTGATCAAATTTTTTGGAGTAACTGTAATACCCCCAAAGATCTTTGGGGTTGCAGAGCGACCCATACACCCGTATGGGTATTTCTTTTTTTGAGGGGTGTGTGATGTTGACAATAGGATAATAGAATTGATTGCCGGCTTCCCAACCGACTAAATTATTTCCCCCATCCGTAATAACCATCCCAGGCTTTCGGTCTACGACCGATGTCACAATGTGCATGGCGCTATGGGCAATAATGCGGCCTGGCTCGCAATAGTATTGGCTGTTGACCAACGGCTCAAGGTGCGTGCGAATTGCCCCTGCAATCGATTTGGCAAATACCTCTGGCGCATCGGCGCGCGTAATAAAATATTTGTCACCAAACTGCGTATGCTCCCCTACACCTTCATCCGCGACCTTCATAAGGTACCCACCCGATAACATCCAAGGGTATCGTTCAGCCCATGGATAGAAGCCCTCAACATTGTCGGGATAATACCCTCCCCCAAAATCAATAAAACGAATTTGCTTACGCATAATCGCAGAACAATTCGATTTCAGATACACCGAAAGTTCCTTGATAATATCAACATACCGCTTTGGCGTACGATTGAGGCTAATATGAAATTGTAACCCCTCAAGGTTTAAGAATGGATACCGCTGTGCTCGTTGCCAAAAACTCTTTATGTCATCCAGTGGAATACCGAATTTTGACCACTCACCATGGAAGCTCGAAAAAAACCGCACCCCCGCTCGGACCATTATTTTTTGTGTATTCGTGATCTGCCCGATCCGATCCAGTTCGTCGAAGCTATCGATAATAAGCGTCGAACGTTTCCGATGTTTTAAAAATACCATGAGCTCTTGCTCGTTCTTCCCTGGTCCGCTAAAGAGGAGTTCTTGCGCACCCGAGCTCACGCCCAAGAGGAGTTCGCGCGCGCTTGAAACATCTAATCCCATTCCGTGATCAACCACCGTTTTTAACAGCAGTGGATGATAATTTGTCTTCACGGCAAAATAAAATTTTATACCCTTAATGTGTTTTTTGAAGGGTATTGTAAATTTTTTAATCGCCTCTTCGGTAGTGGCTCGATCAAAAACATAAAACGGCGTTGGGTGCGTGGCAACAATTTTTTTAATCGCTGCGGATTTGCGTCGCACCATTTCAACAAGATGACGAAGGTCTCCCGTAGGAGCATCGGGAACCGTTGCCAAGAGTTTTGCGACATTTTTTCTACTCTTTTGAATATTCTTAACAAACATAGATTTTTCTTGGGCAAACAATAACCCAATAATCATACAATTTATTAGGGTTTTACTCAACTGTGTCCAAAGAAACTCTTGACTTTTAGACCTATTTTGTGCTATAATTATTGGTCATTATTAGGATAATGACATGGACTTTTACTAAGGAGGTATTGCCTTGAACCCGACAAATCTGCGAGCGGAGGAATTCCCTCACATTCCGATTGTGCGCAAAGTACTAGCGCACACCGGGTTGCTGGACGGGGACGACACCGGCTACCGCGACCCGAAGAAGGTCATGGTTCTGCCGGACGATTACGAGCGCCCGGATATCCTGGTGGATGTCGCCAGCTTCGGCATCAAGACGCACCACCTCGACGCCATCGGACGAATGCCAGGTCTCACCCCCCACTCGTTCGATTTCGGCAAGGACGCGGAGATAGCGCCTGTGTTGGTGCGCCTTCCCGTGGCCCTCGGTTGCGTCGACGCCAACACCATCCTGGAGCCTCTCAATCGTGAGCTCCTGATCGTGTCGGGACTGCGCACCGCCAAGATGCAGGCTCTCGAATGGTGGCAGAGCTGGTGCCACGTGACGAAGTTGAACTGGCACGACGAAATCTCCATCGAACAGGAGATCAAGTTCGGCAACTTCGTCGACAACCTCACGGCTTACTGCCAGATCGTCCTCGACGAGAAGTATCTGACGGCTCGCGGGGACCTTCTCAAGCGACGAGGAGATGAAGTGCGCGCCGCGGCTCAGGCTCTAGGACTGAGCGAGGACGAGGTGGTCAACAAGGTGTTGACTTACCAGACGAATCGCAAGTTCCTCGAGCTGACCCTGGATGAGGAAGCGTTTACTGCCCACGGCAACGGTGGTGCAACGGACTGCTGGATGCTTGAGAAGAGCACCGGTAAGCTCGTCAACCTGGGTGTCGAATACGAGAATCTCACCCCGGCGGCGGTCATGGACTTCTTCGAGCGGGCGACACTCGAACAGTACAAGATGATCGTCGCGGCCAGTCCATTCATGCGACAGACCCTGGAGGAGCTCGGTGTGTTCGAGGTCAACCAGGAGGCATTCGTCGTCCCCCGGAGAGAACGGCGCATTCTCGCGCACACGATGGCCGCTATCGGATGCACCTACTTCTCTCTCGGTCAGCAGGAAGGAGAGCCGTGGCACTTCAACCACGGTAACCTCCGCTACGGCAATCAACTCCGACTCCTTAAGGGCGCTGGCAGCACGTGCCAGTCGCTGCTGAAGGACATCCGGGGGCCGGATGGACGCTGGGCGGGCGTCTGGTCAAACAGGACAGCCCAAAAAGTTCTCTACCCCGACTTCCGTCGGGCGTACGAGGCCAAGCAGGCAGCCCTCAAGGCAGCCTGAACCCGGAACCAACTCGGACCCATTGATCACACCCAGCTTCGCAATATGCTCTCACAAGCGCAACGCGAAGCCGGGTGTTTCTTTTTATAAAGCCTTACTAATTTTGTAGCGCTTCAACTGCAAATTCCCCGGTCCACCCAACGATGTAATTTCTTTGAGCGCCTTCACCGGGTCTTGCACCTTAATATCTGCTAAATGTTCTTTGATATAGACATACGCATCGCGGAATGGCATTCCCTTTTTCACTAATTTGTTCGCTTCGTGGACCGCGAAGAACTCTGGCGAAAGCGACTTCATGAGCACATCTTTTTTGGGCTTGATCGCGCCCATCACCAGCGCGACGACTTCGAGGCTGCGGCGTGTAATCCCTAAACCTTTAATAAACGGTTCTTTGGTAAGCTGTGTATCGCGATTGTACCCAGAGATGAGATTTTTGGAAATATCTTTCACTTGGGTCTGGAGGCCAATGATCACACTGGCGTTTGAGCGCACAATTTCAAAAATATCGGGATTCCGTTTTTGTGGCATCACCGATGAACCGGTGGTGAATTCGTATGGCAGGTCAAAAAAATTAAATTCGGGCGTTGTAAACCAAATCATCTCGGTCGCGAGCCGGCAGAGTGTCATCACAATTTGGGTGCACACCGACAAGATGTAACTTTCGGTCGTACCGCGGGTGTTCACGCAGTAGAGTGAGTTAATTTGCGTGCGCTTAAATTTAAGGAGCTTGGTCGTCAGCTCTCGATCGATCGGCAAATTCACCCCAAAACCCGCGGCCGCGCCCAACGGATTTTGATCATTCAAATTATAGGCGGTTTCCAGCAGCATGTGGTGATTAATGAGCTCTTCCAAATATGCGGCCGCCCAATGACCAATGCTCGAGGGCATAGCGCGGCGCGTATGAGTGTAGCCCGGCAAGGGCATAAACTCGTACTTTTTTGCCATGGTCAAAAATACTTTTTGCAGCGCAATCAACTCGGCGCTAATTTGCTTCAATTTTTTGCGTGTGTATAACCGTGTGGCCACCAGCACCTGGTCGTTGCGGCTACGGCCGGTATGGATTTTTTTGCCAAGGTCGCCGAGTTTTTTAGTAAGATAGTTTTCAATGGCCGTGTGACAATCTTCGTCGGACTGCTCAATCACAAATTCGCCCTTCTGGTGCAGCACCAAGATTTCATCCAGCCCCTTGGTAAGTTTTGCCAGTTCCGCACCGGTAATGATCTTAGCTTTCACTAAAGCTTGCGCATGAGCCTTACTAGCCTGGATATCAAATGGGAGCAGTCGCATGTCCAAAATGTAATCGTTGCCGACGGTGTACTTTTCGACGAGTGGATGGAGTTTGACGGACGAGGCGGATTGCCAAAGTTTGGGCATAGGCGTAGAAAAAGTGAAGTGCTAAGGGGATGGTCAACTAACGAAGACTTTTGAGTGATTTTAATATTCGCCCTTTTCCCAACCTAAATTCCTTTTCACTCTTACGAAGATCTTGTAAAAGGGTTCTGATTGCTATTAAGTTTTCTTTGATGGAGAATATCATATCATGATTCATTTATTAATAGCTCCGCAGCCGGTTGCTGCGTTTTGGGTGATGTAATCGTAATATAAATTCCCATAAGAATAAAGGCCGCTCCACACCATTGCACGAGTTGAAGCGATTCCCCAATCAGAATCCCACTTAATACTGCAACGACCAACGATAAACTTAGCAGAACGGCTGTGCGATTGGCTTCGAGCCGCTCGAGACCTTCGTAGTACAAGTAAAACGCAAGAGCAGATGCAACAATCCCTAATCCGACAATCGCACCCCATTCTGTAGAGGTAAGCTGTGAAAATCGAACCGCAATATCCGGCACAGTCGTCGCGGCCATCACCGCGCTAAAAATACCTCCCACGAAAAGTCGAGCGCATGTGACTACAATAGGGAGAACCTTTTTTGACAAGATAGTCTTGGCAAAAATTCCACTCGAAGACCAACAGAGCGCGGCGAACAATCCGTAGAAAATCCCCTGGTAAAATGACGCACTCGATTGAGCAGTAAGCCCCGTCCGATACGATATCAGCACCACACCCACAAAACTCAACGCCGTGGCCAACTTCATCGATGATGATATTTTTTCTTTGAGAATCCAGGATGCCATCATCACTCCGAGCGGAATCTCTAAGCGCGCCATCAATGTCGCCACAATCACTCCCCCATTGCGGATGGCCGCGACATTAAACAGATCAGCAATCCCCGAAGCCACAATGCCCAACAAAACGAGTTGAAGAATCATCTTGGGCCGTAGCGCTAATACGCTCTTAAATGTGCCCGAAGCAATAATAATCGCAAACAAGAGCACGGCCCCGAGGATACCGCGGATGGCCACAAGCAAACTCCCGGGGAATCCGTGATTAATAAATTTAATCACGATGGGCGTAAGGCCCCAAATGATTTGCGTGGCAAAGATGAACAGAACGCCGTGACGGTGCCGAGAATCCACAAAAATACTAAACAAGTAAATCAATAAACTATTAAACTATTTAATCGCGAGGATCTTCTTGCCATTCTCGGTTGCAATCTTCACAAGCTCATCAAAATTATAATACCGGCAGGCTTCTTGGAGCATGCGGATTTCTACCCACATATCGCCATCGACAAACGGTTGGTAAAAATCATACATATTATCAACGCCCAGTCCCACCAATACTCCCGCCTCGAGCATCTCGGGCACATTGGCGATGGAGTTGTGCACCGGCGCGGTAAATTCATCCAGTTGTCGCATCCCAAGGGCCGCCGAAGGGCACACGGCTACCGCGATGCCATTGGCTGCTAATTTTTTGTAAATCTTCGTCCGATATTTTTTGGGCTGTGCCGAGACCGAGATGGCGTGGACTGCGGTGACGCGACCCTGATACCCATTCTTTTCCACTTGGCGGATGAGTTCCTCGGTATCACGCTCGTTGGGGTTATTCTCTTGATCAATATGAATATGGAGCGGCTTGTTCTGATTTTTAGCCACCGAAAAAAGCACATCATAGTGCTTTTGCACTCCGCCCGCTTCTTTGCGATCCTTTGAAGGCAATCCCCCAACAACATCGGCCTTGGCCGTAATTTCTTCGTAGAGTTTCACCGCTTTGGGATCCACGAGCCCGCCCAAGGGCTGAGTCATCGTAACCAGTTTAATTTTTCCTTCATATTCTTTTTTAACAATGTTGGCCGCATCGATAGCTTTATGGCCCACAGCCTCGTAGGCGTCGACAAAACTCACCGTGCCCGCCACGCCTTGCGCAACCATAATATCCAAACCCGTACGAATATTTTCCTCAATCATTTCCTGACTCATCGACCGTTTTTTGGCATCACTCATGTTCCACTTGGCTTCCATCGTAAGCATGCTTTTGGCAAGCTCCTCTTTGGTAATATAAAATGCTTTATCAAAATGCGCGTGGCAGTTGTACCATCCGCCGCGGTCTTTCACGGCCCGCAAAAATTGTTCTTTCAGGTTCCAAGATTGCATAGAATAAAAAAGAGACACCACGCCCGTGGGGTGGTGTCTATCGATTCAAGATTGGGTGTAGAATATTGGGCATAGTATTGTGAGTATCATAGCAGAAAAAATTCCGATTGGTCAACGATAAACCGTTTTGAAAATCGGTCCCGTGTATGAGGCACAAGACCGATATTCGTAATGGGGGCGAGGTCGCTCTTAGAGCATCCTGAACCCACCGGTGAGCACCGTCTCGGCATGCACCATGAGCACTTGCGCCAGTTCAAAGAACTGAACAATTGTGCTCTCAAGGCCTTCCCAAATTCGGGGGACCAAGAGACGCAACACCAAGATGGTGATGGCTAACCCCATCGCCTTGAATATTCCCATACGTGTTGTACGTGAGGGATAAATGGCGAGGGATGGCCGACTATTCCTTCCCTCCGGAACATCCAGGAAATTCCTGGGCAATCTGGAAGGAAAGAACAAGAGACTATAGCACATTTTTGCTATTTTGTCAAGAATTTCGTTGTTATTCCTCGACTAAGGGCCCCGCCCCGCAGCGGGGTCCGCATGCCTGCCTGCCGGTAGGCAGGGAGAGGTTTTTGATAATGTAAAAACCGGCTCCGGACACGCATTGGGTGGGTTCCCGTTGCGTGCCCGTGCCGGCTGAATTCGATCGACTTACTTGCCCTTGTTGCCCCCTTCCTTGGGGAGTTCAGGAATCTCCCGATAGGGTGGTGTGCCCCTGATCTCGAACTTCGACTCGGGCCAAGAATAGACTTTGCCCTTGTACGCGAACGCGCTTGCGTACTCAAGTTTGGCCTTCACCTCCTCGGCCTTGATCCCGTCCGCGACCATGGCCAGCCCGAGTCGGTACTTCTCCACCCCCTTGCGGAACAAGGGGCGACCCTCGAACGTGAACGACTCCAAGAACTTCAAATCGTTTTCGTCGAGGGGGTACTGGTTCTGGCTCACGGGCCCATAGTAGAGGCTATAGGCCGAGTCGACCACCCTGGCCATCACCTCGTTGGGGCTATCGATGACTTCCTTGATCTTCTCCTGGTTGGCACCGACGGAGAGCACGACCATGCTCTCCTGGATCATCGCGGAGAAGGCGTTGGTTTTGTTGACATCGAAGCCCCCAAGCAACGCCTTCATTCTCTTCTGACTCTCCTGATAATCCAAACCGATCTGCTTTTGGCGGATCAGCTCCTGCTTGGCAGCAGGATCCCTTTCTAGGGCGATCTTTTTGTTAAAACCGTCGATGATCGCCTGGACCGACTTCTCCTCCGCGAGCTCCATCGTCTTCTGCGCGACGGCATTGAGCTGCTGCGCTTTCTTGGACAGAGGGCCGAGGAGTTTGGCCCAGTGCTCAAATTGATCCGACCACTGCCGGACCACGTCGGACGTGACCTTGCCACTGGAATGCGACTTCTCCAACTCCTCACCGAACTTCTTCATACCGATTGCCATCGGCATCATTGAGGCGCAGAGCGTGGTCAACTGCTTGCGCTGTTGCTCCAACGTTCCCGCGGGAACAAAGGGAAACACCTCCCTCATCTTCGACCGAGGTCCGATCGCCGCGACAGTGTCCTGTAAGGACGTCCTCAAAAGCGAGAGTCTCGTATCGTTCTGGACCATCGCAATCTTGAACCGCTGAACGAGCTGCTGCTCCTCCTGTGCTTGCTGAATCCGCTTATGGAGCTCTGCAAACGCGGGGGAACTAACTTTCTTCTTGGCGAAGTCGGCGATCTGGCCATCGGTAGGACCATAAAAACCCTTCTGATGGATCAGGCCTACGTAGTTGCCCTCGGAATACAAAACGTGGAACAGTTCGTGGTCGATGGCATCAACCACGTCAACGACCGGCTGAGAGAGCGGCAGGAGGAGGGCGTGACTGATCGGGCTATAGGCTGCGTTGTTGGCGCAGATCCCCATTTCCCGTTGACCATCGTCTTCTTTCTTGGAGACGAACTGAAGCTGCACCGACTTGATGGAAGCGCCGGTGGTGTAATCGGCCTGCATGACCGACTCGACCCACGCGTCGTTCTTCCGCACCTCCCGAGCAACCGAGGCCAGAAGACCATCGACGGCCTTGGGTGCCTCGGCGCTGACCAAGGAGACGATCAGCCCAAACCCAAACAGAACCACCAGGAACAATCGCCGCATGTTCTGCGACATTGGTACCATCCTTTCAAAGAGCAATCCCTGCTGGGACGCTCTTTAAATGTAAAGAAACGCCCCGAACGGGACCGCCGACTATAGCACAAATTGATCAAAATGTCAAATATTTTGATTTACTAGGCAAAAACCACTATTTCGATTACACTACTCGTTGTGTTTAATACCCGTATCCGTTCCACGCAAGGAGGCGTGAACGAACATGACCAAGCCTACCACAACGCTCCCCCAACAGGTGGGAGCAATCCTCAAACACCTATTCAATACTCGCGTATACATCAACGAGGTTGCTCCAACGCCCGAACCCCTGATCCCGGGACGACTCACCCGGCCGACGCAGGCGCCCAATCTTCGGTGCTCCTGCACCGGTAACGGCACCCAAGTCATCATCAAGATCGTCGTCTATAGCACCGACGAGGAACGACTCGATGAGGTGGTGGAGACCTCCGTGAGGGATGCCAAAGCCTTGCTCGGACAGCATGGCTTTGAAACCAACGAGCCCAAGGGGGGTACGGCGATGGACTACCCCAACGCCGACAAGCACCGTGCCTTCAAGTACGTCTCGCACACGTTCACGGCCTGGCCCTGACCCAGACCCGCGCCTAATCGATCCACGATCACCGCGCTCAACAATATCGCCTCGGCTTTCCAAACACGGAAAACCGAGGCGATTCTATATTCAACCCCCTACTGTTGATTAATAGCTATTTTTGTGTTTAAGTATCGGGACTGTATTGCCCTGTGCCCTTTCCCATACAAAGGAGGTTATCCCCGATATTCGGTCTGGTATCCCATCCCTACGGTTACGGTTTGACTACATGAAAGGACCCCATCGCGATGACGACGAACACGAACCTTCCCGCATTCACCATGATCAACACCGGCAACGCCAAGGTGCGCCCCTGGGCCGTCATGAACTACGTCGACGGGGCCTGGCAAGGCACCGCCAAGTGCGAGATCATCCCCAACCCGATTGGCGGGGAACCGCTCTGCCAAGTGGCCGAAACCGAGGGCGCGGAGTTCGACCCGTTTGCCGACCACCTCAAGCGGTGTCCCAAGTCGGGACTCCACAACCCGCTGAAGAACCAGCCGCGGTACATGCTCTACGGCGAGCTCTGCATGAAGCTCGCGCACGCGCTCGGCACTAAGGAGATCGCCGACTACTTCGCGCACTTGATCTACCTCACCGTCGGCAAATCGTTGACACAGTGCGTGGGCGAGGTGACGGTCACCCGCCGGTTCCTCGAGAACTTCGCCGGTGACCAGGTGCGGTACCTGGCTAACGGCATGAGCAGCCCGGGCGATCGACCGGGGCAGCAGAGCCACGACTACCGGTTCCCCTACGGACCGGTGGTCATCGTTTACCCCTTCAACTTCCCCATCGAGATCCCGGTGCTCCAGATGATGGGGGCACTCTTCATGGGCAACTCGGTCATCATCAAGGGCGACAGCAAGGTGAGCGTCGTGCTCCAGGAATTTATCAGGCTTGCGCTCTCGCTGGGGTTGCCGCCGTACGACGTGGCCCTCGTCCACGCCGACCGCGGCCCCATGGAGCGGTTCATCACTGACAACGCCGACACGATCCGGATGCTGCAGTTCACAGGATCGAGCCGAGCCGCGAAGACCCTCACCCAGATCATGGGCGGGCGGATCAAGGTCGAGGATGCAGGATTCGATCCGAAAATCTACGGACCCGACTTCCGCAAGGAGTACCTCGACTTCGTTGCGGCCGTAGCTGACAACGACGCGTACGCCGCGTCGGGACAGAAGTGTTCGGCGACGAGCATCAGCTTCGTCCACGAGAACTGGTACGCCGATCTGATGCCGAAACTGCATGAACTCGCGGACAAGCGCGACTTCGGTATCAACACGATCGGCCCGGTGCTCACCTGGACGACCAAACGGATGCTCGACCACTGCGATGCGCTCCTGGAAATCCCGGGAGCAAAGCTGTGTTGGGGTGGGTATCGCCTCAGGGACGACGTCGACCACCACGTCCCGGACATCTACGGCTGCATCAAGCCCACCGCCATCGCTATCCCCTTGAATGCCTTAAAAGACCCGAAGCAGCGGGAACTGATCTTCACCGAAGTATTCGGGCCCGTGCAGGTGTTTGTGCCCTACGGCAGCCACCGGCTGGAGGAAGTGATCGCCGCCTGCGAGGCGATGCGCAACCACCTGACGATGGCGGTCGTGAGCAACGACCCCCAGTTCCTCGACGAGGTCCTCGGCCTCACGGTCAACGGCACGGTCTACGCGGGCATCTTGGCTCGCACCACGGGTGCCCCGCAAAACCACAACTTCTGCCCGAGTAACGACCCCCGCGCCGCCGGCATCGGCACGCGCGAGGCCATCATCCAAACGTGGTCCGCTAACAGGACCATCATCAAGGATACCGGAGAGTATGGCAAGCTCCCCCCGGTTCCTGTCCAGTCGTAGCGGCACGCTACACACCGCGACGGGGTACGGCCCGCCACCAGCTGGCAACACGCCACTCACCTTTGCTGGATCCGTATGTCCAGCCTTTTCTTTAGAGCGAAAATTCTTGCGCGTTGAAGAAATAAAATAACTCCGATGAATATCGGAGTTATTTTATTTAGATAATTGCGAGTTACGAACCATGTCTCGTCGTCATTCTGAGGAAGCTTGCGACCGAAGAATCTCAACAAAACGATGATGCCGAGATCCTTCGCTACGGCTCAGGATGACGCGAAACATTTTTATCGTCGATTCAACATCAAACTCACGGTAAAGATAACGATCGCCAAAAGCACTATCGTTCCCCCGGTGGCAAGGTCAAGATAGTACGAAAGAAATAATCCACTCACAATCGAAACGAGCGAAAAAATAATTGCTAAAAAGATTGAGTGTGAAAACTTCAGTCTCCATTGGAGTGCTGCGACCACGGGGATCACCATCAGCGCACCGATGAGGAGTGCCCCGACCACGCGGATCGCCAGCGCCACGGTAACGGCCGCAAGCATCACGATGAGGGTATTATAAAATCGGACCCTGATGCCGCTGACTTCGGCCACTTCTTCGTCAAACGCTACAGAAAATAACTTAGGATACAGAAGAACGACCGCAACAATCACAACAATAGCGAGCGCTACGATGAGTTCTACATCAAACCGTGTCACCGTGGTGATCGAGCCAAACAGCACGCTCGTGAGCCCGGCATTCAACCCCCGTGCTGCACTAAAAATGACACTGGAAAGTGCAAGGCTCCCCGACAGGAAGATCGCGAGTACCGACTCGCCAAACACATTGCGGCTGAACCGGAGGCGCTCAATCCCGAATGCCGCCACCAATGTGGTAATCACGGCGACCAAAATGGGATTCCATCCGACAAGCGCGGCAATCGCAACGCCGGTGAGAGACACATGTGCCAATGTATCGCTCATCAACGAATATCGGCGGACCACCAAAAACATCCCGATACTCGGGGCGATCACGCCAATAGCAAGCCCCGCAATCAACGCTCGCTGCATGAAGTCGAATTGAAAGATCTCTAACATATGTTAATGCCCATGAACGATCGACCGCAATTTTTTCCCATACACGCGCTCCAGGACATCACCCGTTAATACCTCGCGGCTAGGGCCGTGGCACACGAGCGTACGGTTGAGACATAGTATTGTTTTTGCCTCATGGGCAATCACATCAATATCGTGGGATACAAATACAATCGTTAGATTGCGTTCGTTGTTCAATTGTTTGATAAAACCGTAGAACCCTTCTTGACTGCCCACATCCACGCCCACGGTTGGTTCATCAAGAATCAGCACCTCGGGATTACTCACAAGCGAACGCGCGATAAGTACCCGCTGAATTTGACCGCCCGAGAGGGTGGTAATCAAACGATCACGAAGAGGTAACACATCCGCGACAGTCATTGCCTCCTCGGCCTGAATCCGATCCCCTTTTGAATAAGCGCCCGTCCAGCCAAGCAATGCCGCTCGACCGCTTAAAACAATTTCTTCCACCGTTGCCGGGAACTCAATGCGCCCTTCGGATATCCGTTGTGGCACAAACCCAATCTTTGAACGTTCATGGGCATCAAGCTCGGTAATGGGCTTACCAAACATCCGCACCACTCCGGATGTGGGTATGATGAGTCCGAGCATAGTTTTTAAAAGGGTTGTTTTTCCGCTGCCGTTGGGGCCCAAAATACCCACGTAGTCGCCGCGTTCCAGCGTAAACGAGATATGGTCAATCACCGGCTCCACCGTATAGGTGACAGAGACGTTTTCAAATGCAATCACCGGGGTGATATTATTGGCACTGCTCACAAAGACCAAAAAATTCTAATAAATGATTATTCACCCGAAAGGATCGAGGTTGTGGCATCCAACGCCGTTCGAGAGCCTCATCGACCACAACATCCTCGATACTTTTGCAATTATTGCAGACCATGTGGTGGTGATGCGCTTTATCCGAAACCAACTCATACCGTTTTCGCTCATCCCCAAGCTCAACTTCGCGTAATACCTCCTGGGATTTTAGGAATACCAATTCGCGGTAAATGGTTGTTTTATTCACTCGAATACGCATTTGGGCTAAGTGCGTCCGAAGCTCTTCGACCGATAACGGACGATCGCTGCCTTCCAAAATCCCCAATAATGCTTGTCGAGCCGCCGTCATACGATGGCCCTGGGAACGCAATGTTTGAACCAAAGAAATCTCTTTTTTCATATACGGTTATATTAACGCAACTTAGTTGCATCTGTCAATAACCCTTTTTATTGATTTATTAGTTTAATGGTTTTACTATGCTCGCCAATAAATTAATAAATCATTAAACTAATAAACGAACGTTGCCTTTGCATGAACATCCAAACCATTCTATAATGGGTGGGTGTTTATTAATTATCAACCCGTATGTTTGCTATAGGAAGACTGCTTGCAATTTTAAGCGCCATGATCGTTATCCCCACCGTTTCGTATGTGTTGGGTGAAACAACCGCCGATGCGGCGAACACTCCAACACGCGAAGACCGCCCCGTGATTGAGCGACGACAAGAGCCAGAGGGCGATCGCGCAAAACAAGAACGATTCTTTGGCGGACCTAATGGCCAGGGCGCTCCCGATAAAAATTCAGATACTCAAAATACTGGAACAGATCGAATGATGTTCCTTGGGAATGACACGCAGAACACTATTCCAAAAGAAATGATGCAACGGTTTGACCCCAAGCAACTCCTCAATGATACAAAACGACAAAATGCGAAAAAGGATGATGTCGCGGCCGGGGGTGACCAAGGAAAAACTTCTACCGACGCGGTGACCGATACACTCAACAGCAACGACTCCGGCGACGCCGCACAAGAGGCCCGTGATGCCCAAATGGAAAAGCGCAAGCTCGAGCAAGAAAAACGACAACTAGAGCAAATGAAAAAGGGGTTAACAAACATGAAGCGACCGCTCGCCGCCATGAAATCAAAAATGGGGCAACTCGAAAAGAGTGGGGTTACCACCCCTTCTGACATCAAAAAGTTTGTCGGTTCTATGGAACAAGCCATGGCAACGATTCAATCAGCGCAAACATTTGAGGAAGCTCAAGATGCCATGGACACACTCCAATCCGGTCAGCAAGACTTTAAAGATAATTTCCAGACACTCCAAGTTGCGAGCAACTGGCCGAAGATTCTGAAACAAGCGAATACTGCAATGAAAGGACAAGAAAAAATGCTTGCCAAATTTATTCGTGACTCCAAACGCAAAGGAGCACTGGATATTAGCGAACCCCTTGGAACATTTTCACAAGCTATTGTTACACTGAAGACTACGCTTGCCAGTGCCCAAGAAAAAGCAAAGACTGGCGACATTGAAGAAGCAATCTCCACACTCCAAGATGATTTCTTTGGCGCTATGGATGACTTGCGCGATACCCAAGAAACAATTATGACGCTCACGAACCTCACCCAATACCTGACACAAACACCGCGCCGACTGAAGCTTTATGAATCACAATTGAATGCCTTAAAAAAGAAAAAGGTGGATACACAAGAAGCCGATCAAACCCTCGTTCAGCTCAAAGGTACCTTCAGTGCAGTCAAGGCGCTCTCCGCATCAAAACCCGTGGACCCTGATGCCGTCTCGACAGCAGTGGAAGAGGGTTCGGGATTTATCGAAAAACTCGAAGCAAGCATCGGCGACTTGAGCGGAACCGTTTCGGCCAATGATCAACTATTCCAAGTGAACGAACAATCCATCCCAAAATTTGATCTCGGTGCAACGAGCCAATAAGCGGCTATGACGCCAGACTTTAAAGAGCGCGTCCATGCGATTGTGCGCGCGATTCCCCGTGGGAAAACCCTCACTTATAAACAGGTTGCCCATCAGGCAGGCCGACCAACAGCGTATCGGGTGGTTGGAAATATCCTCAACAAAAATTACGACCCCTCCATCCCCTGCCACCGTGTCGTCCGCTCGGACGCTTCGATCGGCGGATATAATCGCGGCCGTACGGCTAAGTTAGATATTCTTAAACATGAAGGGGCTCTGGTCTAGCCATAACCCTGATATTGTTGTATAGTATATTGCCTGACATATTGATCAGATGTATTTGACGATGCACTATGATGCACACACTTGATATTAAAAAACTCATCGTCTCCATTGGCGAAAAAAAGATTGTCAATGGCGTAAGCCTTGCCATTAACAGCGGTGAAATTCACGCCGTGATGGGCCCCAACGGCAGCGGCAAATCCACCCTTGCCTCCACCATCATGGGCAAACCGCACTGTATTGTGAGCAGTGGGACGATTCAACTGGATGGTGAAGAGATCACCACGAGCTCTCCGACCGACCGAGCGCGAAAGGGACTCTTTTTAGGCTTCCAATATCCGGTCGAAATCCCCGGCGTTGCAGGGCAACAAATGTTACGACTCTCCTATAACAGCATTGCCGCGGCACAAGGACGCAGTCCACTCTCGCCCAAAGAATTTAATGAACGCCTCAAAACCGCGGCCGCCGAATTGCACCTACCCACCGAATTTTTGCACCGATCATTGAACGAAGGGTTCTCGGGTGGTGAAAAGAAAAAAATGGAAATGCTCCAATGCCGGGTGCTCGAACCCGCCATTGCGCTTTTAGACGAAACCGACTCGGGACTGGATGTTGATGCGCTCAAAATGATCTCAACGGGGATTCGTACTGTTGTCGACAAACTCAACACCGGGATACTACTGATTACCCACTACCAACGGATTTTAGAATATGTAAAGCCGCACTTTGTGCATGTGTTTGTTGGTGGCAAGATTGTTGAATCCGGTGGACCGGAGCTGGCAGAAAAAATCGAGCGCAACGGTTACGCAGAATATACAAAGTAAAAATAAATGGCGCGCGAGCGTCATTCTGGCTTGACCAGGATCCGGTATCTAAATAGCATCTTAACGAACGGATTCTGGTCAAGCCAGAATGACTCGACGATTTATTTCCTTGTAAGAGGGTTGTTATAATTTAAAACCCTTATGGATCTACAAAACCCCATAACGCCAATGCCCATCACTGATTCGTCCACCGATTACGAATACGGATTTTCGATGCCCGAAAGCCCGGTGTTTAAATCCAAGAGGGGCTTGGACAAATCCGTGGTAGAAGAAATTTCTTCCATAAAAAACGAACCCGCATGGATGCGAGCGTTACGACTCAAGGGGTTAGAAATTTTCGAATCCAAAAAAATGCCGCAATGGGGTGGGGACTTGAATACCATCAACTTCAACGACATCTTTTACTACATTAAACCCAGCGATCGCGTGGAACGCAATTGGGACGATGTGCCTGCGGATATTAAAACAACCTTCGATCGACTCGGGATCCCCGAGGCCGAAAAAAAATACCTTGCAGGGGTTGGTAGCCAATACGATAGCGAGGTGGTATATCACTCGCTCCTGGACTCACTCACAAAACAAGGGGTGATTTTTGTTGACACCGACACAGCCCTCAAACTCTACCCCGACCTTGTCAAAGAATACTTCACGACCATTATCCCGATTGCCGACAATAAATTCTCGGCCCTGAATACCGCCGTGTGGAGTGGCGGGAGTTTTATTTATGTGCCAAAAGGTGTCAATGTGACACTCCCCTTGCAAGCGTACTTCCGCATCAATGCCCAAAATATGGGACAGTTTGAACGCACGCTCATCATCGCCGACGAGGGATCGAATGTGCATTACGTTGAAGGCTGTACCGCGCCTTCGTATACAACAAACTCGCTGCACAGCGCCGTCGTCGAAATTATCGTTAAACGTGGCGCACGCGTGCGGTACACCACGATCCAAAATTGGTCGCACAATGTGTATAACCTGGTGACCAAGCGTGCCTATGTGTATGGCGACGGTATTATGGAATGGATTGATGGGAATTTAGGCTCTAAGCTCACCATGAAGTACCCAAGCGTGTACCTAATGGAACCCGGGGCACACGGCGAGATATTGTCACTGGCCATGGCCGGCAGCAACCAACACCAAGACGCGGGCGGCAAGGCAGTCCACATCGCACCACACACCACGTCCATGATTGTTTCAAAATCTATCAGTAAAGGAACGGGCCGCACATCGTACCGGGGGCTGGTGAAAGTCTACCCCAATGCCCATCACTGTAAATCGCACGTGCAGTGCGATGCGCTACTCATCGACGAACATTCCCGGAGCGACACGTACCCCACCATGGATATCCGCAACGACGAAACGTCGATTGAACACGAAGCCACGGTGAGTAAGATCGGCGAAGAACAACTCTTCTATCTGCAAAGCCGAGGCTTGGAAGAAACCCAAGCGCGGTCGCTTATTGTCAACGGCTTTATCGAACCCATTGTCCGCACGCTTCCCATGGAATATGCGCTCGAACTCAACCGTTTGATACAATTAGAAATGATTGGGAGTGTTGGTTGATACAGCGGCGATCATCTCTTATAAAAAGATGTCGTCGTCCCGCCAGCGCGGGACGCTCCGCCGATCTCACCGAGCTGCTCCCACTGCGGTGGGAGACCCGTGCCAGCTCGGCTCCGATAGGCTTTTTAAAGAGATGACCGCCGCGGTATCGTTTGTGAGAGAAAAGAATAAAAATATGGAAACAATCTTGTATCATAATCCCCCAACGCTCGACTATACCGCTCCTGCAAAATCATCGGTGCAGTTATTAGTGATTATCGACGAACCCATTGCGACAAGTACGATCCGTGTGAGCGTTGGAGAACACGCACGCGCCGAATTGTTCTGCTGGATCCGAGGACGTGGCACAGACACCACCACGATCACGCTCGATCTCATCCACGCGGGATCGCATTCGACCGGAATCGCTCGCGTACGCGCCATGCTCTACGACACGAGCGTGAATTCGGTGTTTGGTAATGTACGAATCCCCAAAGGCGCCAAAGAGGCTGAAAGTTATTTTGAATACCGCGCGATTCTTTTTGATAAGTCTCGCGCCACCGCAACTCCGGCGCTAGAAATTGAAGAGCATCCTCTCAAGGCGGGTCATGCCGCAGCCATTGGCCGCATCGACGAAGAACAATTATTTTATCTCCAAAGCCGAGGACTCTCCAGTGAGGAAGCGAGCCAGCTCATTACCCAAGGTTTTTTTGAGCAGCTCATTGCCCAAATCACTGATGGACAAAAAAAAGAGGAGGTACGCAACCTCCTCGCGCTTACTTCGGTTTCAGAAGCCTAACCTTCAACTACTCTAATGATTCAAATTCTCCGGTCTTCTTATTTTTGCGAACATTATCCCAGGTGAAGTAGCGCCCGTTCATTGCCACATACACTCCGGGCGGGAGTACTTGAACAAATGCCAGCGCAGAGCCTAAATTAAAGAGCCCGTCCGAACTCCCAAATTTATACGGGACCATGGCACCCGTAAGAATAATTGTTTTATCGTTTAATGCAGTACCCCCCCCTAGAACTTTTGCTGTCTCCACCATCGTATCCGTCCCGTGAGTCACCACAATGCGCTCCTCGCGTGCTTTGGTACATTGCGCCTTAATGAGGGTGCGATCTTCATCGGTCATTTCAAGGCTGTCAACCATCATGAGCGTGCGAATTTCGAGCGGTAGCCGCGATCGCCCAAATGCAAGCATCTCATGAAGATGCGTTTCTTTAAAAAAGAGTTGGCCGGTAATTTCGTTGTACTCTTTGTCGAACGTTCCACCGGTGATAAAAATACGAATGGCCATACGTCGTTCGTTAAATACGATCTGCTTGTATAGTACACCAACTACTGATAAAATCAACGTTACTATGCCGCTGCGTATCCCCCAAATTCGATCGCAATTCCCTATCCTTAAGCGCAAGGTGAACGGTAAATCGCTCACCTATGTTGATAATGCGGCGACAACGCAAAAACCAAAGGCGGTGCTGGACAAGCTCGAACAATACTATATAAAAATAAATGCCAATGTCCACCGCGGGATTCATACATTGAGCGAAGAAGCCAGCGCCGCCTATGAAGGAGCGCGCGAAACACTGGCGCGATACATTGGCGCCACGCCGCAAGAACTGATTTACACCCGCAACGCAACAGATTCTATCAACATTGTTGCCCGCCTCCTTGAAAGCCGGCTGGGAAAGCGCGACGAAATTCTAGTGACCCAGATGGAACACCATTCCAATTTGGTGCCATGGCAGCAGCTGGCAAAACGGACAGGCGCGACCCTCAAAATTCTCCCTATCACCGACGAGGGCCGATGGGACATGAGCGAACTCCCCCGCCTTTTAACAAGTAGTACAAAAATCGTTGCCGTCAACCACTGTTCGAATGTTCTGGGGACCATCAACCCGGTTTCAACCATTGCCCGAGCCGCTCACCAGGTGGGCGCGCTCGTGGTGGTGGATGGCGCTCAGGCCGCGGCGCATATCCCCATCAACATGAGAGTGCTTGATTGCGACTTTTACGCGATGTCCGCACACAAAATGTACGGTCCAACCGGCATTGGAGCGCTCTTTGGGAAGAAAGAAATCCTGGAGATCCTTGAACCCGTGAGCTTTGGCGGTGACATGATTAAATCGGTAAGCTCGTTTGATGCCGAATGGAACGATCTCCCCTGGAAATTCGAACCCGGTACCCCAGCGATTGCCGAGGCCATCGGGTGGGGCGCCGCTGTGGAGTGGCTCAAAAAAAATGATATCGACCAGATCGAACGGTACGAACGAGACCTGACCAAACAACTATTGAATGCCTTTACGGAATTACCCGACATCACAGTCTACGGCCCCGCAACAACCTCCAACCGTGTCGGCGTGGTGTCATTCACTATGGAAGGCGTACACCCGCATGACATTGCCACCATCCTCGACCGCGAAGGTGTGGCGATCCGCTCGGGCAACCACTGTGCCATGCCGCTGATGGTCCGGCTGGGTGTGCCAGCGACTGCCCGGGTAAGTCTTGCTGTCTATAACACCAAATCAGAAATTGCTACGATATTGAAAGCGCTTAAAAAAGCGTGGACAATTTTCCATCCCAAAGTAATGGTGAGCGTGCCGGAATCACGAAGAAACTTGTGGCAAAAAAATAGTACAAATCACTAACCAAATTAATCCGAATCGATCCGAATGTAACCGATAACGAATAAGGATCGATTTGGATTCATTCGGATACTGATTGGTATTCATCCTATGGATGATTTATATAAAGAAGAAATCCTGGACCACTACTGGAACCCGCATAATGCGGGATTCCTTGAGAATGCCACAGCCAGTGCCCACGAACATAACGTAACGTGTGGCGACAAAATCCGCATGGATTTTATTGTTGACGGCGATACGGTGGTTGATGTACGGTTCCAGGGTGAGGGGTGTGCCATATCGCAGGCTTCGGCATCGATGCTGACCGATAAACTCAAAGACCTCTCAATTAAACAAGCTCAACAGATGAGCGATGATGATATTTTGCAAATGCTTGGCATTACGATTAGCCCCGCTCGCATGAAGTGTGCGACACTGGGACTTGAAACAATGAAAAAAGCTTTATGCTCACCAAAGAACTAATCACCGAAGCCCTCAAGGGCGTGCACGACCCTGAACTCGGATACGACATTGTATCACTCGGGCTTGTGTACGACGTTCGTATACCCTCTGAAGGCGTTGTCCAAGTTGATGCCACGCTCACCTCGCCAGGGTGTCCATTAGCCGACACCATTGTCCGCGACATTAATCAGGCGGTACGTTCAGTCGAAGGCGTGAGTGATGTCACGGTCACCATTGTTTGGGATCCACCATTTTCTCTTAAAATGGTGGATCCCGATTTACGCGCAGAATTATTCCCCATGTATATAGAAGAATAATATGAATCCTTTCGAGTACCAAGCTCCGCAAGAAGATCCCTTTACCTTTATCCAAAACTATCGTCACCTTAAGGGGAATAAAGTTGCACATGTAAAAAAAATCAAACTTGTGGGATCCACCCAAATGTTTGGGGTACCCACAGTTATTGATTTATTTATAGAAAAAGGAGATGAATATATTACCACTCCCGATTTAGATGTCTTGATTGGAAAATGGAAAGAGGACGACATCACCGATGGCGAGTTCGCAACACTATCAGGATACTTTCTGGAATACTGCCAAAAATCTGGAAAACCTCTGCACGATGGTAATGATCAGGTGTTTATCGTAGAAAAAGCCGCATAATTACTTGCAGATCATCTCTCAATAAAGGCCCATTCCGGGCCTTTTGATTTATCCACCTTTGACAAAAAATGATATTTGGGATATTATTGTGGGCACTTTTCGTGCAGTTGAAACAGTTCCTGCAGACCGCTTCGGTTTGGGCTGTTTCGATTTTCCAATCCCAAGGAGGGACGCAGTGGCTAAGTCTGGTCGAATGCACATCACGTGGAAACCGATGACTGTCCGCAAGGGCGGACGGGTGGGCTTCAGCGTGAGAGGCGAATTCAAGGCAACGGGTCAAAGCGCCGTCGAACAAACGGACGCGGGTCAGAAATCATTCACCCACAAGCAGTTGGGCGAATCCTGGTCATACGGACCCGAAGACGGAAAGTTCTAACGACTGTCGCGCGGGAGCCAAGCGCAGCGGCCGATCAGAGTCTGCGCATACTCAACCCACCCTAGGGAGGGCGTAACCCATGGCGCAAAAGTACGAGAAGAGCCAGGCTCCGGCCGATACCATTCAGGGATCGGGCACACCGGACCTGAGTCTCACCCAGAGCGGAGTCCCGATCACCAACATCATCAGCGAAGTTTTCGGTGGCCGCGCCGTCACCGACCGGGTTCTCGAACGGCCCACCGTCGAGAAGTTCCGAGACGGAGAGAAGGTCGACTGACCTAGCAAGCCGCACAGCGGCTAAGAAGTTCAAGGGACCGGCAGCGCGCAACATGCACGCTGTCGGTCCCTTCTTCATTTCCTTGGAGTCCTCTCTCCCCGCGGGGAGAGAGTCACCTGCCTGCCGGTAGGCAGGGAGTGAGGGGGATAATCAAAACTCCACTCCCCGTTTCGCCATCTGCCCATCTTGATAGTAATGTTTCACTTCTTGCATTTCGGTCACAAGGTCTGCAATTTCGTAAAATTCCTTTGGCGCTCCCCGGCCGGTGAGGATGATTAACTCTGGTTTGTTTGTCATCGCGAGGCCTTTAGGCCGTGGCGATCCAGAAAATGTTTGGGACGGCATTTTATCGCTGGCAAATCCAACGACTTCCATCACATCTTCCGGTGTCACCAATTTCAAATCACAAGCCACATTCACTTCGTCTAAGATCACAATATCCCACGTGCCACTTTCAATTTCTTTCTTCGCTCTTAGGAGCGTTTCGCGCGCCGCCTGTTCGTGTTCACTGCGCGGCAGCGTGTCATTCAAGATCCCCACAAACCCTTTGCCGCCTTTCACAAACCCGAAGCTCTCCCCGAACGCTTTATAACTTTTGTCTTCGCCACTGGGCCAGGGGCCTTTGATAAACTGGATCATAAATACCTTCTTGCCATCACCAATAGCGCGCATGGCAAGCCCCAGAGCCGCAGTAGTTTTGCCTTTGCCGTTGCCGGTATACAGGTGGATCATACCTTATCCATTTCGTTGGTATAATCCAATCAGCTCCGCCGAATCAATGATATGATCATCAATGGCCTTCATAATATCTTCTGCTTTTGCGCTGGGTTTTAGTTTGAGTACTTGGTCGAGCGCATAGAGTTTAAAAAAATATCGGTGTGTGCCACTGGGAGGACACGGAACTCCATAGCCGAGGCGGCCATAACTGGTCACCCCTTGTGTTGAATCCGCTGGCATCGTACCTTCAGGGATTTCGTTAATGGTAGGGTCCATATTCCAAATCGTCCAATGCACCCACGTGCCCTTGGGAGCATCCGGGTCATCAACAATCAACACGAGGTCTTTGGCGTTTGTTGGGACCCCGCTAATCGCGAGCGGTGGGCTCATCCCATCACCATCGCAGGTGTATTTGGAAGGAATGGACTTATTATGATGGAACGCAGTGCTTGTGAGGCGCATAGAAGTACCAGGCTGATGAATAGTACGCGTTGGTAGCGTCAACTTCCAAATCATCCAAACGATCGCCATAACGACTCCAATGGCCACAATGATGATGATCTGGAGTTTGATAAGATATTGTATCATAGCTAACTCAAGCGTATCGCTCCAGGGCTAAAGCGTCAACTCAAAAGGGTTCCAAGAAACTGGAACCCTTTTCTAAAACCTAGTACCTGAAACCTAGAACCTCTTGGCGCGTTCGTAGACCGCATTGGCGGCATCCCAATTGAGGTTTGTCATGTAATCTTCAATGTACGCCTTACGATCTGAACCGTAATCAATAAAGTAGGCGTGTTCGTATACATCCAGTACGATCACTGGAATCGCTCCCCACACTCCACCTTGATTGTGCGCATCGGCCGTATACACCCGAAGCGCCCCAACGTGCGTGTCCCACGAGAGTACCGCCCAACCGCGAGCGGCCAGTCCACAAGCTTTAAAATATTTCACGAAATTATCCAGCGACCCAAATTCTATTGCAATCGCATCCACGAGCGAACCTGTGGCGTTCCCTTCTCCGCCAAGGACATTAAAATAGTATTCATGAAGGTATACGCCGTTGACAGCAAACGTCTCGCCGTCTTTCATGGCGCGAAGGTCGCTGTAGCTTTGATTGGCTTTTTCCAATGTACCATTCCCTAATTTTTCGACGGCATCCAGCTTTTCGCGGATTTCGTTACTCTTGGTAACATACCCCTGGTAGAGTTTGTCGTGATGGATCTGCATGGTCTTATCTGAGATACCTTTCAATGATTTCTTGAATGGAAGGGGTTTTGCTTCGTAGGGCATAGATGGAGAATCTTGAATATTGAATGGAGAATACAGTATTATTCTCGATTCTCAATTCTTAATTCGATATTCGTTGATATCTCACAGTATACCCCCATGAATCTTAGGGTCAACCCCGCAGCGTGCGGGACTAGGGAAGGGTCACGATCCCCTTTTTCGATACCAGTAAGCCATCACTTTGGAGTTTTTGCAGCACCGTCGTAAGCCATTGCTGACTTTGAGGGTCTATTTGAATCCCCAAATAATTCAACATCTGATTCTTGGGGATGTTCCCTTTGGTGCGGACAAGTTCCACAATACGACCCCGCCAGATCCGTCGTGGCACACCGCCAAACATGGGCTCCAGTTTTTTCTTTTGGATGGATGGTGGATCGTTGGCTGCGCAATCCTCATGCAACGGGCACAATTGCACATGAGGATTTTTTGCGGTGCAAACCGTACGGCCCAAATCCATCAATGCTTGATTGATGTCGTAGGCATTTTTGAGGGTGACGATCTGATCGCCAATATCGATCAACTCTTTCGCGGTCATGTTCTTTCGTTCTTTGGTGTTTTCGTTCTTTGGTCGATCAAAGGATCTTCGCAAGATCCGTAGGACATTCACATCCGGAGCAATATACGATGCGCCAAATGCAAATACCATGAGTGCGCGGGATGTATACTCCCCCACTCCGGGGAGAGTCCGTAAATCTTTGAGCGTATGCGGGAATACTCCATGATAACGCTCCGTCACCGTTTGCGCGGTCTTTTGTAAGTACAACGCCCGTCGGTTATATCCCATACCCTTCCACGCCTGGATAACCTTCGAAACGGGAGAGCGGGATAGAGATTTTAGATTGGGAAACTCATTTAAAAATTCACGGTACTTTACTCTCACACGATCCACTTGCGTTTGCTGCAACATGATTTCGCTCACCAAAATCTTATACGGATCATGCGTGTGGCGCCACGGGAGGTCGGCGCGATGATGAGCGTACCACCCGAGCAACCGGCGACGAAACTGAATGGTGTCATGAGAATCCATGTTGCTACTTTTTAGCTTTTCGCTTTAAACTTTTCGCTTCGAGATGGTGTTCCTGATGTTCATGATCGTAATGATGTTCCACGGTATATCGCAAACGACCAAAGACGTTAAGGATCACAATAGACAATATTGATGTGACAATACCAATACTAAACCACCCCACCCCAAAGGCCATGCCAATGGCAGAGGACACCCAGAGGCCCGCTGCCGTCGTTAGACCCCGTACATGCGTGGTCCCATTGTGGATAATGAGTCCCGCACCCAAAAAGCCAATACCCACAACAATGTTTGCTGCAACGCGATCTAGAGAGGTGCTCCCAAATCCATAAACCGAGAGGAGAGTATAGAGCGCTGAACCCATCGCCACTAAGGAATAGGTCCGCACACCGGCCGACTTGCCATAATATTCGCGCTCCAATCCCATGATCCCCCCAAAAAAGAGGGCACACCCTAATCGCACTATAAAGTCGGTGGTATCGAGCATAGTTACGAAGGATTAAAAATAGTACGAGCAAGATCCCAATATCGAGCATCATTATTTTTTTCTTTCATCCACGCCCACCACTCTACGCCCCAAAAATAAAATGTATCAAAGCCAGTCTTTCGGATAAATGCCAGATTCTTTTTAAAATCTTCTGGGGTAAACACTGCTGTTTGGTCGCCAACGGGTTGATCAATAAATCCACCAATAGACCACGGTTCCATCTGGACTTCGCTGGAAATCACGCGGCCCACGCGACCCCGTACGAGCCACGCCTTGCGTGCATACATCGCTGGTGAAAAGGGATAGTGAGTATATCCAATGATGGGATGATATACCGAACGATAAATGCTTACGCCAAGAATATCGACGATCGAGGACATGGTCCACCAACTACTCAACTCCCCGCTATCGGTGCCAACAATGGGGCGAGTATCCAGCGACCGCACAAGGGCCACTTCTTGGCGATACAACGAGCTGTTCGGGCTCGGGCAATCGCCAAATGGGAATAGCGGCTCATTTTCAACTTGCCAAGCCCAAATAGCCGGATAATCCTTAAAAGACTCCACAACCTTTCGCAGCATGGTCAGGGTCTGCACCTCTTGCTCCGGTTCTGGCAGTGACTTCACCCAATCGGGGATGTGGCACTCTGGCCATCGAGGAATTTTGCGCCCCACCACTAAGAGAACGCGCGCGCCTCGTTTGCGTGCTTCATCGAGCTGCCACCGAATATCTACAAGATTTAATTCGCCCGCAGCAGGCTCAATGGCATCCCAGGGTACACCCAACCGAATCCATCGAACCTTGAGATCGTCGAGCATTTCACGATACGTTTTCTTCCAATCCAACCCTAGATATTGCGCATGCGATGCGGTAAATGTTACTCCCCATGTCTGAGGAACGGGGTTGGCACCATTGCGTGATGGAAGTGTATGGAACCCAATAACAATAACGATGAGGATGAGAATCCAAACAAGAATCAATCGACGAGGACGAAACCATTTTTGCATAGAGTACAAATTCGTATGTTACTTGAGTAACACTAGACCTTCCGCAATCAGCACGATCGCAATACATTTCTCGAGCACAATCATCGGTGTCATTTGTTCTTTGAGTAATTTTGGAGTACGAATGGAAGCAATCACCACGAACACCAACACAAACACATACTGCACGCACTGAAGCGCATTCACAATGGTCACCGAAGGCGCTAATTTAATCGCATTATTAAGAAGGATAAAGCCAGTCGCTCCCAGTGCTTGATTGCCTAAAAACTGCGCGGCCTGGGATCGTGGAAGCCGTTTAAGCGTGGTACGGATTTCTTTGCGTAACGACGAACGCATCAGGAGAATGACTGCCATCCCAAACGATCCCAATCGACTCCAAATAAAGGCATCCCAAAAAAGCTGCTGATTAAACAAGTCCTTCATACTCACAAAGGAACCGGTGAACAGGAGCACCGCCGCAATCGCGAGTATCCACCCCCGAGCTGTACTCTTGGTGTTGGGGTGATGCGGGTCGAGTGTAATAAAAACACCGCCCGAAACAAGCAGCAAGAAAGCGATTACTTCACTAGAACCTAAACGCTCTCCTAATACTAGGAACGAAACAACGAATGTTGCCAATGGACTCAACGCCCCCACAAATGGAATGAGTCGACTCGCTTCCAAGCGTTTTAAAGCGCCAAAGAATGCAATGAGTGCGAGGATGAGAAATGCCCCGGAAGCAAAATCCTCAAGGAGCACTAAGGGTGGCGGCACCTGCTGAAATGCGGGAGGGTCGAGATGTTGTACAAATGGGATGAATAATACCACTACCGCACTCATCAATCCAATGATCACCGCATACACAGTAGGATTTTTGATCGCTTTACCGAGCAACACCTTATCAATAATAAACACAAAGGCATTGAGGAGATGCGCGCCAATCACGTAGATGAGCCACATACACGAAAATTTCTAATTTCTAATTTCTAATTTCTAATGCTTCTGCTCCCGCAAAATGGGCCTTCGTACCAAGCTCTTCTTCGATCCGCATCAACTGATTATATTTACTCGTCCGTTCGGTGCGTGAGAGCGATCCTGTTTTGATTTGCCCCGTCCCCAACCCGACCACGACATCGGCAATAGTGGTATCTTCGGTCTCACCCGATCGATGCGAAACAATCGAATGCCAACCGGCTGAGTCAGCCATATCCACAGCACGAACCGTTTCGGTGATGGTTCCGATCTGATTGAGTTTAATAAGGATGGCGTTGGCAGACTTTTCCTCGATCCCCTTTTGGAGAAGGTTGGTGTTCGTTACAAAAATATCATCACCGACAATTTGAACGTCGTTGCCCATATCTGCCGTCATCACCGACCAATTTTTTCCATCATCCTCCGACAACGGATCTTCAAAACTCACAAACGGATATTTTTTGAGCCACTGTTTGTAATACGTCATCATCTGCTTTGAATTCAATTTTTTATTATCTCGCTTTAAATTGTAATAACCACTTTCTTTATCTCCTTGCCTCTTTATCTCTTTATCTCTCGATACGTAGAACTCGCTGGCGGCCGCATCCAAGCCCAGCGCAATATCCTTGCCCGGCTCATATCCCGCGGCATTAATGGCATCCATAATAAACCGCGGAACATCGGCATTGGATTTTACCGTGGGCGCAAACCCACCCTCATCACCAACACCAGTGTTTAAGCCTTTCTTTTTTAAAATCCCTTTGAGTGCGTGGAATACTTCTGCCCCCATCTGAATCGCTTGACGCATGGTCCTTGCTCCAACGGGCAAAATCATAAATTCTTGCAAATCCGACCCTTGGTCGGCATGCGCTCCCCCATTCATAATATTCATCATGGGTAACGGAAGCGTGTATGCCCCTTTGTCGCGAGGTCGATACACTTTGCGCACGAGTTGATACAGCGGCAACGCACGGCTGACAGCATGCGCCTTAAACACGGCCATCGATACCCCTAATATCGCATTGGCACCCAGCCGTGATTTGTTTGCAGTACCGTCTAGCGCAATCATGGATTCGTCCAGAGCTTGCTGATTGGATGCATCAATGCGCCGCAGTGATTGAAATATTTCTCCGTTGACGTGCTCCACGGCATGAAGCACACCCAAGCCACCATATCGGCGCATGTCGCCGTCTCGCAGCTCAACGGCTTCGTGCTTACCAGTTGATGCCCCCGATGGCACCGCGGCACGACCCCATGACCCGTCGCTTAAGGTACAGTCTACTTCAACGGTGGGATTCCCTCGAGAATCAAGGATTTCACGGGCATGGAGTTTGCGTACACGAAGCATAGGGTTGCCATCAAATCAACTATTTTATAGTCACAGTATAGCAAATCACCCTATTTACCACGAGTGGATAAGACAATTTCAGATTTTATCGAGAGTTACTTGAGTAATACAAAAAAGCTGCCGGTGTGCTTATCGAGCAGCTTTCTTAAAGGAAGGCTAGAATGTTAGTTAATTCGAACGCCCTGTGCGCCAGTGGTTGCTCCCGTAACATGGATGGCAATACCCGTCACTGCACCGTAGGCTTGCGTATTTTGCGTATCAGCACCATTCCAGTTGATCGCGACACGGTGTCCGATAACACTCGAGCTCGAGCTCATGGTTGCTCGGAGCTGCAACGCGAGCGTGGTATTTTTAATGATTAACGGTGAGCTATTTAATACGACAAGCGCCGTGGTCGAACTTAACCACATCAAATCACCGAGTTTAGTTGAACCATCATAGAGACTAGCGGATACCAAATCCGAAGGAGCACCCGCGGTAAACACAAACGCCATCTTAGTCATCCGCATATCTTCGTTGTATGCACTCACGGCAAATGTAGCCATGGGGACATTTTGAGAACCCGCTGCTACATCAATAAGTGTGGTGTTGAGGGTGGTACCGATCGTTAGCCCTCCACTGGATATCGTTACTGTTTGTCCGCTGGGCAGTGGCACGGAGGTACTGGAGAGGGGGCTATACGCGATACCCGAAAGCGACCATCGCGCGGTTCCCGACGAGCCAGAGGCAATGGTGCATTTGAGAATAATTGTTTTTATCGTACCTTTGGGGATCGTCAGGAGATAATCGAAAGAGAATGGAATCGAGGCGCCCGTGGCATTGATCGGATTTACGATGCGTGAACCACTCATTAAGGATCGGCCATCCGAATCATCGAATCGACAATTGGTGATACTCGCCGCAGGAATCGTCGCATTCAGTGCGGGATACACGTCACTGATGGCGATATCGGTATTGGAAAGACTGGCGTCCAGTTTGAAGGCGGCCATGTTTTGGGACGCGGCACCACCAACGATCGAAGAGTTGTTCGCTAACGCCACAACGTCCGCAGTGATACGCAGCGATGGCGATGAGGTGAATGTATTGGTCGGTCCCACGCTTGTTTGTCGCAGTGGCGAGTTATGGAAATCGTTGGTCGGAGCTTCGACGATAATAGTGTAGTAATAGGTTTGATTAGAACGGGGAGCTCCATCAATAAAATTTGCTCCGGTATCAAGGTAAGTGTTCGCAGTACGATCCACATGAATCCCGTTGGTCCATTGCGGCACACCAGAAAATTGTCGGCGATAGATCACTACTTGTGCTGATGCATTTTCATCGATCGATGCAGATGACCATCGTAATCGTACATTATTGCCTTCACGCACCGCGGTAAAATTTTCAACCGACAATGCTTGTCCCGTTGGAACCGGCCGGATGGCGCTGGCAATATTACTCGTCCCGTTGGTATTGGAACGTGTCCGTAGATGGTCAGTGCTTAACGGGAAAAGTTTGTAATAGTATCGCACGGAGGGTTTCGTGGTTGCATCGGTATACGAGGTTGCGTTCGCATCCAGTTGATACCGGAGAGCCACAGTTCGATAATCCGGCAATAGCGGAACGTACGCGTCGGTCGATCGGTACAGGTCGTATGATGCGTGGTTTTGAGGTTTCGTCCATGTAAGCACTACGGTATTGCCCGCGACCGTCGCTTGGAGGTCTTGTACATTCGTGGGTCGAAGCACACTCAAGCGCTCTTTTAACGTCACAATTTGAGCCTCCAATATTCGAATTTGGGCCCAAATATCGCTTTCGGTCTCTGCCCGGACAACGCTCGGTGAAAAAACGAATAGGACGAGCGTGAACCCCGTCATGAGGCTGATAACAGTCTTTTTCATACAGTAAGTCAATAATAAACGTCATTTCACCCTACTAAAAAAGCAGGGATTCGTCAACCCCTGCTTACTCCTCTGGCGCTTGAGGAGCATCCTAATACTGAAGAATTGTCCGCACTTTTTTCATCTGTTCAGGGTGCTGTCCCACGATCGTTTCAATATTATAGGTGCCATATCGTGGGGCTTCCAAGAACCCTTGCACAGCAGCTTCGGCAAGCCAGCCAGAATCCAACCAATCAAACAACCATTCATTCGTATACTGGGGGTCTTGTTGCGCAATCCCCGCTGCCAAACTTTTCATCCAAATCTTATTGAATTTTTCTTGGCTGCCGACCGCTGGCGCCATAATAATCGGTAACCCTAAGGCAGTGTAAAAACACAGTTCGCTGGGTTTAGTCCACAGCACATCGGTGCTGCGTAGCAATGTATTAAATTTTTGAAAATATTCAAACTTCTCTTTGGTGTACAGCACCTGGAGCGACTGGCCCACCACAGACTGGAGCGATAACTCTTTCACCCATTCAAAAAATGCATCTTTCAATTCTTTCCGCACGCCCGCAACGATTATTAATTTTAATCTCCGATCCAGTAAATCTTGTTTAAGACTGGTGACAATCGTATGGGCGAGTTCTTTTTGCGCACCCGCTCCACCGATCGCAAATGTCACGGTGAGGGGGTGCGGGGATTTTTTGAGAGGATGAGAACCAAGGTGCTCGGTGAGGGTGCGATGGTATTGTTCGATGTATCGGCGCTTACGATCGAGATTGGGGAGGCGATTCAAAAGATCACGTTTAATAATCTTCAGTTCGTGCGCTCCCCCACTATTTTCTTTAGGGAGCGGAAACCCCGTCAGATATATCCGTTCGTCGGGTACGCCATAGAGTTTAAGCCGTTCCACCACACGCTGCGTCGGGGCAAAATATTGGATCCGGCTTTTTTTAGGATCCACAGCCACCCAACTGCGGCTCATGTCCGTGTCCGTCACGATACAGTACAGATCGCCTTTGTACCCATGGATGTCAGCCATCAGCGCCGTGCTAAAAAATGAGGTAACAAGTGCAATCGGATGTTTGTTTAAACGGTTCATCAAGTGCTTGCCCCAGCCCTTACGTATTGTTCGATCGATTTGCTTGAGTAACAACGTTGGTTTTGATAAATCGCGCTTTGGGTAAAATGCTTCAATTTCTTGGAGATGATCGTACAAGTTAAACACCTCTTCTCCAATGAAGGGTACCTGTTTAAATCGCGAGACCGCCTCATACCAGTACTGGCTCTGCTCCCAAATCTTCCGATCTTCTTTTGGCATGCCCGAGTACTCATTGGCCGTAACAATATCTTTGTACGCCAGGTCCCGCAGTGGAAACGTTGCCCGCTGGTGGCCATAGCCCATGTTCACGGTTACGACCCAGGCTTTGTGTTTGAGATGCATAACTTGAATATTATCACAATAAGAATTTGCATTCTATTTCTTATTCACTCCCTTTAATAATTTTTTCTGCTCGCCCTTCAACTGTCGAATATGCTTTTCTGGTGGTAAATTTTCTGGGGTTGTCCCGCCAATATCTTTGATCGTTTGGCGCACCTTTCCGCCGACCATAAAATGTGTTCGGCTGGCACTTTCGTCTCCTCTTATAGCATCTTTTTTAATCTTTTCATCCGTCTGGGTAATTCTAAAAAGATTGGCCGCCAGCTCTGCTGTTCCGGCTCTATCCAACAATTCTCCTTTTTTAATCCCTTTCTTACTCTCAATACTGGCTAATGGCATTCCATACAATCCCTGGTATCCGGCGTCATTAAATGAGCCAAATTTTGTCACCCCTGCTTTTTTGGCAGTGCTAAATAATTTCTTGTTTTCCTCGGATACTTCTCCCCGAATAAATAGTCGCTTATCCGCTTCTGATAATTTTTCAAATAGCTCATGCCGCCGTGTTTGGATGGCAAAGTAGGTTTGCGCCATGGCGATTTCAATTTTTTTTGGGTCACCATTTTGAGCAATCAAGTAGCAGGCATACCGGTCGAGCTTCCAATCTCTTACTTCCCGTACGGTTTTAGAACCAATTTCGACCATTTTACTAACATCGGTAAAATGGTTATCCACAACCTGACCACTATTAATACAGGCTCTGGCCGCTCGGGCAATAACTTCTTCAGCGTTCTGCCATTTTTCATACCCCAACAATGGCATAAGCTCACGAGCATGCCAATATTCCACACCGTTCTTATCTACTTTTTTGATGCTTTCAAAATTTTTATTGAGTAACTCAGGAAGTGTGTTGTTGAGCATAATACTATTGAACATTAAACATTCTTCTTCGATTCCTTTCTTTTCACAATAATAGTATGCGAAGTATGCCCATCCTCGGGCGACACATATTGACTAAAATCATACTTCTTCTTAAAATTTTTCATGTATTTTTTGTCAGTGTAGCCGACAACTCCTCCCGAAATTCGTATTTCACCGCCGGGTTTAAGGTGCCCAAACGCACTATCTAATAATATATTTAGGGACTGTGAGGCATGTTCATCAAAGTTCTCTTCACTCGTTGGCACTTCGGGATGAAAATGTTGACTCTCTCTCGTTAATTTTGGGTAATTCTCCGGAATAACAATCAGATCAAAGGGGCCTTCTTTAGAAAAATCGGGCCATTTATCCCACATATTAAATGTTTTTGTCGTATAATTTTTGGGTAAACTATTAGGGTTAATGTCACTCAAAACCATTTGATCCGTTGCGACCCCCAGATGAGTCATAAACTGCTCTATGTAAGCTGGACCCGAAGCTACACTTAACATCTTCAGATTTCGATCTGCCTTAAAACGCTCCACGATTTCCGGGGTCATGAGGCCACTCCAAAAATGGTGACTAGGACCAAAATAGATGTAAGCACCACTATCATTAAAATTTTCAGCGCCAATAGTGCCGCCATAACCATAGCGTAACAGCTCCGGATACAACCATCCCTCTTCCTCCCGAACTTGCCGCCAATAGGGTTTTTTCTCACCTTCTGCAGCCGAAGTCATCATCTCGGGCATATCATTTCTTTATAGTATACTTGCCCGTACTGTATCAAAATTCCACCAATCGGACAATACAATCATTGACTTTTCCATCAAAATCAACTATACTGCAGTATCACACTTTTATATGATCCCTCTTACCCGCCATCAACAATTTGCAAAGCTTTTGCCCGATGCACCCGCGTATCGCTGGAAGCAAATCGAGCAAGCGTTGTTTGACCCTAGCATCACAAGCCTTGCGGGTATTTCGACGTTGCCTAAATCCGCTCGGGAACATTCTGCCAATCAATTCCATTGGATGAGTACGACTCCAGCCACTGTATTGGAAAGCAACCGCCACGATACGTGGAAGGCCGCTCTTTCGGTCGAGGGTGGGTCGCTGGTCGAAACGGTCCTGATGCGCAATCGCCGCGATCAATGGACCATTTGTGTTTCCAGCCAAGTGGGCTGTGCTATGCGCTGCACGTTTTGTGCCACCGGCCGCATGGGGTTTACAAGGAATCTCACGAGCGACGAAATCATCGACCAATACCGATTCTGGGTGCAGTTCCTCGCCAAACACCCGGCGATCCAAGAACGCATCAGTAATATTGTGTTCATGGGCATGGGAGAGCCACTGGCCAATTACGAAAACGTGCGCGAGGCCGTCACCTTGATCCTCAAATACACCGATGTTGGCCCCACGCACATTACGGTTTCTACGGTCGGCATGCTCCCGCAACTCAAACGGCTCCTCGAGGATAAACTCTGGCCGGCGGTGCGCCTTGCGGTGAGCTTGCACAGCGCCGATCCGGTCACGCGCAAACAAATTGTTCCCACATCGTACGATGCGTTCCTCACGACCCTTACCGAATGGGCGCAGACATATTTAAAAAAATTCGGCAATCGCCGACATCACCTCACATTTGAATATGTGCTCTTGGCAGGGGTCAACGATGATGACGCGCATGCAAAAAAACTTGCAAAATTCGTCAACATCCTCGGCCAGATTAAAGTGAATCTCATCCCCTACAACGCGACCGGTGCCGAGTTTACGCGTAGCACCCAAGAAAGCGCCGAACGGTTCCTGGCGGTGCTCCATAACAAAGGCGTGATCGCCACCATCCGTAAAACCATGGGTGATGATATTGCTGCCGCGTGCGGACAGCTTATCACACAAACGAACCAAGGCACGGAAGAACGAAGGAACTGAAAAACAATCCTAAACTAAAATAATAATGCCCTCGAGCTTTCGTTTCCAGACGCCTCCGTCTAGAATTGAAAAGCCCAAGGGCGTTTTGCGTTCGCGTCGAGGTGCGGGTGGGTACAGTTCTGGCTAGCAACGAAAACGCACGATCTGACCGTTCTCGATCGTATAACCGACGCACCCGAGTGCGGCATACATGCCCATGATCGCCACACCGCGGAGCATCATTAGGGGTGTGTAGTACCCCACGATAACGACCATACCTTCGAGAAAGTAGAATGCCTTCCAAGACGCGTTGGTGACCCGTCGAAAAAATTGCATCAGCAACCTCCAAAGATTCTCATTGTGACCGGAGTGGAACACCCCTCGATTGAGAGATTCTCCACTCCGTTCATAACTCACCCATAAACGCGCGGACCGTAAAAATATTTGAGCGAGGATTGTGTGAGCGAGTCCCGACCCGCTGCTGCTAATTGTGGTCGATGCGGACGGGACGGTGCCCGAGGCACGCGAGTTCCGCAGCCAAATATTTTTACGGTCCACGCGTTTATCATCCCTCGTTATTCAAAAATTGTTGCGATCCGTCGCATTTCTACATCTATCCCATGTCCCGCTCGCGCGCCGATCACAAAATAATAATTCTTGGCTTCATCTTTCCAACGATGAAGCCGCACCGGGTTAGAGCGAATTAATTCTTCAAACACCTCCCACGACCGCATGTTGTCTACAATATCGGCGGCTTTAATGCGGATGGTTTCTTGCGACCCATGTTCAATTGTGTGTTGATACATCAGCGGCTTGCTCGTGCGTTTCTCTTCTTCGATTTCGGTAGCAGCGCGGGGGCGTGTGACCGAATCCACAAGCGCAGCGACAGTGCCTCCAAATTGATCGCGGACCTCTTCGAGCGTCACAGTAGTATCTTCGACCACGTCATGGAGGAGCGCGGCTACTACAACATCGGAGTTGTGCTCATCCATCTCTTCCATCAAAAACCGTGCGGCGCGGATGGGGTGAATTACATACGGATCCCCATCATCACGCTTTTGAGTGGCATGTGCGCGCTCGGCAAGCTCAAGAGCTTTTTCAATCATACCAAGATCAGAAAAATATTCTAAAGCAAGGCGCTGAAGCGCCTCTCGTTGTGCATCCAAATTTCGATAATCGGTCTTCCATTCATGCATACTCATTATTTTTTATCCTTTGTATACGGGAAGGGTGCATTGATATTCGCCACGAGGACTGTTCGAGTCAGTTCGAAAAGCTGATGCCGATTAAGGGTGGAGCTTTTCGAACGATGGTCCGATCGAAATCGGACCAGACGAGTTCCGCAGAAGAATATCAATGCACCCTTCCCGTATACCCTACCGCTCTCCCTCCTCTTCGTCAACCAAAAATCCCCCGGCCTGGATCTTCCACAGCCGTTGATACATACTCCCTTTTTTCTTCAGAAGCGTCGCATGCGTCCCCTCTTCGATAATCGCACCATGGTCGAGTACAATGATCCGATCCATTTGTTGGATAGTTGAAAGCCTGTGCGCAATCACAATGGTGGTTTTACCAACCATCAGGTGCTTCAGCGCATCTTGAATCAAAGCCTCGGAATGCGAGTCTAAACTGGACGTTGCTTCATCGAGCACGAGTATCGGAGCATTGCGTAAAATCGCCCGCGCAATCACGACGCGTTGCCGCTCTCCGCCGGAAAGCTTCACGCCACGTTCTCCCACAAATGTTTCGTAGGCATTAGGAAACTCCAAAATAAATTCATGACAATGGGCAAATGTTGCGGCTTGAATAACCTCTTCGTCAGTAGCATCCCACCGGCCATATCGGATATTCTCCATGAGGGTCCGATGGAAAAGGATTGGGTCTTGCGGAACCAAACTCATCGCGTTATGGAGTGTCTCCTGCGTAACCTTTTGAATGTTCTGACCATCAATCAAGATTTTGCCGCTGTCAATTTCGTACAATCGGAACAAGAGCTTGATGATGGTAGATTTTCCCGAACCCGATGGGCCAATCAATGCAATTTTTTCGCCACCGGTAATCTTCAAATCCATTTTTTTAAGAATCACGCGCGTTTGATGGTAACTAAATTGAACGTTCGTAAATTCAATCCCACCACGAGCGACCAGTAGTGGCTTTGCCGTGGCGATGTCCACAATCTCGTGAGGTTTATGTAAAATCTCTACCATTTCTTTGGCATCCGCGAGCGCCTCGTAAATGTTGCGAATGTTACGACCAAAATCCCAGATACGAATAAACAACTGGATCAAGTAGGTCTGGAGCAGTACAAATGTCCCAATCGTGACTTGCCCCTTCTGCCAGTAATACAAGAGCGCCGCCATCAATCCAAATTCCACCACCACCATTAATCCATGCTGCATGGATTCGACGATGTTATCGAGATTCCATGTAAAGATCCGGAGTTTTGTCAGTTCCCGCACCACCTTGGCTACACGCCCAAATTCAAAACGGAACCCATGGAATAGGTGGATGTTGGCGTGGTTGGTAATGGCGTCGGCAATCACGCCGGTTGTTTCGGTATCTTTGGCCGCACGCTTGGTATCATACGGGAGTTTCCACGTTGCAAAGGCGTAATTGGAAATGAGGAAGATGATTGTCCACACAATGAGCAGCATGGCAATCGCGGGATTAATCCTCCACACAATCGCCTCCACAATCACAATGCGCAGCGCCAATGGATATAAGTTCCAATACACTTTATCAACAATCACCTCAAACGACCGCGAGAGCCGCGTAATTTTTTTGACCAGCGACCCCACAAAGCTATTGCTAAAAAACTTAATCGAATGATGTTGGAGATATTCAAAGGCTTGCTCGGTGAGGTCCGTCATCACATGCGCCGTCACCGACACACCCCAAAATGTACAAATACGATAGATGGCCCAAATAAGAGCATTCAACCACAAGATCACAAACAGCGTATGCCACAATGCACTGGGGTCACCACCAGTGGCAAGACCATCAAATAATTTTTTGTAATACAGTGGAGTAATCACCTCAACGGTAACGGCGCTGCTAATGATGATAAACAGAAACAACACCGACCACCGATAGCGGCGCAGTGCTTTGCCATACACCCCAAAGATTGTGCGAGCATTGACGCTCATACTGACGTTTATTAATTTAACACTTTATTAATTCATTAGTATCGCAACGAATAATAAATCAATAAACCAGTAAACTATAAAAAAATATTTTTAACAAAAACACCCTGGAGGCGGTCACCCGCCGTTCCAGGGTGTTTATCCGTCTATCAAATTTATGCCGTCTTTCCTGCCATGCACGTTTTGCAGCGGCAGTGCATCACGCTCATCACGGCCGATACGCCGACGAGCACATACACCAACCATTCCACTTTGGGCCAACCACCCAAGAGCATATTTACAACGTTCCAGTTGCTGCCCATGAAGCCTCCAAGACCAACAAGGCCCCAGTTAAGACCGCCGATAACGAGCAGTACCCAGGCTGCCATCGAAGGGCCGCACTTTTTACCCATAGTGTCCATCATACTGATGTAACGATTAGGAATAATACTTTGTTTAGTATACCACAAAGGATATAAAACGACAAGCAAAATTGGCGTTAAATGCCTTTTTAGAGAGAAATAACAACTACTTTACTATCCTGTGTTCCGCCCACAATGTCATGGGCCGTGAGGGTAACAGTATAGGTCCCGGTTTGGGCCTTGGGGACACGCGCATCCAAGACAAACGTACCCGTCGGGAGCTTATACGGACTCTGGAAGGTGATGGTCGAGAGGGGTGTGCCGTTAAAAAAGTTAGCATTCTTCCCTTGTGCATCCGTGGTCAGCGCATCGAGCGTCACATTCATTTTCCATTCTTTTTCGACCCCCTGGAGGGCGGGGTATTCTACGACCACATCGACGTGGATGTGCTTCATGACTTGTCCGTCGGATTGGGTTTCGCTCGCGAGGGTCGGGGTCGCCGATGCGATGTGCATCTGTTTTATTTGTAATGGTCCCCCACCCGTGTCGTTGGTATCCGAGACTTGGGGGTTGGCTTGTGAGGATGTCGATGTCGAAGCAGTGCTCTCTTTTCTGAGGAGTCCAATCGGAATTTTTTGAAGGTCGATGTTTTTCATCCCCAACCCGAGTGTACGCATCACTTGGAAGGCATCAGCAGGCAATCCTAAGTAGTGGAGCGATGCGTCCACAGGATACAGGTAGTAGGCTTTGCCTTTATCATCCACATCCAAAACGATTTTCCCCAATACATTTTTGGGGACGGATACGCGATAGCGCTCAACATCGCGCGCGTGCACACCCAATCCCAAACGGCGCATAATATCAAAGGCATCTGCGGGCCTGCCCAAGTAATACCGCTTGTGGTCTACGGGGTACACGTACCACGCCTCGCCTTTGCCTTCGACTTGGATAAGGATCCTACCGCTCATCCGCTCGGCAAACGTAAGAGCAAAGGTATGCCGTAGTAACGGGCTTGCGCCAAACGTAACCAGGGTGACAGCAAGCAAAATAAGGGTGCGACGAAAGGGGGTCATATCGAGTTCCAAATAATCTCAAACAACTCTGTATGTAATTGAACCACACTTTTACTCTCAATGACAAGCGCGGTGATGGGTTCGGTTAATTCCAGGATCACTACTTTTTTGGGCGTGACCACAAGATCGGTTGTGAGTGGATCGCCCTTGGGAAGGATCTTGATCGTTTCATTGGGAATATTCTCCTTTTGTTGCGCGCGGGCAATGTCCGAGTCTTGCATGAGCAAACGCATATTGATATTCATCTTTCGCCGCGCCGCAATAAACCCCATAAAATATTCGGGGTCCAGCCCCACAAACCTTTTCTGGTCGGTGATCACCATAAAGTTGTCGTGCGGCTTGAGGTCTTCGAGGAGGCTATCATACACCGCCTTTACCCCTTCCATGCCTTGATAGTACTTAATAAGGCTCTGCCCGGCTTTAAGGTTGTAGAGGCCCATGAGCTCCGGCAGTGATCGCTTGAGCACGCTTTTATGCTGCTCAACCATTTGTTCAAGTTTCTCTGGGCTTTCTGCCACATATTCCTTTTTAAGGCCTTTTACTTCGATGGCCATTAACCCCTTCTGAATAAGGGATTCGATAATCGAGTACACGGTGGTGCGTTTGACCTCTGCGGCCCGGGCAATCTCTAAAATCGTTGAAGTTCCCAACGAAAGGGCCGCTAAATACACTCGGGACTCATTCTCGGAGAGGCCTAACTCGAGCAGAATTTTGAGTAATTTCTCGTTTTTCATAGGGATAATACGAATACCTTACGGCCCCAACAGCATTACGGGCATCCGAATACTACGAATACAGCCTTTTGATGAATTATGTCGAACTTATCGTCAACATTAATAGTATCATATATTTATAAATAAATCAATATCTTGTATAGACGTCGACATAATTGACACTTTTGGGGGTTTCCAGTATAGTTTAGAGTTTTGAAATGGAAGGACGCTGTTGAACCGAACGCAAATTGACAATTGAATACTGTCGAAAGGAACAGTAGGTACGAAAGTGAGTCAAAAAGACATTCATTAATGACTGACCCTACAAAAGGTCAGAAAAGGAGAGGTGTCCCATTCTCGGACAAAAAGTGAAGACCCCTATTCGAACTAGGAAGTTCCTCCAGAATCTGCTGAATCAGGAAGGTCCGCGTGGGCTGGGGCTTACGCTTAAAGAGTTCGCCTATCTCGTGCTGTACTTCCGTCTCGATAGAAATGACATCGAGACCGTGACGTGCAACCGGGGTTTCGAGGCTCTTGGCCAACTGTTCAACTCTTCAAGAGCACACATCCGTCAGAAAGTCGCGGGAGCATGTGGAAAACTCCGGGCGTACGGTTTTACGATCGAAATCCCGGATCGGGAAGGAGATGGCCATGGAAGCTGATCGACAATTCACTGTGCTCTACCGATGCGAACACAGCATTCGCCCACTCTACCAAGCAGTTTTAGACGACCTGAAGTGCGTTACCTACGAGAGTCGATCTCCGAAGGTGAGAGGTGATGTCCCGGATCTTATCGTCCTCATTGCCACATGGAACTTGGATGTCAAAGAGCAGCTCGCGTGGGCCGAAGAATTCCGAACCGGTTTTCCCAAGGCCCCAATAATGTGGTGGACACGCGAAGGTGGTCCGGAATTGCAACTAGGCCGTGGACTCCTCAAGGAGGTATGGAGATTCCAGGCCATGCTTGAGAAACTGCAACAACCCCACGTGGGTTTCGGGGGCAGCGATGGCACACCCGAGGAGTTCCGAAGAATAATCTACGACTTCCGTACATTCGGATTCCTGCCGGTTTCGGCCACACCGATATAGACTACACTAACTGACCGACCTCACCGAGGTCGAAAGAAATTAAGATGCCCATAACCCTTTCCGTTAAGCACACCCAGACCAGTCTTTCGCTGGACTTCATTCAACCGAAAGAAGCGCTCGATCGCTTCCTGAATCTGCTGTTCCCATGGCTGAACGCCCAGCAGTGTCGCGACCTCTTGAAACTCATCCGCCGCTTCCTTACAGCATCGGAGCCCGACTCAAATAACCAATCTCACTTTGACCCGAGCCTCGAACACCAACTGAAGAAACTCTTCCATGCACTCGGGTTCTATGCCAGTAACGGAAGATCCGCATCGGTGTCGTGGGAGAAGATAAGAGAAGATGACGATATCGATATGCCTTGTGTTGATTTCACGATCACTGTAAAAGGCAGAGGGACGCTATATCTACGGATCACGGGATTGTGGCGCAGCGGAAACGTGAAGATCGATTTGCCGTACATGAACCTCAAGACAGCGCTGTTCGTGATCACGGCACTGGATTCCGTGGGACACAAACCCAGAAGAAAGTAACAAAACATCGCGCTCCCCTCACGGGCTTGCGCACCGACCGCCGAACTTTGGTTCACGCCATGGTTCGAGCGGTCGATTTTCTTAAATAGTCCTTAGCCCTTGACAAAGTTCACATAATTCGAAAGGGTACAGGTGACGGACCACGGCTTTCATGGTGGAAGGAGGTGCGTAAGTCGAACCAGAGGAGTGTTTGACATGAAGGTAACGTTCTGGGGCACCCGGGGAAGCATCCCCGTGTGCCACATCACCCAGGTCGGATACGGTGGCAACACCACGTGCCTCCGAGTCGAGTCTGACCGAATCCCGAAAGGAATGGGCCTGTTCGTAGACGCCGGTAGCGGTATCCGACGAGCTGGCAAGGCATTCATGAAGGAGGGCGGTAAGCAGCCCGTCGTGCTCAACTCGCACGACCACCACGACCACACGCAGGGCTTCCTGCTCTGCCCGTTCCCCTTCATCAAGCCGATGCCGGTGCGCGTGTACGGCCCGGAAGAACACGGGGTCACCCCGCGCGAAGTCTACGAGACGCTCATGCGCAAGCCGTACTTCCCAGTAGATCTGCGGGAGATCGGAGGACACATCCAGTTCTTCGGCATCAAGCACCCGAACTCCACGATCATGGTGTTTCACCCGGAGGGCGGAATCAAGATGCTGCAGGTGGAAGAGTTCGACCGCTTCGAACGCGACGGCCAGCACATCCCGTTCCAGAAAGGAGTAAAGTACTCGATCTCGGAATGCCTCGTGGTGAAGATGCACCGGAACAACCACCCCGAGCAGACGATCAGCTTCAGGTTCGAGGAACGCACGAGCGGACTCGTGTTCGTGTTCGTCACGGACCACGAGAACCAGGACGGCGTGCCTCGAGATTTCCTGGATCACCTGCGAGGAGCGGATCTGTTGGTGATGGACTGCCAGTACAACCGCAAGCTGTACGACACCATGACCGCCGGTTGGGGGCACAGCACTCCCGACTACGTGGCCAGGGTCGCACAACTGGCGGGAGCCAAGGTACTGGGTCTCACGCACCACGACCCAGACTCGACCGACAACGACGTCGACGAAATCGTCCTCACGGCGCAGTACAAGCTCGAGGAGCTCAAGCACACCATCCCGGTGTTCGGCTGCCGAGACTACCACGCCATCAAGGTCGGAACGTCGAAGTTGTACTCGATCGAGTAACTCAACAGTAACCCCTTAAGCGCGGCGCCTCCAGTTTTCCACCAACCGTGAATCCGTCAAGCGCTGGTCTCCTCATCGAGGCCAGCGCTCTTCCATTTAATGCATGAACGCGCGTTTGCCAGTAAAGACCATCGCAATGCCGTGCTCGTTGCAGGTCGCAATCACTTCTTTATCTTTCACCGATCCTCCGGGTTGGATGATGGCTTTGACACCAGCGGCTGCAATCGCATCGATCGAATCGCGGAACGGGAAAAAGGCATCCGAGGCAAGCACGGATCCTCGGGCCTTTTCACCGGCTTTTTCAAGTGCAATCTTTGTGGAATCGACGCGAGACATTTGCCCAGCTCCAACACCCAGTGTCACTCCCGCGCTCGTGAGCACAATCGCGTTGGATTTCACAAACCGGCACACGGTCCACGCAAACAATAGTTCATGCAATTGTTCATCGGATGGTTTTGTATCAGTGACGATATTTAAATCTGCGGATGCTAGTTGATACGGTGCACGGTTTTGTACGAGCACCCCCCCAACAACTTGCCGGAGTTCGAGTGCATCAATCATGGGCCGAAGTTCTCCAAGCTCAAGCACTCGCACATTCGGTTTTGTGGCAAAAACTTCGAGCGCGCCAGCTTCCAGTGACGGGGCGAGCACAATTTCAACAAACACTTTACTCAAACTCTCGGCAATTTCTTTGGTGCACGGGCGATTGAGGGCCACAATCCCGCCGAAAGCCGAAAGCGCATCCGCCTCATAAGCGCGATGAAACGCGGTGGTAATATCCGTTGCCGTTGCAACGCCACAAGGGTTGGTGTGTTTAATAACGACCGCTGTCGGCTCTGGGAACTCACGGACGCACTTGAAGGCGCCGTCCGCATCCATCACATTGTTATATGATAATTTCTTGCCTTGGAGAATCTTTGCATTCACTACGCTCGGCTCACGCGAAAGCGGATCGGCGTATAACGCTCCAGCTTGTTGGGGATTTTCGCCGTAGCGCATTTCGTCAACTTTATTCCACCCCATTGTCATCGTGGACGTAAACGACTGATCGCCAAAGTACCGGCCGATGAGGGAATCATAATACGCGGTGTGTTGGAAGGCCTTCACCATCAAAGCGCGGCGGAATTCGTCGGGGAGATCCCCCTTGTCGTTGAGTTCACTTAATACTTTTTCGTAATCCGCAGGATCCACCACCACCGCCACATGCTTCCAGTTTTTGGCAGCCGCGCGGATCATGGTAGGACCGCCAATATCGATATTCTCGATGGCTTCGGAATCCGTGACGTTGGGTTTTTTAATCACTGAACCAAACGGGTAGAGGTTCACAACCACCAAATCAATCGGCTCGATACCATGCGCTTGCATATCCGCCTCATCCGTCCCCCGCCGCGCTAAGATCCCGCCTAAAATTTTGGGGTGCAGGGTCTTTACGCGACCGCCCATCATCTCTGGCATACCGGTGACATCCGCCACAGCCTTTACCGGTACCCCCCGTTCAGCCAAAAGATCAGCGGTGCCACCCGTTGAGATGAGTTCGATGCCATGAGCAGAAAGTTGCCCGGCAAAATCGACAATACCGGTTTTATCGGAAGCAGAGATAAGAGCGCGTTTCATATGTATCAATGAGATTAGTTACCCTTAAATCTTTTCTGTTCTTGTGATCTTTTAAAACTGTAGCCACTCACAACCCTCTTCCCTGTTTTTTGTTCGATCTCTTTACGGGCGTTGCCAGCAATGGAGCCACCTTCATGGGCCACTCGCTTATTTTCTTCGAAATTTTCTGGTTCGCGCTTCTGGGAAATTTCCGTTGTTGCGGTTTCCGCAAGCATATTCAACACCAACTCCAAATTCGTCATGTTGTCCCGTAGACTATCCTTCTTCAACCCTTTGAGACTTTTATATTGCTTGGTTGTAAGCCCCGCCCATGCTTTGGTGATTTCATCGGTGAGGATCGCAAACTCCAACCCTTCTGTTGCCCCCCGTTTTTCCCATTCATCGGTCAGGGCTTTGCGAATTTCGATACTCTTGAGCCTCTGGTTCACCCACTCTGGACTATACCCCTTTTGCAAATATGTTTTAAGGGCCCGATTGATCGCAAGCTCGGGGTCCGATGTTTCCTCGAGCCGTTCGTAACCCACTCGAGCCAGCCACCGCTTCAATGGCTCGGCATTGGGGGAGGGAATGGATTGAATGAGTCGCAACAACGTTTCAGTATCGGCCGCATCGGTTTGGTAATACTTCCCGTCCGAAGCCTGCATTTTCAGTTGTCCGATTTTCTCGGACACCTCGCTCCCCTCTGCTTTTAACTTTGTTTTAAGATCATTCCAGTACTTTCTGGGCCTATCTGTCTGCGCGAGGACTTCAATAACATCCATAACTGCGAAATACCACGACTCCTTTTCAGCATCCCAGTGGCGCCGAATTTGCTTGCCTTCGAAGAGAGTAATTGTTGGTTTCTTGTTCATAGGGTACACCGGCATCAGGTCGTAATCACGATGTTGTAATCAGAAGCGTCTTGCTTAATGGATAGATTCAAAATGCACAAATTCCCGTATTTGATTATACCGTTTCAAAATATCCTCCCATGTGATATCAACAAGACCATCAAGACTAAACTTCTCCACACAATAGGACCCCATCACGGTGCCCATGATCATAGCCTGTTTGAGAGTAGTATCGTCGTGTTTAGCAACTTTTGCAAGATACCCTACAAATCCGCCCGCAAACGAGTCCCCAGCCCCCGTGGGATCAGTCGCCACTTCCACGGGGAATGACGGCGCATAGAAATACAGCCCCTTGTTCATGATAAGCGCTCCATGTTCGCCCTTTTTGATAATCACCGTGTGCGGCCCCATAGTATGCACTTTTTTGGCCGCCGCAACCAGGTTCCGTTCCCCCGTTAACATCTGCGCTTCGGAGTCGTTGAGCATGAGAATGTCGACGCGCTTGAGAAGCCTCATCAAATCTTCTTTGGCGATCTCGATCCACAAATTCATGGTATCGCAAACAACAAGCTTGGGACTCTTTACTTGATTTAAGATATGCTCTTGGAGCGCGGGACTGGTGTTTGCCAGAAACACATAGTCCGATTGTTTGTAGGCCTCGGGCAGCGTGGGATAAAAATTTTCAATGACATTGAGTTCGGTAAAGAGCGTGTCGCGGGTGTTCAAATCCTCGTGATACTTGCCGCCCCAACGGAATGTTTTGCCGTCAAGAATATACATCCCATCAAAATTCACATTCCGTTTTTTTAAAAAATCGATGCTGACCATGGGGAAATCCTTGCCCACCACGCCCACAAGGTGCACAGTGGAAAAATGGCTCGCGGCCGCACTGAAAAAAAGGGCAGAGCCGCCAAGACCATCATCCCTCTTCCCACTGGGGGTTTCGACGCTATCCAGCGCGACAGTGCCAACGACGAGAATGGACATACGGGTATAAGGTATTGAGTATTGAGTATAAAGTATACTCTTGACTATGAGAGACTTTTTAAAAGCTTTGCCACAAGATATTGGATTTGATCACGGATCTGACGCGTGAACTGCAACGAATGCTCAAAGGGATCATCCACCTGCCAGAATACAACATTGGGATGTTGCGTTAAAAATTCCGGAATTATTTTTGGATCGATCATCACGACCACCATGTCAGCTTCGGCCGCGTCTTCGGGATTCACCTGATGACGCGTCTGTTGCATCGCATCAATGCCGATCTCTCTCAGGACTTTGAATGCATATTTTGATGCCGGGACATCTTTAATCATTTGCCCTTCCTGGTTCTTGCCCGTTGCCTTATCGACAACTTTCACCCCCGCCGAAGAAGCTGTGTGCTTGCCATCAGCGAGTTTATTAAACATCAGCTGCGCCATCTGGCTGCGACCAACGTTCGCGTAACAGACAAATAAGATTTTCATAATAGGTTCTTGAACATTTCTATTTTTAAATTTTTGATAACATCCTGATCGCCCTGGTCAAAACTCTTGCCCGCTAAACTCTCAACATATAATTTTTGCATAAATCTTGGCATTTCAGACCAATACTCCTGGGCAACCGCAAGAGGAAGAGTTTGGACGCCTCCAATAATTTTACGACAATTGGGTTCGCCACAGTGACAGGGCATGTTCCATTCTGGATTGATTTCTAAGGTCGAATAATCCGCGGTAATCTGCTCGCCCATGCCGATATCACGTCGACTAAAAAATGCATAGGGCCCCAAGCGCGCCGTATTCGGATTACATGAGTGGTTGATGACTCGCAAGGGGTTGGAATCATCCGGATTAAGCCAACGATAACTTAATTCTTGGGTCTCGGGATCATATTCTTCATTAATACAAATGGCATTCGGCATCGATGCATTGGGCCCTAAAGCGATAAACTCAATGGTTGGATCATATTTTGAATCAAGGCCCTTTCGTAAAAGATACTCTTTCCCGGTAGCCCCAAAAATTCTTTTCTTTTTGGTAATATCTACTTTTGCAAACAACCCTTTGCCCATTTTTTCAATCTCCCCAACCCGCAGCAACGCCGTTTCGTTTTGATCGTCTAACTCATCGGTAGCCTTAATAAATCCATAACCCAATAATCGTTTGAGTGGATCGTGGTCTGGGGTAACGAGTTTTGGTTTAAAAAAATTATTATCTCCCATATTGGCTTTTATTACCACTGTAATTGAAATTCTTTTGGGGTCATTATGCCTACCGGGGCTTTATTCTTAAACGATAGGAGATATTGATCGCCAGTCACCAAAACTTTTGCGCCAGAGGTGAGGGCGCAAGCAATCAGTGCCTCATCCGCGGGATCATCGGGCAAACGTAATGGCGACTTTGTATTTATGACAAACACTGCATCAAGTTGAAGTCGATTAAGAATGTCTTCCGGTGTTGCATTAATTATATTAAGAGGAGTTGCGAGTTTTGGATATCGTAAGATGCGCTCTAACTCATTCCAGGTATCAAACGAAAAGCATGGCGTAATTTCGCCATGCTTTAACAGTTCTACAATAAATGACAGTTGTCCCCCGAACAAGAGTGACGATACCAGAACATTCGTATCAAGGACTACCCGCATAAACCGATACTCTATCTCTTTCGCGCGAATACAATTGCTTCTTGAAGTGCTCGTCGACTGATCTGTTTGCCCGCTTTACGGAGTTTTGGCAATAATTCATCCCATGATGGAGGTTCGATACGTTTAATAATAATTGCGTCGGCCGTGACATTCATGACGACTTCTTGATTTTCCCATTTTGCACGCGCAGTTTTGGGCAACGGAATTGTTTTGGTGATTATCATTGTTTTTGATTCCATAGAAAAACGTTATTCAACGATTATTGTTACATGGTAAGTATAGAATTTTTTGAGTATTCCGTCAAAATACCAACGTTACAGTTCATTCCTGCACAATCGTATTATTTGTGATGATAGCTCTGAAGCGCTTCCACAAACGCTTCGCCCTCCAGTTTCTGCACTTTTGCTTTGAGCGTATCCGCTGTATCAGTTGGTTCTACGACACAGGATTTCTGCAAAATTATTTTGCCAGAATCAACCCCTTCGTCGACTTCATGAATCGTACAGCCTGTTTCGATTTCTCCCGCATCGATCACTGCCTGGTGGACATTGAGATCCATGCCGCCGGCGAACTTCGGAAGGAGCGATGGGTGGACATTCCAAATCTTTCCCTTCCATTCCCGCACAAAGCCGAATGAAAGTATCTTCATGTATCCAATGAGTAAAATCAAGTCCGGCGTATACTGCTCGACCGCAGTGGAGAGCTTTTGATCGTACTGCTCCCGACTGAGTCCCTTTGGATCTAAAAATACTGCCGGAATATTGTACTGCTTTGCCCGCTCCAGAATATAGGCATCGGCTTTGTTACTGGTGACCACCTCGATGCGCGCATTAAGCGCGCCAGAGTGAATCGCATCAATAATAGACTGCATGTCGGTACCGCGCGTGGAGCCAAGGATGGCGAGATGGAGCATAATTAAATACTTTCTAGAGTAACCTCTCGATTCTTGCAATCAATCACGGCCTTGCAGGAAAACTGGGTCAACAGATTGATGCCCGCAAGTGGGACACTTTCTGAAATCAAAACTTGAATATAGTGCGTTTTTCCTTCCAACGAAACAAGTGCCAAGGCGGTGGGCGTGTCAATGATTTGTCCATTAGCAAGCTTCATTGTTGTCACTCCCACCACCTCAAGCCCTAATTCTTTTGCGAAAGTACTCGTAAGCGCAAGGTCTCCGGTAAACCCGGTATCTAAAATAACAAAAGGGCTCTGCACTGCATGCCCCCAAGCAACGGTCAACGGAATAATTGGAATATTTTCAACAAATCGCCCATGAACCATATATCATCTCCCCGACCATAATTGAGCCATTGTCTCTGCCGTATCATACCCAATCTTTGCAACATAAAAAACATTTTTTGGGTATTGATTACGAGCCTGTACGAGCGCTTCCGCACTGGTTGGGGCGAGAAATGCTCGTTTACTTTCAATATCGATAGCAAGAAATTGACCACGGTACGATGACTCATACTGGGATTTGATCCCTTGATAAATACGAGATCCTTCGTCGGCAATTCGCTTAATATCGACCTGGGTAATTAATTCTTCTCCCATATAGTTATGCTTTATAATCTATACTTTTATTGTACTAGAGGATCTTCTAATTCGCAATCCTCAAAGAAGCATCCGAAAAGTCTATGGTAAAAAAAGACGGCGCAGAAGAAGTAGACCGCGCCGCGGGCCGCCGTGAGGCGATGAATGATTGAGATCCGGCTTCCTTAGATGGGAGCGAGCGGATTGAACAGACGGTAGCCGTCGTGGAAGTTCCGGCCGAAGGTCAACTTCTCCCTATAGCCCAGCAGGTAATCGAGATCCTTCCAGGCGATCCGAGCCTCCTGCCATTTGTAGCCTGAATCGTGTACGAGCGCCAGGGGCAACGTCGTCTTGGGTTCCGGCTGCCATTGGCTCCAGGCATGCAGCCCTTCAAACGTGAGGTCGCGGAGCTCCACGTCGACGCTGTACTTGGCGGTGATCGACCTGGCCCAGACCGCGAGATCAACCCGCGGATAGGAGTTGCAGCAGATGCTATAGTTGCCGCGGAAATCCCCAGCGCTGCTGATGACCGCGTCCACCAGCACTACCAGGTGCGGGTTGAGGCGATTATGCATGAGTTGGTCGCAGAGATGGAACCGCTTATCGAGTTCCTCCTGGACCCTCAAAAAGTGGCTAACGGGCGTGTGGATGTGGAGTGTCCCGGGCCGATCGAGGGCTCCCCAGAGCATCTTGAAGAAGTCGTCCATGCACCATGGATCCAATCTCTTCTCCATCTCGTGGATCACGTTGCTCACATGGATGAGAGACCATCGATCGATATTGGGCGAACGGTCCTGCTTACCGCCATACTGGTCGAGATATTCCGTTGCCTTTTCGTAGGCATCTCCACCGATGATCGACACCTTCGAACGCACGGCTTCGGGCATACTGATACCCTTAGTCCGTAGCGATTCCACACTCCAGCCGCTCGGGAGAACTCCGGCTATGCGAAGACGCTCGATGCCGATCGACAAGTGCGCGTCGTCGGTGAGGTCGGTGTTGGGCAGCTCCGGCGCATTGCGGCAAAGCCCCTCGATCTCCGAGAGCCGAACCGCGTCACCCCTCTTCTGGACTTCGAGCAATCCGCAAACCGCGGCGCTCGAGTCGACCAGGAGAAGCTCTTTGACCTTGGGATGCGCAGCAATGGGCCAGTCGATCGGACCCGAGCCGATCGACAAGACGCGGTACTGCAGTTTTGCCATTTGTGCGATGATGGCCGCGAGGATGAGTTCGTTGCGACCAAACCACGTCATGAGTCCATTGTAGAGCTTGCTCATTTCAACCACGATTTCACGCTCCAAAACTACAAGGGCTGTCGTTGCGACAGCCCAGTCTTACCACATTCTATCTATTCAGTCAATCGTTCTGTTGAAATTTAGATTGCCTTCCGCAGTTCTTTCATCATATCAATTCGCGCTTGAATGAGCGCCGGAGTACCAATATCTTTCCGATGAAAGAGTGGGCCCTGAATGCGATTGATTTCTTCTTCGGCGATCTGTTCCGCTTCTGCAAGTGTATCAGCAACACCCACCACGGCGACAGTGCGGGACCCGGTTTCTATCATGGTGCCATCATCCTTCTGATCGACGGCTCCCAAATACATGCGTTCTGGATTCTTGATCATTGATATATTGATTTCTTGATTTTTGACCGGCGCATCGGGATACCCTTCGGGCACCGCATAGATACACACCGTGGCCTTTGGCGCGAATCGAAGATGATTATTGGACAACGTGCCCGCGATCACCGCTTGGCAAAGATCAACAAAATCTGTTTCTAAAATCGCTAATACATTCATACACTCGGGATCGCCAAACCGGGCATTGTACTCGATGAGCTTCACCCCATCGGCAGTCGCCATAAATCCGCCATAGAGAACGCCTTTATAGTCCTCCCCCAGTTCTGCCTTGAGGGCCTGAGCTGTTCGGACATTCATGGATTGAGCCTGAACAATATCGTCGGGCGTGAGAAACGGCAACGAATGATTGGCATCGGAGTAACTACCCATGCCGCCGGTGTTGGGGCCGGTGTCACCATCGAACGCCCGTTTGTGATCTTGCACCGGCGGGAAATGAACGAGGTGTTCGCCGTCACACAGGCTCATGAGCGAAAATTCTTGACCCACAAATTTTTCTTCGATGAGCACGCGACCGTCGTTGGCAATACATTCACTCGCATACGCAAATCCTTCTTCGATGGTTTGAACATGATCACCGCTCACCTTCACGCCTTTGCCGCCCATCAGGCCGTCCGCTTTGACCACATAGCCCATCGAAAAAGATTCAAGATACGCATGAAGACCCTCGGTCGACGTAAAACTCTGAAACCGTGGTGCTCCAGGCACGTTATATTTTTGTAAAAGATCACGGGTGAATGATTTACTGGTTTCGATTTGCGCAAGAGTTTTTGTGGGCCCTACACTCGGAATCCCCAATTCTTTAAGCGCATCAACGACTCCGGCTTCCAGCGGCGCCTCGGGACCAACAATCGCCCAATCAATGGCATGGTGTTTTGCAAATTCGATGATTGCCGGCACATCGGTCACAGACCCAGACTTATACCCTGCGGTAATATCCATAATACCGGGGTTCCTGCTCGAACCAAAACAAAAAATCGACGGCTGATGCCGCGACATCTTGAAGGCCTTTGCAATGGCGTGTTCCCGGGCTCCAGAGCCGATGATTAATACATTCATATGATTTGGCAAAATCATGCCGGGCACTGTCCCTTGAGGCCCGGCCTACCCGCACCCAAGTCGTTCCTCTTTGCGATACTGTTCCAGCACATCCATGGTTGCGAGGTCAACATCACCCGTCACATACCATCCGTCAAGATACGGCATACTCGGACGATCAATATGGTGTTCGCCTTTGCGCGTAACTGCTTCAACCAAATCATCGATGGTTTGGTAGAGTAGTATATCCGCACCCATATATTCCTGGATCTCTTGTTCAGTTTTGTTGGCGGCGATCAATTCCTCACGCGTCGGAATATCAATACCATAAAAATCGGGATATTTCACGGGTGGGCACGTGGTGGCAAAGTACACTTTTTTTGCTCCTGCATTTCGGACTAAACGCACCACCTCCATACTTGTGGTGCCTCGTACAATAGAATCATCGACGAGGAGAACGTCCTTGCCTTCCAATTCCAATCGTTGCGGAGAAAGTTTATGGAGCACCGATCGCTTGCGGAGTGCCTGCCCCGGCATAATAAACGTGCGGCCAATAAATTGATTTTTGTAGAGGCCTTCGGTGTAGCGCACGCCCAGCTCATGGGCCATAGAGAGGGCAGCGGTGTTTGAAGAAAATGGAACGGGCACCACGACATCGGGTAACACGCCAGGAAATTTTTCTTTCCACCGCTTGGCGAGATTCTCGCCCATCCGCAGCCGCGCTCGATAGACACTCACGTTGTTAATGATGGCATCGGGCCGCGCCAAATACACGTACTCAAAAATACATGGTGTAAATTGTTCTTTGCGAAGCACTCGGCGATGGACCTGGCCCTCCATATCAATGAAGACGACTTCACCGGCGCCCACGTCACCCTCAAGCTCAAACCCCAGCGGCGAATACATGGTGTTTTCGGACGAAAAAATATAATCCGAAATTTGGACGATCCCGTCGCTCGTGCGTTTGCCATACACGAGCGGTCGAATCCCATGGGGATCGCGGAAGGCGAGCATGCCCTTGCCAGCAATGATTGTAATGACCGAATATCCGCCGTGACATCGATCGTACACCGACTCCACGGCTTGGCAGATGGATTCAAAAAATGGCTTCCCATCATCGGGAAGCGTTTGGAGTTTTGACGCAAACACGTGCATGATCACCTCAAGGTCAGAACCAGAATTAGAGTGCAGACGATCCTTGACGGCGAGCTCATCTTTAAGTTTGTGATAGTTGGTGAGGTTCCCATTATGAATCATGGCGATCCCATAGGGCGAGCGTGTGAAAAACGGTTGAGCGTTCTCAACATCATGGGCCGAACCATTGGTGGAGTACCGTGTGTGACCCAATCCCCAATTTCCTTCCAGGCGCGCCATGTTGGATTCATCAAAAATATCGCGCACAAACCCCGAACCCTTTTTGAGATGGAATCTCCCATCAAATGTAAGCATCCCGGCCGCGTCTTGGCCACGATGCTGCAAATGAATGAGCCCGTCGTAGAGCTCCGTTGCCACCGGCGCATTAGAATACATTCCGATAATACCGCACATATGATTTGGCAAAATCATGCCGCGCACTGTCCTTTGAAGCGCGGCGCTAATGAAATCATGTCGCCCCCATGTCCTTTGAGGGGCGACGCGTATTAGAATTATGTCTTTGGTTTCGTGACGACGCTACTAGAGAGACCCGTATAAGTTGCCGGGGTGAGGGCCAATAATCGTTTTTCTTCCTCTTTTGGTAATTTTAATTTCAGAATAAATTGTTTCAGGGTTTCTTTGGTAATATCCTGTCCGCGGGTCAATTCTTTGAGTATCTCATAAGGCCGCTCAAAGCCCTTTACTCGCAGGAGTGTTTGGATGGGCTCGGCTAATACCTCCCAATGCTCATCGAGTTCTTTTTGGAGATCTGCCTTGTGAATCGTAATCCTGCCCATGGCCGTGAGAATGCTTTGGGTTGCGAGCAAGCTATAGCCCATGCCAACACCTTGGTTACGGAGAACGGTGCTATCGGTGAGGTCGCGCTGCATGCGGGAGATGGGGAGTTTTTCGGCTAGGTGTCCCAAGATCGCGTTGGCCATCCCACAATTACCTTCGGCGTTTTCAAAAAATATTGGGTTGATTTTATGCGGCATGGCACTCGAGCCCACTTCGCCTTCTTTGCGCTCTTGGGCGAGAATCCCCCGCGAAATATACATCCACATGTCGCGGCAGAAATCGATCAATATGGTATTGATACGACCAACGGTCTGATATTGTTCGACCAACGAATCATGCGGCTCGATTTGTGTGGTGACGAGATTGGGCTTAAGCCCCAGCGAGGTAATAAATTTTTTCGAAAATCCTTTCCAATCAAATTTGGGCACTGCGAACGATTGCGCACCCCATGTACCGGTAGCTCCTGAAAATTTGCCAAGGAGTATATGATGTTGCAATTGTTGATATTGCCGATCGAGCCGCTCCACGAATACCATAATCTCTTTGCCGACTGTGGTGGGTGTGGCGCTCTGACCATGGGTGAGGGAGAGCATGGGTTGCGCCCGATTGTCCCAAGCAAAACGATGCAGTGTTTTGATGACCGCTTGGAACGACGGAAGGTAGACCGCCCGTAGTGCATCCTGCCACATCAACGAATACGCCAAATTATTGATATCTTCGCTGGTCAGTGCAAAGTGGATGAATTCCGTTAAACCCTTGAGAGGGGTCTTCTTGATTTTTTCTTTCAAAAAATATTCAATAGCTTTAACATCGTGCTTTGTGGTCACCTCGATCTGTTTAACCTCCTGGGCGTCAACAAGCGAAAAATCCTCAACCCATCCACGCAGCATCGCCACCTCTTTGGGCTTTAACGATTTGAATTGGGGGATGGCCCGAGCAGTATTGAGGGCAATAAAATATTCTACCTCAACCATGAGGCGATAGCGCATGAGACCCATTTCGGAAAAAAATGGTGCCAATTCGGCTATCTTATCGCGATACCGACCATCAAGAGGAGAAAGTGCTTCTAATGGATCCATAGAACAAAAAACATGTATCCAGAGTATATCATATAGAATCCCCCTGGCAACGGCTAAAAACCATGAACCCACCGGCACGGTGGGTTCATGGTTTTTATTTATTGAAGTATTCTCTGGACTGCTAGTGCTGCATTGCCCGGATCGAGCACGGTGAGTACCGGAACATTGGATGGCATTTGGAGCGTTGAATGGATGTTGACCATATAGTCCGCTTTATCTTTAAACGGTGGGACCGCAAGAACTGGTTGTTTAGTATTGCAAGCCACTACCCCCGAGAGAGCATTGGAGCGCCCAGCGACGGTCACATAAACAATCTGGTCACCCGATCCTTCCCATTGGTCCAAGAGTGTTATTAATTTTTTCGTTTCACGATGAGCCGAGCATGAGGTATATTCGTGGGCGATGCCGAGCTTATCGAGTGCGAGCTCGATTTGTCCAACGAACTCTTTGTCTGATTCCGACCCCGAAATTATAATAGCTTTTTGCATAGACGTAACGGATCAATTAATTCTTCATATCAAGCGGTCCAAGCTGTGTGTGCTGATCGACAATCTTCCCATCTTCGAGTACCACCACTGAAACGACGGATTGGGGGTAGAACTTGTGCTCTGCATCCAATGCGGGCAATACCAATTCACCAATTTCATAATACTTTTCAACACTCACATCATTTACTTTTTTCTCTGTTCGGCGTTGATACCCTTTTATCACATATTCAAGATTGGCCTCGCCTTTGTGATACTTCTGGTACAGTTCGAATACCGAACGAACGTTGGAGGGAATCTGTTCTGCGAGAATATTCTCCATACCGTCTTTGGGTTGGGGCACGCTTTCTTTCGGCGGAACTTGCTCCGGCGCTTTACCTTCAAAGAGTTTTAATCCAGACATACAGCATAATGTTATGCCCCAGTGTTTGATACATTGGCGGCTATTCGATCAATTACGTTTACTCCTTCGGGGGGATACACAAATTCCTTTCCCGTAATCGCCTCATACAATTGAATGTACCTCGCAGAGAGTTCTACCACTAATTCATCGGGGGCTTTGGGGAGCTCTTTGTCGTTGTAGGGATCGCAATGCTCCTTAAACCAGAGGCGTAAAAATTCTTTATCGATATTTTCGGGCTCCTGGCCTTGCGCGATCCGATCCGCAAAACTCGTTGCAATCCAGTACCGCGAAGAATCGGGTGTGTGGATTTCGTCAATCAATAAAATGTTTCCATCTTTGTCTTTGCCCATTTCGTATTTGGTGTCCACGAGTATCATTCCGTGTTCGCGCGCCAACTGTTGGCCATACGCAAACAGCTCGAGTGCTTTTTGGCAACAGTAATCCCACTCTGCTTGGGTCATCAACCCCTGCGCAACGATTTCACCCGGCGTAATACTCGCATCGTGCGCATCGCTCTTGGTGGTGGGTGTAATCATCGGGCGCTCAAACGGCTGATTCTTACTCATACCCTCGGGCAGGACATTCCCACAAAACATCCGTTCCCCTTTTTGATAGGCCGTCCATACGGCCGTACTCGTCACGCCGGTAAGATATCCGCGCACAACAAACTCAATAGGGAAGACGGTACATTTTTTTGCTATCATGACATTCGGATCAGGGAACCCCAACGCATGATTGGGGATGATGTGCGCCGTCTTTTCAAGCCAAAATTGGGTAACTTGATTGAGTACCTGGCCTTTGAATGGAATAGCCGCAAGCACCCGGTCAAATGCCGACTGGCGATCAGTGGCAATAAGCACGAGTTCTTCCCCTCGCTCGTAGACCTCACGAACCTTGCCGTGTTTGATTAATTTCAAAAAATCAAACTGGGTTTGTGTAAGGCAATTGTTGAGGTTCTTTGCGATACGTTCACGATCGAGCATAAACCGACGTTTATTATTTTATTGATTTATTCGTTTATTATCGTTGCCGTTCTCAAACAATAAATTATTAAAGTAATAAATCAATAAATTATGGCAGTTTGATCACCGCCGTCCGCTCTTGCCCGATGGAAAGCAATGAAATTGGTGTTTGGGTCGCCTCCGCAATAAAGGCGAGGTAGTCCTTCATTGTTTTGGGAAGTGCGCTATATCCCTTTTGAATAATTAATTCAAGCTCCTTGGGTGAATAATCTGGCCATCCTTTAAGCTCTTTATACACCGCTTTACATTTGGCGACAATAGCGAGATCCGTGGGCAGTTCCTTGATAATACTATTCTTGTATCGATAGTGTGTGGCAATCGGGATGTTCTTGAGGCCATTGAGGACATCAATCTTTGTAACGGCAAGGCTCGTAAACCCGTTAATACGGCAGGCGTATCGTAATTGTATAAGATCGATCCACCCACACCGACGGGGGCGGCCCGTGGTGGTGCCATACTCGTGGCCTCGTTCACGCAGATACGCTCCCATTTTGCCCAGGTCTTCGGTTGGGAGTGGGCCGCTGCCGACACGGGAAAGATAAGCTTTGACAACACCAAGGATTTCATCGATGCGCGTGGGACCAATGCCCGCACCAGTGCAGACCGATCCGGCGGTGGTGTTTGAGGATGTGGTATGCGGGTACGCTCCGTGATCGAGGTCAAGCATCGCCCCTTGGGCGCCTTCGAGCATCACGTTCTTGCCTTTTGCTAGACCCGTATTGAGTTCAAGTGAAACATCACCAACATACGGTCGAAGAATTTTGGCGAATTTCAAATATTGCTGGAATACCACTTCTTTATCAAGATCGCATGACTGTTTATAGAGCTGGGTAATGGCCAACGTCTTTTTGGTAAACAACAATTCAAACTTTTCCCGAAATCCTTTGGTATCCATCATATCCATCATGCGTATCCCGCTGCGATCGGCCTTGTCGGAGTAACAGGGTCCAATCCCCCGCCCGGTGGTGCCCGCACCGAGCTTCCCCTTAAACGTATCGATCGCTTTGTCTAAAATCACATGGAACGGGAAGATGACATGTGCGCGTTCCGAGATGAGTAAATTTAACTTGTGTCCCTTGTGTGAAAACTGTTTCATTTCGTCAATCAAAACGGCGGGATCAATGACCACGCCGTTACCAATAACGATTCGTTTATTGCGATACAGTACGCCGGAAGGGAGGAGATGAAGCTTATGCACGACGCCGTCCACAACCACGGTATGCCCGGCGTTGTTTCCCCCTTGAAACCGTACGACGTAATCCATGGTCGAAGCAAGGTAGTCGGTAATCTTCCCCTTCCCCTCATCGCCCCATTGTGCCCCAATAATCACTAAGGTCTTGCCGCGTGTTGCCATAGAAGATGATTGAAAAAAGACATTATAAAACCCCGGTCAAGCGGGGTTGAATCCCGCCGTTCGGCGGGACAAGTATCCTCAATGGAGGATAGCACACTAGAAGCCCTGTGACTACCCTCTTGTGGATAAAAAATCTTCAAGAATCTTTTTCATGCTTGGGAAGGCAAAACGGGCAATCGGAAGCTTGGTGCGGTGGTGCCATTCATAGCCGCTAATATCATCGGCAGCACGAACCTTATTCACTTCTCGAGTCGACAGGGTTCCAGAAAACGCAGAACTGACTACATTGTATTGTATCCCCTTATAGAGATACCGATCCGGGTATGAAGTAAAATATGTGAGGATCCGGGGGACGACTCCAATCTCTTCTTGAAGCTCCCGCCGTATTCCGGTTTCGATACTTTCGTTGTATTCAATAAACCCTCCCGGGAAATCAAGATACCCTTTACGTGGTGCACCGCCGCGGACAACAAACAGTATTTGTTTTTTGGTATTAGTAAGAACCGCTAAACTACAAGGTGCGGGATTAAGATAAAAATGAAACCCACAAGTGCAATCGAGTAATCGTTCCTCAACGGACTTAAGGAGCTTCCGGCAACTCGGACAATAACGAAATGGATTCATAATTTTTTAATCTGTTTTGAAAACGTCAATTCATTCTTTAACTCTTGCATCGTTTTACCGATTGTTGGATGAATCACCTCGGGAGCGATTTCGGCAAGCGGCACTAATACAAAGGCGCGGACGTGTAATCGTGGGTGTGGGACTTGCAAGTCCCACACATCGAACACTTGGTTATCATACAGTAATATATCAAGATCAATCGTCCGCGGACCCCAACGAATGGTAATTTTTTTCCCAAGGTCGCGCTCAATTTCCTGGAGAGCATCAAGGAGCTCACGCGCCGTGAGGGCGGTATCGAGTTTCAGAACACAGTTTAAGAACCAATCTTGATCTTCGTACCCCACTGGTTCGGTTTGATAGAGACTCGAGACCGCAACAATGGTCCCCAACGCATTAATCCGCTCTATGGCGGATGCAATGTTTGAGTGTGTATCGCCGAGGTTCCCACCCAGGCCTAAATACGCAATTGCCATAGCCTATGGTCGGGTGATCTCTACACCCACCCAGTCGACGTGCTTTTGGATGAGCGCCGATGGCTTTTGCACACGGACCGTGAGTTGTTGGATAGGAAATGTCTGCAACAGCGTATCGGCAACCGCCTCCGCAACGGTTTCAAGAAGATTCCAAGATCTTGACCCAAGGAGTTTGAGAATCGATTGATGAACGGTCGAATAATTTACGGTATGGTCGATATGATCTACTTCTCGGGCACGACCCATATCCACGCTTAATCGAAGATCAACAATCACTTCTTGAGCTTGGACACGCTCTTCTTCGGTAATCCCAAGGTGACATTGGACATGCATGCCATTGAGGATGATAGAATCCATCACCACGGCATCGGCGATCATCGCGGCACGCTTACATTCTTTAACATCATGTACCCGGACAATCGAAGCGCCATTGAGAATCGAAATAGTCACCGCCGCGATCGTTCCTTCCAGGCGATCGGCAACATCCAACCCGGTGATCTTGCCAATAAACGATTTGCGCGACGGTCCCATTAAAATGGGGCAAGCGAGGCTTGAAAATTCTCGCAGGCGCCGAAAAATTTCGAGATTATGATCCAGCGTTTTGCCAAACCCAATCCCTGGATCAATGATAATTTCTTGAATTCCTGCTGCGTGGGCCGCCGCTATCCGATCAACAAAAAAATTGTTAATATCTGTGACAACATCCGTATACACTGGATTTTCTTGCATGGTCTTAGGCTTGCCCTGCATGTGCATGATAATCACGGGTACGCCTGCCTGGGCGGCCACCTGGATCATGTCCGGGTCACGCAGGCCGTTGATATCGTTGAGGATGCTCGCTCCTGTTTGGAGACACACTCGCGCCACTTCGGGCTTCGTGGTATCAATCGAAAGCGGGACAGCAATCTCTCTACTCAAACGCTCAATCACCGGGACAACCCGCGCCAATTCGTCTTCGAGCGAGACAGGATCAGACCCGGGTCGGGAGCTCTCTCCCCCAATATCAATAATATCCGCGCCCTCTGCTACCATGCGTTTGGCGTGGAGTACGGCCGTATCGAGATCGATAAATTTCCCGCCGTCTGAAAACGAATCGGGGGTGACATTGAGCACCCCCATAATCGTTGTTCTATTTTTTGGAAGATCTAATTTGTACATACCATATCCGCCGAAACATACGCTCTCATTATGCCATCGAGGAATCCCCAGAGCGCGTCGCGACCCACTGTTACGCCTTGCCGCGCATTATCCTGATCTTCCGAAGTTACTGCGTGTTTATCCAAAATCTGCCACCATTCATCGGCGTGTTGCACATCCAATACTCCGTGGACTTTAAAAAACTTTGCTCCACGTTCATCGTTGATGCCGTAGTTTTTTTCGAGTCCATACAATTTTTCGTTGGCGACGGCGGGGATTTGTGATTCGTACGCGGCAAGCGCGGCGCTGCCGTGGATCGTTGATGCATCCGACATTTGCCGAAAGGCGTCAATGGCCGCTTGCGTCTCGGGTAGTTTCTGCGCCCCTTGCATGGCCTCACGCGTCGCCCCCACACTTTCGCCAAATCGGAGCCAAAGCTCTTGATGATTTTCGGGCCCATGTTCTTCGTCGTACAAGTTTTCGGTGATTGACTGCCGCACTTCAAACTCATCGCACTGAGTGTGCATCCCACTTAAGAATGTGGGGAATGCTTTTTCGAGATGATAATATTGCTCGGCGTATTTTTGCAGTACCGTAATCGGTAATGTTCCGGCCGTCCACATCTTATAAAACGGGTGTTTGAGGAGATGCTTTTCGTCGATGATCGCTTTCAGTTCATCAATCAAGTTTGCGGAGACGCTCATAAAAAATTTAATGAAGATTAAAGATATTTTTTATCAACGGGAATATAATCTATATGTGCAAACTGTTGCCTTACCCTTTCTGTCGCAGCGGGAATATTCCGAGAATAATCCCTTGCTTTCAATCGTGCAGCGATCATGTTTAAACAATTTCGATCAAGGGCATCAGCATCGAGTACGGGTGCAATCATTGCATGAGCGTCTTGCGGGAGCAATGCAAGAACCTCGCCTTTCCATGCATCTTCGGGATTCTTCCCCGTTTCCCTTCCCATATAATTGGAGTAAACAATAATACCCTTAGTTTTATCAGAGAAAGCACCATCCTGCAAGAGGAAGGACTCATACAAAATACCCGAAGCAAATGCTTCAGGTATTTTGGCACGGGCGGCAGGGATCGAACCCGCGACCTTAGGTTTTGGAGACCTCTGCTCTACCAACTGAGCTACGCCCGTATAAAATACTTATACAACTCTTTGTAATACATGTCTATACTTCTAACAATTTTGGCTCTTCCATAAGAAATGTCCACACAGCCGGGATATCCTTCTCGTTTTCTTTTTTTAGTATTTGGCTTTAAATAAGGAGGTTGGAAGCTGCTCATGGGGATATTCAAAGCAGCGGACCATAATTTTGTTTGCTTTATTTTGTTATGATACGAGTGCAGGTGAAGCCTTGCTTTCAATAAACTCTCATCAATCTCAAATCCGTTTCTCAAACATTCAACAAAGAATCTTGCCAGCAAGGGATCTGAATTTGCAAACCGTACACCAGAGGATAAATACCGCTTTGAACCCTCGCACCAATACACTAAAGCGCCACATAACCTCCAAATATCCCTTGTGACCGTAATACCACCTAAACTTTTTATTGTCATGTCCCGATCCAACTCTCTACTCCGTTCTCTCATTATACGTAATATCTCCCAACCCTTAATCCTCCCATCACCTTCCCGTTTCCGGATCAACTCCTTAATCTTTTTCGGTAATTGGACTGTTTGCATCCAAAGCGATATCGTGCCAACCCCAACATTTAACTCCTTGGCAACGCCTTTAATTGACCATCCTTTCAATCGGAGCGTCCTGGCACGTTGCCGTAGCTCTATAGAATACGCCATACCCAAAATGGAGATATAATACAACATTTATATTATACCTACTCTGGGTTCAAAAATCAATATGCAATATATCCACTCACAAGCATATCATTACCAACAGACTCTGCCTTTAACCCTTCCACCTGTATCGCGTCGCTAAATCGTTCAAGCTCGGATCCTTCCACGAGCGTCGGGGTTTCCCGCCCTCCGATTAACATTGGACTGTACCAACAATAGATCTTATCGATAAGCTTGGAATGAAGAGCGCTCGCGATCAATTCCCCTCCTCCTTCGATCATCACACTCGTAATCCCCATTGCATACAAATGCTTAAGGCCATCGCGCAAATCGACCATGCTCGACGTCGACTCTTTTGCAACAATTACATGAGCTCCTTTTTCTTCGAGCATGGTTCGTGCTAGCAGCGGCGAATACGCGGTGGTAAGCACAATCACCTTCCCCGATGAAGCATCAAAGACCTTGGAATCGAGCGGCAACCGACAATGCGCATCAACAATCACGCGATGTGGATTTTTGCCTCGTGGCATCCTTGAAGTCAACCGTGGATTATCAATTTCAATCGTTCCCATCCCGACCATGACCGCATCCGCACCATTGCGGAGTTCGTGGACACGCTTGAGGGACTCGGTGCTTGAAAATTTTATCGGTGAAGCATTTTTCTTCCACGTAATCTTCCCATCGAGTGACACGGCGGTGGAGATAAAAACAAAAGGCCGCTTTTTGGCGAGGCTCACTAAAAATATTTCGTGGAGCTGTTCGCATTCCAGCTCAAGAACCTTGGGCGTAACGGTAATCCCCTTTCGTTTGAGCCACCGCGTGGAGCCCTCTTTATTTTTGGGATTCGGATCAGCCGCCCCCCACACGACATGGCGGACGCGCGCTTGGCTAATCCATTGGTCGCAGGGTTGTGACTGCTTGTAATCATTATGATGACAGGGTTCAAGCGTGGAATACAGCGTCGCCCCACGGGCCTTGTCCCCTAATTTCTTAAGGACGCTCGCTTCGGCGTGTTCAAGCCCTTGGGGCTGGGTAAACCCACGCCCAATCACGCGACCCGCGCGCACCACAATGCAACCAACAGAAGGGTACGGGCTTGTTCGCCCCTCCCCCTTTTTGGCTTCTTGCATCGCCAAGCGCATGAACTGCTCGTAATGTGTCCTCATAGCTCTCACTTTTTTATTGCGGCGGAGTCGCGCTCATTATTTTGAGCGAGGACTGTGCGAGCGAGTTCCGGCACGCTGAGACTGATTGCGGTCGGAGCGTGTCGGGACGGTGCCCGATGCACGCGAGTTCCGCAGCCAAAATCAGGAACGCGACTTCGCCGCTGCCCCCTACTTCATCTCCTTATGAGGCGTGTGCTTTCCACAGGTCGCGCAGAATTTATTCATCTCCATGCGAGCCTTGAGCTTCTTTTTGTTCTTTTTCGATTGATGATTGATCTGGTGACAGATCGTACATTCAAAATCGATGCGGTTATCTTGAGACATACACGCGATACATTAAATAATTTACCAATATTCTTGGAGCCACCTCCCGGATTTGAACCGGGGACCCACAGTTTACAAAACTGTTGCTCTACCAGCTGAGCTAAGGTGGCCTATCCCAAGCGCTATCCTTTGACCATAGCCTTGTAATACGCAACCGCGGATTTTACATCGTCTGCTCCGCTGCGTTCGCGGCCTTGGATCCATGGAACACTCTCCAGCTGCGAAAACGGTAACCACTTCCATTGCGAAAACTCTTTTTTATTCAACTGAACTCCTTGACCATTACTGTACCGATCAAACATACAAACGTACTTAACGCCTTGGGTGACCTTTCGACCCGTTGGGAAGAACGAATATGAGGCGACCGGAGCAATGGCATGCGCTTCAACACCGAATGCTTCGCGAATCTCTCGCTCGGCGGACTGTTCGAGCGTTTCATCGATGCGGGCGCGCCCCACCCCACAATCCCAGAGCCCCGGATAGTAAACTTGGTCGCTTGTGCGTTGGGCGCAGAGTATTTCCAGCGAGCCCATGACCTCGCGTAAACAAATTCCACCAATCTGGAGGGTATTATGCGAAGAAGGTTCAGTAATAGATTTGGGCCACAACAGTAGTGCAATCGCTATTGCGAGCAACCCAACATCGCGGAACGTCACAAACCATCCTCCTGAAAATGCAAGGATCCCAAGCATGAGCACCGCCGACAGGAACGCTGCTATTTTCAACGTTCGCTCATTCAAGAGCCCGATCGCCATCAAGATATCAACAACACCGTGAGCAATCATTGTAGGATTCTCTTTGAATGGACTGGCGGCGAGCGCCCAAGCAGGCATAAACCCCACCCAAAGGGATGGATGGACAATCATGTCTACTCCGGCGTATGCCAAAGTAGTGGCCAACCCGATTCGTAAAATCCAATAGACAGCGATGATCATACAACGAACTATGAATACTCTAAAATTTCTACTCCTCTTTTGCTTTCTTGGTAAATTTCTTTGCTATCGACCAAAAATATATCAGTAATAGTATGTTAATACCGATATCAACACTCGCATTAATAGTTTCTCTTTGTGATGAACCCATGGACATGATATCTCCAATCATAGAAAGCCCCGCAAGACTGGTAAATGCATATAATGCCCAGCGACGCATTCGTCTAATGCCAAAGGAAATTACTAAATATCCGATACCCTTTACTAACGTAATCGCCGATAAAACAACCAGAAGAGAAATTGTTTTATTGAAACCACCAGCAAATGTGGCGAAGAGCAACACTCCGGAACCAAGTAGGGTAAAAGCGCCCCCAATAAACATTAGTAAGGATATGACCCGGACTACAATCGGAGCCTTTGCGCTAAAGGCTAACGGAGACGGTGCCGTGGGAGCTACCGGCGCAGTAGACGCAGTACGATACGCTTCCTCTATATCTGCTGTCGACCAACCGATCGACTCAAGCCCAGCCTTGATCTGCTCGGACGATGTCCCCTGTTGTAATTCGTGTTGTATATATTCTACAAGCTGTTGGGTCACCATACATTAATACATAAAGATGTGTTTGGGATTTCCCAAAATTGTCCCTTTACCGTGCGGCTCGAACCGCTTTCTAGTCAAGCCTCCCGACGAAGTCGGGAGGCCGTAGGGACCTAATTTGTGTGAACCTATGGTATCAAATATTCTTTAAATTGGCTAGCGCTGGCATACAGCCGTTTTCATGCCCCAACACATGCCCCCAACTTCTTGACAGCCGGTGTACGTTGTGTAAGATGGGCGTGCCAAGGTGGTTGAACTACTGGTTGAATCAGGGTTCAACCAGTAAAACTCATAAAACCATTGATTCTATTCACTATTCTTTACACCAAAACCCTTGACTACTATCTCACCAGAGAATCAACTGAACGGCAAAGTAATAATAATACTAATAAATAACAACATACTAATACTACTACATAATCTATCTCTAAATATAAAAATAATAAACAATAATACTCAATACCTACTTAAATACTAAAACTACTACTAAAATACAATAATACTAACTAATCTCTAAATAAATACCTAAAACTACTACTAAATTGAACTGAAAGAACTGAATACCAAATGACCAAAAAACCAAGAAGGGGGCGGGAAAGTGGGGGTGGAGGGAAGAATGACATCGCGAAGGGGGTG
>Ga0209515_10000101_pt1 | contig 154743 bp, 167 predicted proteins | sample Subgroupgradi54m_FD_187454 | JGI IMG/M metagenome (GOLD analysis project Ga0209515, IMG submission 187454) | Subsurface groundwater microbial communities from S. Glens Falls, New York, USA - GMW60B uncontaminated upgradient, 5.4 m (SPAdes)... ... | reverse complement strand
GTATGGATCTATTGTTGGGTGGCTAGTTTTTTTCGCCGGTCTTGGAATTCGACAATTAGACAAAAAGAAATCGTCATTGAATGACTCTAAAAGGAAAAAGAAATCACTATAATGTAAAATTTCTGAAAGGTTACGGATTTTCCGTTAAGGTCAAAGATAACAAAATTGTTTTGTTGATCTAAAACTTTACGACAAAGCTCATGTTTTTGGCTTGAAATCGGGGGCTAACCATTTTTATCGACAAAGAGTAAAAGAGTAACTCCCCCCACGCACGAAAACTGAAGCTCACTAGATTATAACGTAGGTTATGATTTGTTGGAAATGGTAAATAGACAATCAAAAATGCCTCTATCTTAGACTTTTTTTACGCAAAACACGATTATAGTACATGAGAAATTATGCAATTTAGCAGAATTGCAAGTGCACTCAGAATGTGTAAAATGGATGAGTGAAACTAGAAAATGCCCAAAGTCTCCAGACGGAAAACATGATTGGTCACCAGTAAACGAATTTCAAGATAAATGCATCTATTGTGGCGAGACGATTGAAAAATTAGATTGATTTAATCTTGAGTAAAAAGCAAAGCCCCCAGCTTACGAAGGAAAACACACCAACACTAGATAATTACGTAAGTTATGATTTGTTGGAAATAAAAATAAAAAGGGATTTGGTTGTTGGCTAGATGGTTGTACAGCCCGAACCACTTGGTATTCCATCCTCAGATAAGATGCTAACCCAACCAACAATGCCTGAGGCAGGTGATGTAAAAGTGCCTGAAACTGTAGCTGTGATCGTATCATCTACCCCTGGCGTACTACCTGCTGCTTGAGAAAGGCTAAATGCACCATTTATTGGATAAGTAACGCTGTCGCCATCGGCGAAAGTCACTATCAGTTTTGCATCAGTTGCACCTCCAAATGTTGCCGCACTTATGTGAATCGTGAATGGTTTGTCTGTTGTACACTTTACACCAGTATCACCCACCAGGCTAGGCGGCGTAGGATCAGTTGTAAAGAGTGCGAAGTCAGTTTTCTTGTCTTCATTGCCGTCGCTAGCCGCTTTCTGCACAGGGATAAATCCTGACATTCCTGCTACTAGCATTGTTGCTATTAACAGTGTTAGAATTGATTTTTTGAATATTGTAGTCATTGCAAATCAAACATAATCGTTTGATATAAACATGATCTAGATTTTTACTCATTAAAAAAATTCCATTTTTGGGAATTAGTATTTTATTTTCATTTACGCATTTTATGATAGCTTGCAATCAATTACAAAATTTAGTCTAATCAACAGAATGAAATCTAGTGACACGTCATTTGTTAGAAACACAGACTGTTGATTCAACTAGGTAGAAGTATTTACAAGTTCGAGTCCAATGAGACTCGAGTCTTGATTGTATAAGCTTGTTAGAATTATATAAAAGTGATAGTTTTTCTAAAAGACAACAATCCTTTTTCTGGAATCAGTTTGGCAAATTCTGCAAAATAGATCATAAATGTTTTTGCTTCATTCTTTATTATAGTAGAACTTTGATCGAGGTCTTTTCTGTATTGCTCTAGTTTCGCTATTCCATCATTGATTTCAGAATTATTTACAGACTTTAGAAAATTGATTTGAGATTCTAGCGTTGCCTTTTTATCGACAAAGAGTAAAAGAGTAAACCCCCTCTCACGCACGAAAACTGAAGCTCACTAGATTATAATGTAGGTTATGATTTGTTGGAAAGTGTTTAAGATCAATACGAAAGTTATGATTAACTATTGGTTGCTTTACAACAACAATCTTCCATTATGCAATTAGGACATTCTCCATTTGATTTACTTCTCTTGCAATCTTCGGGGAAACAACCACAGTCTGCACATTTTATGGGCATGATATCATGACGATAAAGGGACATAAAAATCACTATGGCGTAAAATTTTTGAAAGGTTACGGATTTTCCGTTAAGGTCAAAGATAAAAAAATTGTTTTGTTGATCTAAAACTTTACGACAAAGCTCATGTTTTTGGCTTCTTTAGCTTCTTGGATCATAATGGCAATCGCAGTTGCATCCTTTCGTGCAATTAATTCTGTTACAATCCTCACAGCGTTTTCGTCTATAGTAACCCAATTTCTTTCACCAATCCATAATACCTTCCACTTTTTTAGTTCTACCTCTTTTCAGCTTTAAAAAATTCCATTAACAAAACAACTATTGGCGACTAGCTTCCTATAATGACTCTACACACTCCAATTCAAGTATGAAAAAGCGATCACATGCATCTTATGTAGCAGCAGGCAAGAAAGGTGCAAGAACTAGAAAAAAACACGGTAACTAACCGATCTTATACAGAAATTGGCTAGATTTCGAACATAAATCCTAGCAATAGTAATTTCTTGCTTACTTTTACAGATATTGTCGGCATTGGTCTGCCACGGTCTACCTTGGTTTACCTGTTCCGAGCTTTAAGCTTTACGGCAAAGCTCATGTTTTTGGCTTGAATTTGGGGGCTAACCATTTTTATCGACAAAGAGTAAAAAGAATTCTACTTTAGGGTGCAAAACTACATTTGTTACTGTCTATTAGAAAACACCATGAAAGGCATGAATTACAAAAAATTTAGAGAATCAAAAAAAGAGTATTTTATTACAAAAGACGGCAAGTTTACCAAAGCAGAAATTATAAAACAACTTGAAGATTGGTTGACAAAGAGGATGGGAGAACCACAGGATTTCTTTGATAAAAGTGAAGTAAAAGAAGATAAAAAATGATTATCGTTTAGACGCTATCTTGTCATGAATTTGCGCCAAGATTAATTCTGCCTTTTCTTTGTTTTCAAACAATTCGATTTTTTCATCCATTATTGCATCAATTTCATAACTCTTGTCTACCAAAACATTTGCTACATGGTCATCAAGTGTACCATTACCAATCAAATAATATGCAAATACAGTATTTTTCTGACCAATCCTATGCAACCTGTCTTCTGCCTGTCTGTGGATGGCAGGACTCCAATCCAATTCAGCAAATATGACGTATCTTGCACGACTCAGATTAATTCCTAAATTTCCAGCTCTAAGTCCTGCAATCATTAGTTTTGTCTCACCAGCCTGAAACATGTCTATGTGCCTCTGTCTTTCCTTGTCTGACTGACCTCCGATTATTGACGCCGGTGAATATTCACCAAGACTTTTGTGAAGTAATTGATGAATTGATCTGTGATGACAAAATACGATGACACTTTCCTCAATCTCCATAATGTTTTTTACAAATTCAATCACATGAGGCAGCTTTGCAATTCCTGCAGCTTGTCTTTCGCTTTGTATAGCTCTCTTATATGAAGTGAATTTGTCAAATGCGGTTTCAGCATTCTTCTGATCTTCTTCTAACTTTTTCCAGATTTTGCCAAGCTCTTTATGATAATAATTAATGTCTGCATCAATTACTTCTTTGTATCGAACTTTTTCCTTTAACTCTTTTAGAACATCTGATTTTTTTCTTCTCAACATAACATGTTTTCTTAACTCTTCTCCCAAACTTTCGCGTTTGTTTTCAAGAACGATGGCCTTTCCTTTTTCGTTTACATAACAGAAATATTCACAAAATTCCTTAAAACTGCCAAGTAGACCAGGCCTTAGAATGTCAACTATGGGCCAGATTTCAGAGCCACGGTTGTAAATTGGAGTACCAGAAAGACCAATTCTATATTTTATTGATTTTAATCCGGATAATTTTTTAACAGCAAAATATTTTTTTGTTGATTTTGAACGCAAATGCTGAACTTCATCACAAATGATTGTTTTCAAGTTTAGTTTTGACAAATCATCTAGCCTCTTATGTAACAAATCATAGTTGATAATGTAAAAATCAAACCTGCCCAAATCTTGTGATCTACCATTTCGAATTAAGGTAGAGGATGGGACTTGGGTTTCCAATAGCTGGCCGTTTCGACTCTTTTTTTTCAAGAATTTTCCAACCTCGCGTTGCCAATTGTTCAAAGTGACCAAAGGTGCTATTACGAGTGCGGGAAAAGCATGCTTTTCTGTAACAAGGTAAGCAAGCGTTTGAACTGTCTTTCCAAGTCCCATTTCGTCTGCAAGTAATGCGTTTCCTGATGATTTTAATAGGAAGTCAAGCCCTTTTTTTTGAAAATTTAGAAGCTTTCCTCGAAATTGCTTTCCCGGATTTGCCTGCCGTAATTTTTCAATTTTCTTTGTTTTTTTCTTTTTTTGAAGAAAATTTGCGATCTTTTTATTCCATAATGATTTTGAAAGGATTTCCAACGGATATCTATCATTAATCCATTTTATTTTCTGGATATTTTGATAAGTATCTGGAATTATTGCTTCATTTGGACCGTCACCATACCATGATTGCGGTATTACTCTAGATACCATTATTACCGCACGGGAGCCAGTTACTTTCCAACTCCAATTCCTTGAAAACTTGTCAAGAACATACTCTAGGGTTCCAAATTTTTTCATATGTTTCTCCGTAATTCTTCGTCTAGTAGTGGATTCTGTTTATGAATCTTGATTTTTACTCAATTTGATTAGGGAACAATTTTTCGTGTTGCCACAAAGTTGATGTAGAAGCACAAATTACTGCTACAGAGACTTGAAACCTTCTAAATACTTGCCAAAAATAAGTACATTTGATGGTGCTGGATTCTGGAAGGATGCATATGCCCATCAGCGTGGTAACTTACTTAGGTTAGTTAAAGTTCCAGATGATCAAATTAAGGTTCTAGTAGACAAGGCCTATCACGAATTGCCGCCACCACTTAGGTATGAAATTGAAACAAGTGGAATACAACTAAAAGATCTACAATAGATCATTTCAGCTAGTTTAACCAAAGTTTTTAAAGCCGAATTGAGAACCAGATTTATTGGATTCGTCTTATAAAACAAAACTATTGATTTTGGGTCTGCTCATAGGGGTTGTAGCGTTTAGTGGCCTGTCAAACTCTGTTAATGCCAAAAACGCAACCATGAATGAAAATATGTCTATGAAAAGCAATGTGATTAACTCTGGAACTAGCATGCAAAACATGTCAACTACTTCCACGCAAAACCCGAATATGAACACAAATGCAAATATGAGTATGACAAATATGCATAAAATATTGTCTCCGTTGCAACAATTCAAATCAGGTGTTTCTGCAAAAAGTGTGCAATGCAATCAAGGTTTTACTCTAGTTATCAAGATAGACGATGGTTCACCTGCCTGTGTAAGCTCTCAGACTGCACAAGCACTAACTGCACGTGGCTGGGGGACAACGCCTTAATCTCAATTTGATTACTATAAAATTTTGATAAATCTAATCCTAAAGATTATGCTTCATAATTTTTTTAACCTAATGAAATTTTACTCTAATATTGGTCATTAAAACATTTTACTAGAATTCAGTTCTTACTGAGGTATAATTCTAATTTTTATCTGAATCTCTTCTTAAATTTTTTAAACTTCTTCATGCCAAAAGCTCTTACTCTCCAGCGTTTTGTGTATTTGTAAGTAACAAATGCTGATAATATGGTTGATATGATTATTGCAGGTAACATCCAAACAAAATTATTTGTGTGATCTGGAAATAGGGAAAATACCGTTGCAAGTGTGTTGGGTACTAACACTGCAGTTCCGGCAACTGTAAACCAAACTATGAGAAGTCCAAGCTTATTGGATACTTGGGTCTGTATTACATTAATTCCAGTGGCAATCATTTGCATCAGGTTTTCTGACATTTGGATCTGACGGTCTAGTCTGCCAAGTATGACTTCGAACTTTGCAAGAATGGAATCATCATCTGAAATCATATCTGCATCACCGTACTTCAAATTCTGAACGGTATCATAGGTAGCCCAAACTGCATTAAGAAAAGTAAGAAGCGATGTTTTCATGTTTGAGAGCTCAAGGGAAAGATCTCTTTCTATCTGTCTTGAACCCGCAAGGTCAAGCTCTAATTGCTCAGTTCTCTCTACGATTAATCGCAAAATAGAAAAGTTTGTTTCACTAATTTCATCTATTATTCTTGCTAATAGAATGGTCTGTCTGTCTGCCCAGTGTTGTGGATCTTTTGGGAGCTTTCGTAATAAAGTACTAGAATAACTGTATAGTCTAGCTATCTTTCCTCCATGATCGTCATGGATTGTTACTATGAGGTCTTTTTTTATGAATATCAAAATTGGTGACGTTTGTGTTTTATTATTTCCCGTTACAACAAAAGGAAGCATCAAACCTAATGTTTCTCCCCTGTCTTCGTAACTTGATACATATCCAGATAAGAGAACAGCAGGGTCCATGGTTATGCCAAGGTTTTCAAGAATTTTTGGTGTCTCAGTAGTAATACTATCAACAACACATTCAATCCACGTTAGATTTCCAAGGGAAATAGTACGTGCTGCTTCATCAAGCTGTACGCTTGGCTTCTTAAACGGAGTTCCTTCGGCCTCTAACCCTGCAACACTTACTGCTTTTATCATTGACATAAAAACAATTTTTCAGTTATATACACGTATTTGTGAAGGATGTCGAGGTTTTAGTTAGATAACATTAGGTCGTGTTATGCTATAGTTTTAAGCGACTATATTTTTGTGTAATTCAAACCTTTTCCAAACAGACTTTATTCTCTAACGCCATGCTTCTTTTCTTTTCCTAATTCTAAAATCCTGTCTGGCGGTATGTCTCTATGATCTTTGCCTATGTGCATCGTATATTCCAGCAAGCTTGTAAATTTTTACTGCATACGGGGCAATCCTTTTCAAACCCAGTCATAATTTTAATTGAACAAAATCTAAATTAAAAATTATCCTATTTGATAAAATAAGATAATTATACATGCAAAGCGTACAAATAGGAACTTTTACAGTTCTATAGTGCAAAGAAATGAAAGTGTTGGTTGATGAGATGTATGATGGAATTGATGTTAAACTAAAAGAATTGGGTTTCGAAGCGTATAGCGTTAAAAAACTAATTGCAGAAGGAAAAAAACTACAAAGCGATTACTCTGTCATAAAATATGCCGAAGAAAATGACATGGTAATGGTTACCGAAGATACAGAGGTTGGCAAAGCTTGCAAAGAAAACGAAATTCCTTACGTGTTGCTTGATAATGATGCAGTTTTCAGGTTTATTTTACAAGAATTGAACACATTAAAGAATCGTTAAATTCAGAGCGTATCAGATGGTTTGTTCCTTCTACTTCGAAGGAAGAGTGCAATAGCAACTATTACACCTATTATTACTATTGCATCAAAATAATTTGAATAGTGTAGAATGTTCTTCCATTCCTGACCAAGTTGGTATCCTATGTAGGTTAAAGCTGAATTCCAAATTATAGAGCCAATCAGAGTGTATACAATGAATTTTTTGAGGTTCATCTTTGCAACTCCAGCTGGCAGTGAAATGTAAGTTCGAACAGCTGGTAGCATCCGGCTTATGAAAGTAGATCTGTCTCCATATTTTTTGAAATATGATTCTGTGAGTTCAAGGTGACTTTTCCGAAGTAGTACATATTTCCCATATCTCAAAATGAATTCTCTTCCAAGCTTAAATCCTACATAATATGCAATAAGTGAACCAACTAGGTTTCCTAATGAGCCTGCAATGATTACATATGCTGCATTGAACTTGCCAGAAGAAACAAGATAGCCAGAAAATGGCATTATTACTTCACTTGGAATTGGTATTAATGCACTTTCTGCAATCATAAGCAAGAATATGCCACTATAACCAGAGCCAGAAATTGTTGAGATTATGAAGTCTATCAGATTATTTAGTAACTCGATAGCAACCAATACTTGACACTACATCCTTTTGCTTTGGAAATTTGTATACATTAAAGTAATTGTAAATTGATAAGAAAATTCTTCAAATATTGCAGATAGTTCTAAAGATAATCGTTCTATTTTAAAAAGTGATATCGTTACCACATTCCTCCGCCCCCGCCAGGTTCATCAAAGTTTTTTTGGGAAGGATGGCGATGAGCTTTTTTCATATGTCTTTCTAGTCTTTGAGGATCATTTAACTCCAAACCACATTCTTTGCATTTGGTTCCATCTGCTTCTTTTTTCTTAAATAGCCCCATCTTTAACATATATTCTTCAAACTACTAATTTTTATTCCTTGACATTATGATGGACTTTATAATTATTAAATGAGAAAGTTTTACATTCATAAATAGTGATAACAGAAGGGGATTCTCTCAAATTCTATCTGACTGTACATTTTATTATCGCATAATCAATAATTCCTTTTTGTGATACCTCCTTCATTTTTAGTAACGATTTATGGAGAATTTTTTCAAGATAAGAGGGATATTTCTTCAAAATCTTTTCTTTAATGTATTTTCTATTTTTCATATAATAATCAGCTAAAGGATCATACACATGAATTCCTATGAGGCTGATCGCGTCTATATTGAACCCTTCTTTAATTATTGCAGATTTGACATGGTTAAGATTGTAGTGTTCTGATGCCCAAGTTAATGAAAGAATTCCAAGTTTCATAAATAATGATGATTTTACAGGGGTTTTAATTATAGGAATGGCGATTACGAATAATCCTTCTTTTCGTAAAACTCTTTTAGATTCTCGGATAAATTGATCTAATGGCTTAAAATGTTGCGCGGATTCTAAAGCAATTATTCTGTCAACGGAATTATCAGCAAGAGGCAATGAGGTAGATGTGGCATTTACAAATCTGATGTCATTAGTTGGTAAAAGAGTAAAGTTTACTTTTTGGCCTGAAGTGTTGTCAGACAACATTGTAGCCAATAATAATTGCTGAAAATTAGTGTTTATGCATGTGATGTTGATGTCTTCATATTGAGATTTCCAATAAAATGCGGGTGCGGAAAACCCGCTCCCTATATCTAAAACTGTTCTTGCAGCCTTCAAATCGGCAGTCTTTCCAATTAATTCACAGAGTGTGTTTTGTGCTGTTTGAGGGTCTGTTGCATGATCTGTCCAGTATCCAAAATTGAGCATGTTGTTGCCAGTTGCAAGTTGCATAAGAGGAGATAGGGAATTGTAAAGATTGACAACATCGTTCTCTCTTCGTCTGAACGTCCATAGAAAAACTTGAATTGGATTTATTGAAATCAATGTTGTTTCTAAACTATTAATTTGTATTAACTGTAATTATTATTCTATGCGTAGATGTTGTGTTCTGATGATTTTTTGTTAGGAATTAATTTTAGCCAAATTTGGAAAAATACTTAATTAATTGAATGCAAAGTGAGAAGCAATGAATAAGAAACTGAGATACTTGGGATTATTACTAATCCTTCCAGTATTTACGGTTGCATTGACATCAACTATGGGAACAATTCCTGCTGCAAGTGCTCTTACCGCACGAACCAGCTTCAATGATAACCACTATACGGCTCTCTATCCAGGGGGTCCACGAATTTGTGGTGATCACATTTGTGCTGCAGGCGAATATGAAAAGATGCAGCAAGCTCTTGCTCACGCACAGATGAAAGGTAAGACTGGTACTACTGCACCTAGTGTACCAAGTACTACACCTACAACACCAAGTGCACCACAAGGACAGAACATGCCGCAACCAACAACTGCATCAAAGGATCTTGGCTCGGTTTTAAAACTGTCAAATGCCAACCTCCCGCTAGTAATTCCGCTAGTTAGGGGATTATACGATGGCAAGGACATCTTTTACATCATAACTGAGGCATCCAATTCCGATGTAGCTTCTGTTCTTACAACCTTCACTAACTTCCCAGTGACTTTTGCTCCAGCATTAGCAAAAAGTCCGCCAGCTGCTCTGGCACAATTCTACATATTCAAAAATGGTGTGAAAGGATCTGGCGAACTTGGATTTCAGCCAACTGTTTCAGATTCCATACCAGGCGGTTCAGACTACAGTCCTCTTTGGAAGATCAACTATGTAGAGTGGAAGGTTCCAACTACAGCAGCAGTTCTTGGTTCAGACAATGACATCACTGATGCATTAAACCAAGGAAAGGTCACGGTAACTCCTACCAATATTGTCATTAACTCTCCAATAATTCAATGGGGTGGAGATAAGCAAGGGACGATATCTGCTGGCCACATGCAGGTAAGATCTGACACTACTCTTACTGATACCACACCATATGGTGGTGGCCAAGTCCTAAACATTGATACACAGAAAATGCAGGTTACATTCGTAGCTCACAGAGGATTTGCACCCGATGGTTCTACAATATACTATATTGTTACCGATGCAACAATGCAAGATCCAGCAAAGATGATGGGTGTTGTTTTTGCAAACAAAACTCAAGCTACTCTGGTATCTAGTGCATCATCAGATCTCTACCAGTTCACAAATGGAATCAAGGGAACAGGCCCGATGGGATTCCAAGCAGGCATAGGAAGTACAAAACCAGGAGATTCTGCATACAGCCCGTTGTGGAGAATTTCTTTGATTACTTGGAATGACGTGTCAAATGCATCTGTGCTTGAAAATGCATATGATATCACAAGTCATAGTGACCAGTTCAAGGTTGCATCAGCAGGAATGGTAGTGAACTGTCCATTCATCAATGCAGAAACTGTTTATGCACACATGAAATAATCCTTTTTCCTTTTTTATTTTTAAAATATTGTAAATCAGAATTAGGGGCAAAACATTTCTAGACAAACGCAAATATGTTTACAAATGAAAATCAAATGCGTAGATTGTGGCTGTATACCTAAAGAATGCAGAGAGAGTAAATCTTCAAAAAATTGTCCAAATTGCACCTGGAATGAATGTTGTTGTTGGTCCTTCATCTAGTCTAAATGAAAAAGACTAGGCATTCCATTTTACAGATTGAACTTTTTATTATGCCATGTACAAGTTATGATATGGACAGTTGTGATACAAGAACCCGCGCCTACAAAAATGGAAAAACCTTTGACCAATGTAAACAGATTGCCGAAACAATCTCTACACAGCTTGCAAAAAAAATCGATGAGATAGGAGTTGTACAATGGACAGAAATCTTAGAAAAAGTCGATCATGATGAGCTAGTCTATAAACTCACTCTAAAATATCTCAGGCGTGATGGCTATGATATTGGAAACTGGAAGACTCCCAAAGTTACAAAGGTCACAGCTTAGGTTCTAACGCACAGCTTCCAAGAGATGATCTAATTTTTCTTGCCATAAGAAAAGGAGTAACAAGTAGAATTGGAATTGATATTGCAATAAAAAGAGTTTGAAGCTGTGCCTCATAGCTTGTTAAAAATAACGTCACACCAGTAGCGCCAGCTCCTAGACCAAAGAGCATTGTAAACGCAGTGCCCGCGCATGTAGGACACCCAACAAAGAGTCCAGTTATGGCACCAAAAGTTCCAAGAGTCTTTCCCTTTCTTGATATTGCAAGTGTTTTTGAAGATATTGTAAAGTTAAGACCTACCAGAAAAGAAACCACCACTAGCAAAACAAAGTTTAAGGGAATTATCTGTAGGCCAACATGTTCTGTAAAAAATGCCAGAATCATTGGCATGTAACCTGGAAGATCACAACATGGCGCAATTTCAGCATGTGGAACTATGAACCCATAGTCTGTAGCATTTAGTTCTGGTTTGTAAAGAATTATTCCCGAAGTCAATGCAAAAAATATTCCATAGCCTATTGCACTTGCAATAAAGATTTGTTTTGATCTTTTGTTATTTATCGTATTTGCAATAATTGAAGAAATGGAACTGTCGCCTGCCGCTACTTTGATTTTATAAAATCGATATAATCCCCAACCTATTGCACCAAAAGACATGAAAAGCACAACATAGGTAGCTATTGCAAGTCTTTGCAAGGCTGGCATTGCTGCAGGTGTAACAGAAATTGAATCATTTTTTGCATACACTAAAAATGAAACGGCAATGGCTATAAAACCCACAATTATCAAGGTGCGATAAGAGCGATGCATTGTAGCCTGTTTCTCCAATGTTTCAATGCGACCTTTGCTGAGATTAAATTGTATCTGTTTTTTCCAAAGGATTTATCTGCAATGATTTAGTGATAGAAATTAATCGTGAAGATCAATGAGATTCAGGACTCCGACTATGTCGACACAAAAATAACATACGTAGGGTTCGTTGATCCCTACGGGGTGGAGGGTCTGCTGATTCTAAGATCAGACGACGGAAAGGAGTTCCACATGAGGGCCTTTTCGGGTGAAGTAGCTAGACATATAACTAATTTCATTGAAGGGCAAAGAGATTCCATCCCAACAATTTATAACATGATTGAAGAAATCGCGGAGTTAAATGAATTTCTCTTGGTTAGAATCAAAGTCTATGAAAGTGGAAACGTATTGCGTGCAAACTTGTACTTTACTGGAAAAAATGAATTGGTCATGCGAAACTATCGGGCTTCTGACGCAATAGCTCTTGCATCATTTTATAATGTTCCAATCCTGGTGAGGAAAAATCTTCTAAAAGAAAAGATGGAAGCCTAGGTAACTATTTCTTCTAATCTTCCTTCTTGCTGAGCTCTTTTGAGTTCCATCGCAATTCTTCTTCCAACTCCAAATACCATTCCATACTTGTATTTTGTGTATGGACTAGTTGTGGCAAGAATTGGATTTCCAGGAACTCGGAGTGATACATCATAAACTACGATTTCCAAATCGCGTGTGATCACACTCTGCAACGAAAACGGACCGATTATCCCTGGTGGATATTCTTTTTTGACGGCATTAACAAATTTGTCTCCAGCAGACAAAACTTTCTCCAAAAGTGATTCTCTTATGCTTGCAGGTGTATGACCTACTTCTATATTTTGTAATTCAATGTTTGTCTCAAGTTGTTGTCTTGCTGGAAGCGCATTAAAATCATGCAGGTTTGTCTGCAGTCTTCTCTCTACACCAAGAAAGTCAACTTCATCTGAAATAGGGGTGTGAAAATAATTGAAATTAAAGTAGGTTCCTATCACCATTTCTTCAATACTGGCAATTTTTAATGCGTCTCTTGAAATCAGTCCTTGGCGAATCTTAGTTTCAGTCTTATCTTTGTATTCCGAATAAGACGAAACATTAAAGAAAGCTCGCTCAAGTTTACGTGACTTTTCCCGTACTTTTACAATAACAGGCCTATCAATATCCTTTGGATTTTTGAAGAGTTTTGGATGCTTTATCTTCGCTTTTTCAAGAAGGTAGTATTGGTTTTTTCTGTGTGAACGTTCCTCTGCTTGAAACAAAGCTCTGTTTCCAAATATGGGCACCTTGAAACTATTTTCTATACCTGAATATCCAAGATAAGCAGTTAATGCTCTGTGTGGCACAATTATTGTATTTGACGAACGCAATCTTGCCTGAATTTTTGGAGAAAGCATCTCCTTGAATTTTTTTACAATTATGATTTCGTCTGAAACTCTGGAAAATCTTTTGTATGGCACCTCGCGTCCTTTTTGACATACGACCAACGTCTGGAGATTTTCGTCTTTTGCGCCATCCATTATTTCAAGGGCAGAGTGGCTACCAAGAGTGCCTACGGTCAGACCAGAATACTCGTTGACAATTTTCTGAATATCTGATCTTTTTATCATGTAATGATCTCTTTTTTGTGGATAAAAAAGCGTTTTTTATTTTAAATCTTCTTTATCTTTAAAGTCCTTTAGCTCTTTTTCTGCTTCCAGTTTTCCCTTTTCAAATTCGCCTTTCGCTTTTCCGAAGGTTCTAGCTAGTTCAGGGATCTTTTTCACACCAAAAATCAGTATGGCAGCTATGACAGCTATAACTATAATTTCGTTAAGGTATCCCATTATTTCATAATCACTCTGATCAAGATTTAAGTGTTGCAATCTGTTTTGCACGACGTTCTGCAAAAATCATACCTATGAGATATAATGCAATCATAGGACCTGAAACAAACCACATCGTAATACCACTTCCATCAGGTGTAATGGCCGCACCTAGAATCACTATAACGATAATAGCATATCTGATGTTTTTTCGCCAGAAATTCTCACTTACCAATCCTGATGCAGAAACTGCATACATTATCAACGGAAGCTGAAATGAAATTCCAAATGATAAAAGAGATTGTAGTACAAAAGTAACGAAATCTACAACATTGAGGAAAGTTAATAGTTCAGATGATTGGCCATACTTGTAAAGAAATTCCAAAATGTAAGGCGTAACAAAAAGATATGAAAAAACACATCCAGCTATGAAAAGGCAGACTGCTGGAATTGTTATGGTTCTGATTATCTGAATTTCTTTTTTGTCTAACGCAGGAGCTAAAAATCCAATGAATTCTTTTACAATTACTGGCATTCCAATTACTACTCCCATTAAGACTGCAACATAAAACTGGGCAAAAAACGCCTGCCCTGGTGCGGTTTGGATTAATTGTACCGTTGATGGCAACAACTGGTGTTTCATTGCTACAGTAGCTTGTGCTGCCATGTTGTCAAACGGGTTTGGATTTGGATAATACATGGTTATTCCGTTGTAAACAAAAGGTGTTAGATGAAAACCAAGTATAAAGAAAGTGATTATTCCTACGGCGATAACCATTCTAAGTACGCGCTTTCTAAGTTCCTCAAGATGTTCGCTTACTTGTTTTAGTTCAACCATTGGATATCAAAAAAATGGTCAAAACCATATTTATTTACTTGCCAGGAATAGGCAGTATTTTATTTGATGGAAGGTTGCTTTGTTCCTGTTCTGGTACAGAAAAGTTCTCAAGCTCAACAGTAAGTTCTGTACTGGTCTCGAACGTCTTTTCAAGCTCTACGGCAAGATCCGCAATATCTTTTGGCAGATAAATCTCACGTGAATTTTTCAAAAATACACGTTCCCCTTTCTCTGCTTGTTCTCCACCAAATTTGTCTTTTAGGAATTTGGCTATTTTTTCGACCTCATCACGCTTTACCTGGTTGTAATAAAATACTATTCCGTGCACTGGGGTGTAATCCCAAGGTGTTCCGTTCCTGTAGCAAAATACTCCAAAATGTGTTCCTTCATTGTCTTTGGTGCATTTTATCTCCCATATGAGCACCTTTTTTGGATCATACTGCGCTTTTCTAAATTCATCTACAGAAAGCTTCCAATATCGTAAGCGTGACATGTTATCAATGAATAAATATTCGCTTATAAAATTGTGTGCATGGAAGTTATTCCTAGCACACGTTTAGAGCTCCTATCAGAAATGGAGGAAAGATATGAAAAAAAAGACAAAGAATATTTCATGCACCTTTTAGATCACAAAGACTTTGTCATAAGGACAAGAGCGGTATGCATTCTTGTAGATTTTGGGGGCGAAGAAATGGTTACATATGTTGCCAAAGTTTTAAAAAATGATTCAAACGAGCTTGTAAGACATGAAGCGGCCTTTTCACTTGGACAGATGTGTTATCGTAGTGGAATAAAACCGCTTGAAGATGCAGTAAGAAATGATCCTAGTTTCTTTGTAAGACATGAAGCTGCAATAGCGCTTGGTGTAATAGGATCTCAGGAAGCAAAAGAAACACTACAAAGAGCTCTTGAAGACTCAAGTGAACCAGTAAGAGAATCTGCAATTGTTGCTCTTTCTAATTTACAATTCATGGAAAAATTAAGCAAAAATGAAAGATTTGCCAAGCTAACTGGTGGCTAGAGCGGTGTTACCTTTGTCCCTTCTGCTGTTGCCTCAAAATTGTATATTGCATCAACATTAGAATTTTCGAATATTTCAGAATCATGAGTAATTATGATAAACTGAGAAATTGCGCCCAAGTTTGCTTCAAATGCATGAGAGAGAATCCCAACAAGTGATTTTCTGCGTTCTTCATCTAGGTGTGTGGTTGGTTCATCAAGTATGATAAAGTTAAGATTAGAAGAACCTAGAATGTGTGCCATTCCAAGCCGCAGTGCTAGTGCAACGCTTACTTTTTCACCACCACTAAGAGAATCAAGTTCTAGAATCGTACTTCCAGAATAACATGAAATTCTTACATCTCTTGCTTTTTCATGCAGCGAAACTCTTTGAATCTTTACGTTGAATGCAGACAAATATTCTGATGCCTTTAGTGATATCAAGTTCAATGCCCATGACCGCAAGCTTGTTGCAACAGGCCCGTCCCTATTGAAAATCTGGCTTCGTATCTCTTCTAATTGTGAAACATATTTTTTTACTAAAACAAGCTCCTCTAAGACTTTGGAGATTTTTTTCTGGTCCTCTTTTGCAGTTCGTATTTTTTGTGTTATTGCACCAATTTCCTGTTCTATTATACTTAGGGACTTGCGTTTTTGATCAAAAGAAACTCTTAGATTTTTGAAATCTATCAAATCAAATCCCTTTGTTTCTTCTTGAAGTGTTAGTATTGTTTTGCACAAGGATTCGGAATGAGGATCTATAGCTAAATGTATCAGGTTTTCTGCTGAATTTAGTTCAGATGGAATTTTCTGAATGTCATTTTTTAGCATAGAAATTTCTTCGTTTAGTTGTACCAACTCCTGTGGTTGATTTATCCCGTGTACGGAAAGTGTACGCTCTGCATTGAAAGCTTTTTGTAGTTTTTGCTCAAGTTCACGCTTTTTCTCACGGTTATCTTTTTCTAATTTTGTTAGTGTGTCTATTTTACTTCGTATCTTTAGAATCTCATTACGAATATGTTCTTCCTCAAAAAGGGGATTTAGACGTTCTACCTTAGAATCACATACGGGACACTTGCCATCTTTTAGTTTTAGATTGCCTGCCAGTTCCTCTTGACCACCAAGTTTACCCAGCTTTTCCACAAATTCTTGAATTTCTTTTCTTGATGCTTCCAACTCGTTTTCTATTTTTGTTATCTGTGATTCTGTTTCTTTTTTGGATGATATATGTATAAAACATCCGTCACAATCGGAGAGTTTTTTTTCTTTTTCTTGTATTTCTTTTTTTAGAGAATAAATGGCAGTTTTCACATATTGAACAAGTTCTGATTTTCGTGTTTCTAATTCCTTAATCTTTACTTCTTTTGCAGATTCTAAATCGATTTTTTTCTGTAGTTGAGCAAGTTCATTTTCATGTGTTTGTTTTCTTATTAACATCTTTTCTTGTTGTGGTTCTGCCTGTTTGATCTCTTTTGTGGCAGACTCGAGCTTACTTTTCAGATTTTCAATGCCAGAATCATCATATTCTAATTTCTCCCTTATTGAAGAACGAAAATTTTCTACGACGTCTTTCATTATTTCAAATGCTAAATCAAGCTTGTCAATTCCAATTATTGCATTTACTAATTCCTTGAACTTTTTTGGTTCAGCATTAATTATAGAATTAAGTTCGCCTTGTTGAACAATTGATGCTACCTTGAGCTTATCAAAGTCCATGCCTATCAATGACTCGATTGTCTTTGTCATGGATTCTCCAAACTGTTTTCTCTCACCTGAGGCAAGTGGGATTAGCATGCCATCCTTTTTTTCAGAAAATTGTGAAGAAACCGTTCCTTTTGAATCAATTTTACGTACTGCCTCAAACTGTCTATCTGAGATAGAGAAATTCACTTTGGTGTAAGCTTGACTTGCACCCCGTCTGATCAATCCCTTATTTGAGTTTCTTGTGTGTTGGCCAAACAACGCAAATGTTATTGCGTCTATTATGCTTGATTTTCCAGCCCCATTTTGACCAACAAAGACTGTTACACCTTTGTTAAATTCTAATTTTGTACTAGAATGGGAGAGGAAATTGGCAAGTTCTACATCATTTAACATTTTTTATCTCCTTTTTGAATCGCGTATAGTTTTCAATTACCAATTGATTTGCTTCCTCAAGTCGGCTTTTTGAAAGAAGTGGAAGGAGATCATTGATTGCAAAATTTGCCAGACTTTCAGAGTTTAGAATCTGTTTTGCAAGCTTTAGCATCTCATCATCAATTTTTGCAGGTTTATCAATAAATGTCGAACCTTCGCTTTCCTCTGATATTGCTGCCTTCCAAAAGCATCGAAGTGTAAGTGGAAACAGCCTTGCAATTTGAGATTGAACAAGATCGGTTTCTATGTTGTCGCCATGAATTTTTATCTCAACTATTGGTTTTCTTGTAAGTGATTGGAACTTTTTTGACAACACATCTACTTCCTTTGCCAGATTTTCAAAACTAGTTTTAACTGAATACTGCGGTCTAGTATCAAGTCTTATCCAATTTGGTTTTGCTTCCGATGATGAAATGTCTACCTCGTAAAATCCTTTCCGAGTTTCTTTAATTCCTTCACTTGATGTAAGTTCTATAGAACCTGGATATGCAAGAGGCCCGCCTAAGTGGTTGAATTTTTTTAATTCTTTTTCATGAAGGTGACCCATCGCATAGTATGTAAAGTTCTTTGGAAGATCTGTGGAATTTAATTCTCCTGCAAATTTGTTAATTTCTCCAATTCCTTGATGCAAGACTAAAATCTTATGCCCATTGTGGTTTTTTGCTTCAGAATCTGCCTTTGCAAAGTCTTGTTCAAAGGTATGGATCTCACTTTTTCTTCGTTTATCATATCCTAAAATAAGAACATCCTTGTATTGAAACGGTTTTCCATTTCCAATATATTTGGAAAATTCTAAATTATGATAAACGAATGGTACCGGTACTGCACGTATTCTGCTGATGTCATGTTCACCAAGAATGAAAAAAGAATCAATGTTGTTTTGTTTCAAGCGTTTTAGAGCATTTGCTAAAACCAAGATTGCTTTCCCGCTTGGGTTTGGGACATGAAATATGTCGCCTGCAAAAATTACAAAATCTACATGATCACTTAGTGAAGTGTCTATTGCTTGGTTAAATGCTAAATAGACGTCCTCTTCTCTTTCCTCTGAATGATATTGTACAAATCCTAAATGGGTGTCAGATATATGAGAAAAAATCATTATTAATCCATTAATAGATCTTTTTGAATTAGTCCCTGTGTAGATTCTGTCCCTACATCTTTGAACTTTATAGCCTCTGACCACTCTGCTACTGCATTTAGATCAGATCCTACCGTCTTTCCTTTTACTTCATCGACGTGTACTATTGCTGGTAGATTGACCCACTGCCCTATGAGAACTGCATCTCCTATGTTCAAAGACGGTAATTGAAAAAGAAGATCCTTGCTAAGTGATTCTGCAGCTGAGGCAATCTGTTGCTGGTCATCATCTTGGACAATTTTCATTATTGCAAGTGAACCCATCTGACTTAATACATTTGGATCAATGTTTCGAGGTCTTTGAGATACAATGCCAAGTCCAATTCCAAACTTTCGGCCCTCTCTTGCTACTTTGGATGCCCAGTATTTTGTGTCAGTATGTTCTCCCTTTGGGATGAAAACATGAGCTTCTTCGATTATTACAAAAATAGGAACAGTAAATTTATTATTCTTTCTTGAAGAGTCTCTTCCTTTTTTTGCCCAACATGCATCTTTTCTATCTGTTAGCAATTCTTGCAAATAATATGCCAAACCGGCATTTGCTTGCCTTTCACTTAGCTCAGCAACACTTAGTACGTTAACTCTTCCCTGTTTTATCAAATCTACTGGATCACCACAATCTGGGTCTAAAATATCTGAAAACCTATGCTTTGCATCATCAATCTTGTCAAGAACTCTGCTTGCACTATCTGCATATCCTTTCGTTGTGTGACCAAATGATGAAACATTGTCTTCTAGTGCTATCCAGAAATCCTTTGCCTCTTTAACTGAATCCGTAAAGGCTTCGCGCAGTACTCTTTGTTGCTTGTCCGCATTTTCTCTAAGCTCTATTACTTCGGCAAGCTTGTCTGCTTGCAATAATCGTGGATTTATCTTGGCTGTCATGATGTTGATTTTTGGTAGATTTAGATTTTCGTAATCATTGTGGTAATCAAAAATTATTAGCGTTCCTTGAAGTGTTGCTATTTGCTTAGCAATAAGTGAGACTAGATTGCTTTTTCCCATACCAGTCATAGCAAGTATGCCTATGTGTCTTGAGACAATTTTGTTCAGGTTTACTTTGGCTTCAATTTCTGAATTTCTAAGAAGTGAACCTATTCTAATCCATTCTTTTTCCTTTGGTGCAAATATTATTCCCAAGTCATCTTCAGTTGCTTCAAGTATGGAAGCGCCTGGTAATGGAGGAACGGCAGGTAAAACTGACTGTCCTTTTTGTAATTTGTCTAAAAATCCAAGAATTCCTATTTTTACTTTATAGTTTTTATCTCGAGAATTTAGTTCTGCCACTTCTTTGCTTTCTATTGCTTCGTCAAAATTTCGTACATCGGTGAGCGCATCACTTGATACAATTGATCTTTCAACTAATCCAAGCAGTTTCCCCTTTTGAGAATCAACAATAACATATTCTCCTACTGCAAGCGGCCTTGATGATTGAGCCGTAACTTCGGTTGGTTTTGATTCTCCTATCACAACACCAATTGTCATCCAAGGACCACCCTTGACCCAACTTCATTTCCTAGGCCATATAGACTAACAAGTCGTGCAAGATCAGTATGAGTTATCTTGCATTTGTTGTGTGCAAGCTTCAAGGCATATGGGTATCCTGAAACACTATTTTTACACAATCTGTCAAGAAGTGATTTAATTTCTGATTCGTCGTGATCAGATCCTAATAGTTCGATTTTTATCAATGGTGTAGAATCACTCAGTCTTGCATATACAGATGAAATAACTTTACCTGGTCCTAATTCTTTGTCTACAAAAATTTTGCTAAAGCCAGGTTTCTTTATGGCATGATTATAATAGAAAATATCTCCTGCTAGAGAACCAAATCTTTCAAATTGCTTTCTGGCTGAAGAAGTTTTTGATACAAATACTACATTGTTCCTTTTTTTAATTGCAGCCGTAATCATAGAACTAAGGGAAGATTGTCTTGTCAGAAATTGAGAATATAGTGAACCGTCTAATGTCACTACATCTGCCTTATCTACCGATACAGTACACGCATCTATTTCCATTTTACTGGCCTGCGTCTCAAGTTCAGGTGATGGCGTACCTAGACCATGGTTATGAAACTCTGAAATTATCTTGCCATCTGATTTTATCGATACTGCCGTAACGACCCATAGTTCTAGGCCTTGGAATTTTGTGCTATTGTAGCTGCTGTCAATTCCCGCAATTTCAGAATCTTGTTTTTGTGGTATGTATTCCACCCAATTATGCCTGGCTTCATCTATTATCTGCTCGAACTTTTCTCCTTTTAAAATAGAAAGTGTTTCTTCTCGCTTTTTTAAAGCATCAATATAGACAGTGTTAAGCATAAGCACACTTTGTATACAAGCATAAAATGTTTAGCGTTTAAAACAGATTAGTGTACAAGCTAAGATCTAATCAATTTTATTCATAGTTGTCCAGTACTTCTAAGCAGTAATCGCACACAGGATATCCATTATCTTCATATTCAGTTTTACAGCGCTTGCATAATTTGCCCATCTGGATAACATTTACCACCATCTTACTTTTTTCATTTATGGTCTGTTCATAAAATTAGCAGCTAACTAATTTATTTGGTAGGCGCATATGACTATCGTGTTTGAAAATGAAAAAACATGGGCAAAAGCAGTATTAAACAACTCTACAGATGAATTACATAGAAAATTTGACCAGGCAATTGATCTAGTAAAAAAAGACTTTGGCAAAAGTTATCCTATGATAATAGGAGGAAAAGAAATTTACACTGATAACCAATTCCAGGTAAAGTCTCCTGCAGATACAAGAATTATTATAGCAAATTTTCCATCAGCGACAAAAGAAGATACGCTTCATGCAATAGAATCTGCAAAGGATGCTTTTTCAAGATGGGGCCAGGTATCTTATCAAAAAAGAGTTGAAATCTTCAGAGAACGTGCAGATGCCTTCTCATCAAACAAATATCAACTTGCTGCACTGATGACATTTGAGAACGGCAAAAGTCGTCTTGAAGCTATGGGTGATATTGACGAAGCAATAGATTTTCTCAGATTTTATGCAGACCAACTTGAGCTAAACCAAGGATTTTCAAAGGAAACAAAGAGTGCCAGCCCAAATGAAAAGACCCGAAGTGTCCTCAAACCATATGGTGTTTGGGGAATAATATCGCCATTTAATTTTCCATCGGCTATATCAATTGGAATGACCACGGGGGCTCTCATTACAGGTAATACTGCTGTTCTTAAACCATCCAGTGATACTCCACTTTCAGCCTTCAAATTTGTAGAGACGATATATCACAAACTTACTCCTGCCGCTCTAAACTTTGTTACAGGAGCAGGAAATATAGTAGGTAAAACAATAATTGAAAGTCCACTAGTTGATGGAATTGCTTTTACTGGCTCAAAAGAAGTTGGCATCTCTGGCTTTCAAGCTTTTGTTGAAAAAAAACCACGACCATTTATTTCCGAAATGGGAGGAAAGAATCCTGCAATAATTGCCGCATCAGCTGATCTTGAAAAAGCGGCAGAAGGAGTTTTACGTGCATCATTTGGTTATGGTGGACAAAAATGCAGTGCGTGTTCCAGAGTTTATGTCCAAAAAAATATTGCAAACCAGTTTATGGAAAAATTGGTATCAAAAGTAAAATCCATAAAGATAGGGCATCCTTGGCAAAAAGATGTTTTCTTAGGGCCAGTAATCAATGAGGCCGCTGTAAAAAAATTTCAAAGGGCATCAGAGATTGCAAAAAAAGATGGAAAGATTGTGTTTGGGGGTTCTATTCTAAAGGATTCAGATTACCAAAATGGATATTTCGTCGAACCTACAATAGTCACTGACCTTCCACAAGAACATGAACTAATAAGAGAAGAATTGTTTCTACCATTTGTTTGTGTAAGCCAATTTGATAGTTTTGATGATGCAATAAAAATGGCAAATAAAACCAATTATGGTCTTACTGCTGGAATATTTAGCAAAGACCAAAAGGAGATTGAAACATTCTTTGAAAAAATAGGAGCCGGTGTAACCTATGCAAATAGGACTGCAAGTGCAACCACAGGCGCTATGGTTGGTGCACAACCCTTTGTTGGCTGGAAAGAGTCTGGAATTTCAGGTAAAGGTGCTGGCGGGGCTTATTACTTACTTCAATTCATGAGAGAGCAGACTCAAACTCGGTGTGAATGAATAAGGGAACTTCCCAAAAGCAAGATGTTACGCTTTCTTTCCTTTAATCTTCTAAGGGAATAGGGAAGCCAGTTGGTTCCATATGGGATGTACTCTGATACTGAAAATCCTTTTTTTAAAAGAATTGGTTTTAGCTCATCTCGTATTCCTTTAAGCATTTGAAATTCGAAGTTCCTTTCATGATTTTTTGATAGTTGTATGGCCTCCTCAATTAATTTAGAATCATGTGTTGCAATCCCAAATTCATTGCCATTTAGAAAAAGCATTTCCATTAGTTTTTTATAATTTTCATCTACTTCTTTCCTTGTCTGAAACGCAATTTTCTTATTTTCACGATATGCTCCTTTGACAAGACGAATCTTTGCCCCTTTTTTTAGTAATTCTTTCAAATCTTTTGACGTTCGTTTTAGATTTGCTTGAAGAGCTATGCCTAGTCGTTCATATTTGCCAAATAAGTCGTTATAGATTCCTATTATGTCATCAGTATATTCCGATGATTCCATATCGATCCATACAAATGATAGTGATAGGGATTCCTTTTCTATTATTCTGCTAAAATTTCCTAAACACTCTTTTCTGTTTTTCGCTAGTCCTATTTGTGTGGGTTTGATTGATACTCCGCCCTCCACCTTAGATTTACGTAAATTAGAAACAAGAACAAGATATTCTGATACAGTATTTTCAATTTGATTTTTTGAAGTCATATGTTCACCAAGCTTGTTGATTATGGCACCCATGCCATGCGTGTTTGCAAGTTGTGCCGATTTCAAAGCTTGTTCCATGGTGTCACCAGCTATCCATTGCTTGGCTATCCTGAAGAGAAATCTCTCCATTAGACCAGATTTAGCTTGCTCCATCTTATTGACCTTCTTTTCTTTATATTTAACCAGATTAATTTTAGTTCCATTTTATGTACTAACCTTGTTTGAGTAGGATGAATTTTCCTATGACTAATAGCTTTAACAAGGGTTTGCTATAAGATCGATTAGCTTGAAGAGAATTGGACTTTTAGGATGTGGTGCAATTGGTACTGAAATTGCCTTGGCAATTGATTCAGGAAAGATTCCAGCCAAACTAACTCATGTTTTTGATTTTTCCAAAGATGCTTCAAAAGAGCTAGTAACAAAGCTAAAGAACAAACCTGAAATCACTGAAAACGTAGGATTGCTTGCTGCTGCGCCAACTGATATTATCGTAGAAGCGGCATCCCAGGACGCAGTTAGAGACAATGCGCTTAGCATACTGCAAAACCGAAAAGATTTGATGATTATGAGTGTTGGAGCACTTTTAGACGAATCAATCTTTGATATTGTAATTGAAGGTTGCAAGGATTTCAAAAGATCAATCTATCTTCCATCTGGAGCAATTTTGGGTCTTGATGGTATAAGATCTGTAAAGGATGAATTGGAATCAATTACTTTGGTTACAACAAAAAGTCCAAGATCATTAAAAGGAGCAAAATTCTTTGAAACTTCAAAACTTGATATTGAAAATATTAAAGAGCCTACGACAATTTTTGAAGGCAACGCACAAGAAGCGGTACGACTATTTCCTGCCAATATCAACGTGGCAGCTCTTCTTAGCTTGGCTGGACTTGGTAGCTTAAACACAAAAGTAAGAATAGTTGCAGATCCAAAGACAGACAAAAACACTCATGAGATAATGGCTCAAGGTAAATTTGGTAAATTCTCAATAAAAGTAGAAAATGTGCCAAGCTCCAGTAATCCAAAAACTAGTAAGCTTGCAATTTTGTCTGCAATAGAGTGCTTGAGAGCAGTCTGTCAAGTTGATATTAGAATTGGAACGTAAATGGCAAATATTGCCAACATGTCCCAACTCATCATCAAATTTGTCATAGACCTGATCCTTTAAATGAGAAAAATAAGCAGTTTCTATGGATAAATGGATTTAAAATCAAAAGTCTTGAAGCTCAAAAAAGAAAAAGATGTTCTTATTTTGGCTCATAACTATCAAATACCTGAAGTACAGGATGTTGCCGATTACGTGGGCGACTCTTTAGGGTTATCAAGACAAGCTGCAAAGACAAAACAAAAAACGATTTTGTTTTGCGGTGTGCACTTTATGGCAGAAACTGCAGCTATTACATGTCCAGAAAAAAAGGTACTCATACCAGATCTGGCTGCAGGCTGCTCGCTTTCTGATACTATAACAGCAGCTCAACTAAGAAAATGGAAGAGCGAACATCCGGGGGCCATAACTGTCGGTTATGTGAACACAACTGCAGAAGTAAAATCTGAACTTGATTATTGTTGTACTTCATCAAATGCAGTAAACGTTGTAAAATCAATTCCAGAAAATAAAGAGATTCTATTTCTGCCTGACATGTTCTTAGGATCATATGTTGCAAAGATGACAAATCGCAAGAACATGTTTATCTGGGCAGGAGAATGTCATGTACACGCTGGAATAAGATCACAGGACGTACAAGAAAAACTAAATCAATACGCACAAGCGGAATTTCTAGTTCACCCAGAATGCAGCTGTACTTCTTCAGTTATGTATGATGTTGCATCAGGAGATTATGGAAACAGACAAGTCCAGATTTTATCTACTGAAGGAATGATGAATCATGCAAAAAGTTCGGCTTCAAAGCAATTTGTTGTTGCAACAGAGACAGGAATACTTTACAGGATGAGAAAACAAAATCCCGAAAAAGAGTTCATCCCAATCTCCGAAAACGCAGTATGCAAATACATGAAGATGATAACTCTTGAAAAAGTCTATGCTTCACTAAAAGAAGAAAAATACGAAGTCAAAGTTCCAAAAAAAATTGCTCAAAAAGCACAACTTGCAATAGAACGAATGCTTGCAATTAGTTAACTTCCAAACTCAAATCTAGCCCTGATGCGGAAGTGGTAATTTTCCCAACCGATATCATATCAATACCTGTCCTGGCATAAGATTGGATGTTTGTAGAATTGATGCCTCCAGAGGCTTCAATTTTTATCTTATCTCTTAGATGTAATTTTTTTAAGGTGTTAACAATTTTTGAAATTTCTTTTGGTGAAATATTATCTAGCATTATTATGGACGCTCCAGCTTTTGCAGCAAGAATGGCATCATTGAGACTTTCAACCTCAACTTCTATTGTTCTGTACTTTCTGTGCGCCTTTTGAACCAACTCCCAAATAGAACTAGCAACTGCAAGATGATTATCCTTAATCATTATCATTTGATCAAGTGACATTCTGTGTCTATTGCCCCCGCCAATTTCCACAGCTTCTTTATCAAACAATCGTAATCCTGGCGCTGTTTTTCTGGTGGAATAGAGTTTTACTTTTGAATTTACTTTCTTTATTTTGTTCACAAAATTATTGGTTTGAGTTGCAATTCCGCTCATCCTAGATAATAGATTAAGCGCTGTTCTCTCACGTGACAAAACGGTGTGAGCAAAACCCGAAACAATAATTATTTTCTGATTTGGTTTAATTTTGGAGCCGTCTTTTTTTAGAATTTTTACTTTACATCCACCTGAGACAAAGATGTATTTTACATATTGTACGCCTGCTACTATTCCATCTTGTCGTGAAATTATGCTTGCAGAAATTTTTTTCCTTGGTAAAAGATTGCTTGTAATGTCTCCTTTTCCAATATCTTCAGCTAAAAAATTATCAAGCGCCTTTCTTGCACGTATATACAATCTAGGTTACCTTGAGAGCATACTTGCCCTTTTCTGTTATTCCCAAAGTTTTTGCAACTACCGAAGTGGCTGGGTCAACTACAATAATAGAACCACGCCAGTCTGGTGTAAGATCTGATGATTTGCAAACAGGACAAACTTTGCCAATCGTGATAAATTTACATTTTCTACAAGCCATTTCTCTTACCATTTTTATCTCACCTGGCTTCTACTGTTTTCTTGGCTTTTTCAGCTTGCGCAGGTGGGGCTTTTGCTTTCTTTATTTCTTCTTCTATCCATTCATCTGCACCAAGGAAAGGTTGTCTGCATGTAATACCAATCTTCATTGCAGCTGTTTTTCCAAGAGAAACAGCAGTTATTCTTGCACGAAGAGTAGTACCAATTCTCATAGTCCTTCCGCTTTGGTTAGCAAGTATCATGCCTGACTTGACATCACTTTTTAGATAATCATCCATGATTTGTGATAGATGCAATAATGCATCTGTTGCTCCAATTCTTACAAATGCACCAAAGTCTGTAATTTCGACAATCTCTCCTCTGACAATTTCTTGAAGTTTTGGAAAGAATGTCAAAGCTGTGAATTCAACTTTGTGATATGTACCGCCATCACCAGAAACAATTTTTCCCATTTTTTCAACTTTGGTATCAAGAATCATTATTACATATCCAAGTTCTGGATTTATCATGCTCTCATATTTTTCCCTCAATATGGTGGTTGCTGCTTTTTTGAGAGATTCGCCAAATAGTTTGGGCGGAATTCTAACTACATCAGTAAGGGTAGATATAGAAAACATCTAAGAAATTTGATAAAATTTGAATTTATGAATCTTTGGAATGATAAAATTAACCATTTTTGCCTATGTTTAAATAATGTACTGGGATTTTTTTAATTCATGGTATCTGTAGACGATGTACTCAAGACCTTGAGCACAGTAATTGATCCTGATCTCAAAAAAGACATTGTTTCTATGGGAATGATTAAAGATTTAGAAATAAACAATAATGATCTAAAATTTACTCTTGAACTAACAACTCCAGCTTGTCCCTTCAATGATCAAATTGAACAAGACGTTAGAAACGCAATAAGCACACTTGGAATTTCTAAATTTGACTTGAAAGTAACAGCCAAAGTAATGGAAGGTCGTGCACTGAGCATGGATGAAATGATGCCTACTGTAAAAAACATCATCGGAGTTGCAAGCGGTAAGGGTGGAGTAGGAAAAACCACAGTTTCAGTTAATGTTGCATTAGCTTTGGCACAAACTGGTGCAAAAGTTGGGCTACTTGATGCTGACATCTATGGTCCTAGTGTACCATTGATGCTTGGGATGGGGAAATCTGTAATGGAAGTTGTAAACAACAAGCTACAGCCAGCAGAGTCACACGGACTCAAAGTAGTTTCATTCGGATTTTTTGCTGAGCAAGATCATCAAGCAGCAATTTACCGAGGACCAATAATTTCAGGAATTGTCAAACAATTTCTTGTTGATACTAATTGGAGCGATTTAGACTATCTTATTGTAGATCTTCCGCCAGGTACTGGAGATATCCCATTGACACTGGCTCAGACTATCCCAATTACTGGGATACTGGTAGTTACAACACCACAGGATGTGGCAAGTAATATAGCAGTAAAGGCATTTGGCATGTTCCAGAAACTAAATGTGCCAATTATTGGTATAATAGAAAACATGAGCTACTTCAAGTGTCCAGACTGTAAAAAAGACCATTATGTCTTTGGTAAGGGCGGAGCAAAAAAAATTAGTGAAAAATATGATATTCCGTTTCTTGGTGAGATACCGCTTAATCCAGGAATTATGGAGGGCTCTGACACAGGCAAGCCTGTACTAGTGACAGATCCGCAATCTTCACATGCCTCTGCATTTACTAATGTTGCAAAAAATGTTGCAGCAAGATGTAGTATATTGGCAGCTCAGCTAAAAGAAGAGATGAAAGCTGAAGTAGCTACACAAAAATAGTTAAAAACAAAGATATCTTGTGCATCTGCCAAACAATCTAATAGACAGCCTAAAAAAACCTCTAGGAATTTTGCTTAAAGATTCTGACGTGACTAAAGAAAGTATTATGAAAAACATACCTGTAAGTTCATTTGTAATTTCAGTGGGTGATGCAACGACAGAAAAATTATTCAAATATGGAATCATTCCCTCTTTACAAATTGTAGATGGTGTGGAAATGAGAGTTAAAAGAGAGTTGCCATCAGGAAATGTAAATACAACTCTATACTGCGTTAATCCTCCGGCAGAAATTACAACGGAAAGTTTGAACACGATAAAAAAAGCATTCCAGTCCACAACACCAGTAAGGATCGTTGTTACCGGTGAAGAAGACTTGCTAGTTTTAGCTGTTGTGGTGTTTGCACCTGAAAATTCTGTAGTTTTGTATGGGCAGCCAAACGAAGGGCTTGTAATTGTACCAATAAATGCAGAGATAAGAAATAAAGCTCAATCCATAATGGATTCTATGAGTTAGTCGGGGTATGATGATAACTAAGCTGTTATTGACCATCGTTTTCAAATAAGCATTATATCAATGATTCACAGATATTGGAATTGAATCATTTACAATTCTTGAATCAAGATTTTATTACGAGCAATGTGGACATGCTATGGTTTCATTTATTGATTTTACGACGCTTTTTAATGCAATAATGTTAGTAGATTAATTTGTTTTTTTCAAGTTGTATTTATTTAATACAGCTATAAATCCTACAATTACAATTGCCGCTATCTCTAGAAAAATCCAGTCTGTGTGTGGAAATCGTATCATCTCATTATAAAAAGGTGTAAAAAGCGGGAACATGCCATCACCACCTACAAACATATCGTATGAAAGATGAGCAAGCAGGCCGCCAACTGCAATGGCACCTAGTAGATAATTCTTCTTACCAAATAATATCATTAAAATTAGAATTGAAATTATTCCAAAAAGTATAGAGTGACTCATTCTAGATAGTGCATCTGTCTGCAACAGTCCAATCAGATGATCAGAATCTATTAAAAGAGCAAACGAACCACTAAGTAAACAATACCTAATACTAAAACTTGCAGCCCCTACAACAAGACCCCATATTATATGTCCTGTTACTTCCTGAATGCTAAATGCACTTAATGGATTAGGTTGGGGAGCTTTTTCTGGTACAAGAAGCCCCACGAAAGAGAAGCCTACTGATAAAACACAGTACACTACAGATGTCTTTATAATAAAAGCACTATCCAACTTCATAGCAAAGGTTGCTTTACGAGACATATTATTTATTGATTTTTCTTCAATTTGCATTATCGAGTCAGATGTTTATTGATTGTCAATACAAAGGTCTGCCCACTAATTTTAGGGGATAAATCAAAACTTTTAGATCCTAGTAAACCCCAGTAAACATGAATTGTTGAATTATTTTTGTTAGTGATAACCAAACTAAGAAAATTGTTTAAGATAATCAGTGTCAATACGTGTGACTCTAAAATGACTCTGACTATTTCTTTAGTGTTTTGCCTTATGGTTTATTTTGGAGTTATCGTTCTTTATCTTGCTTGCTTGTTCCTTCAACTTTGCCGTCTTCTCTAGGTATTTAGCTGAAGCTTCTTTCTGCAGATCCAACTTTGTCTTAGGTTGCGCATATGCAGAATGCTCTAATGCAAAACTGCCAATGCCAGCAATCAATACAAGAATGCATAGGACTCCAAATATTCTTGGGTTCATTATATTTATCATTCTGTGCATGGCACATATGTTACACTCTGTATGAAAAAAAAACAGACAAGTATTCTCTTTTTATTGACAAAGAGTAAAAAGGCAAAGCCTCACTCTCACGAATAAAAACACACCAACACTAGAATATAACGCAGGATATGATTTGTTGTAGAACAGAAGAAAACTTATCTACCAATTTTAAAAGTATGATTCATGAGGAGAAAAACTATTGTTCTCTCAGTAATTATCATTTCTTCCTGCATAATGTTGTATTCATTTAACCAATCTTATGCAGAATCAGTCATGCCTCAATGGATAAAAAACAATGCAAAATGGTGGTCTCAAGGTGCTATATCCGATAGTGAATACCTTAAAGGAATTGAATATCTTGTTTCTCAAGGAATTATCAAAGTACCCATTAAGGAAGTTACAGCAACTAATACTGGTTTAAGTGATGGCTCTATGGCAAAATCATTGGTAGTTCACTTCAAAGGTAGTAGGGGTGATTTTGATGTGTATACAATTTCATTGATAATACAAACAAGCCAATCAACTGAATTCCAATTTGAATCCATCCCAAGTAAGGATAAGAAACAGTACTACGATCTAATATCCTATTACGTCAACAACGGTGGCACTAAAGATCCAACTAATGTCAATATAGACATACTTGCTGGAGATGGCTCAACAATTGAAACATTTCAATACGGAAACTGCCAGGTCTCAGCATACTATATGTATGTTAATGATAACAAGCAGCAATATCGACTTTCAGGGAATGAGGTTGCGGAATTAAGAGATAATGCAGATTTTGTCTGTCAGGGTGTGCACATCATTATGACTCAAACACCTCATGTATGAGATATACGCTAAATCTCTTCTTTGTTAAAATGATCTAAGGAGATGGGCATTGAATCATTCATAGTTTTAGAATCAATACTTTCAATTAATCTACCTATTGAGCTAGAATCGTTAATTAAATAAAAAAAAATTATGATTTGTTTGAGATTGTTTAAGATAATCAGTGTCAATACGTGTGACTCTAAAACCACTCTGACTATTTCTTTAGTGTTTTGCCTTATTGTTTATTTGGATTTATGGTTCGTTATCTTGCTTGGTTGTGCCTTCAACTTTGCCATCTTCTCTAGATGTTTAGCTGTAGTTTCTTTCTGCAGAGCCAACTTTGTCTTAGCTTGTGTTGCATATGCAGAATGCTCTAATGCAAAACTGCCAATGCCAGCAATCAATACAAGAATGCATAGGACACCAAATATTTTTGTGTTCATTAAAAGATAGTAGTAATACTGTTATTCATGTATCAGTGTGTGTACAAAAGGTACAGACACAATGCTTTGTAATACAATGTATACATCTAATCATGGTAAGAACTCTTCACTCTGTTAGGCTTGATGAAAAGATTTTAGAAAAACTAAATTTCGAATCAAAAGAAAAACAAATCCCACTCAGCAGAATTATAAATAATATATTACAAGAACATGTAAATTTGGATTCTGAAGTCATAAGGGGAGGATTTGTAGCTATTAGGCGTTTGTTATTACATCAGTTCATAGATGAAATAGGAGAAAAAAAAATGAAAGAATTAGCTGTCAGAGTGGCAGAAGTAGAAGGCCAAGAAATTCTGATGAGTCTAAGAAACCAACTTGATTCCGTGCCACTTTTGGATTGGGTGGAAAACTGGATGAAGATTGCTGGATATCAATATAAACATGACGTAACCTCAGGTATTCATTATTATTTAGTTAATCATAACTTAGGACACAAATGGTCTGTGTATTTGTCTACTGTTTGGCCACTTATCTTTAAAAAATTTCTTGGAATAAATAAAGTCAACTTTGAGATTGGTGAAAACACAATAGCGTTTAAGGTTGCAGTTAATCCACAAAATAAGATAGAATAGTATAAAGCTACCAAATTCATTATAGTATACTTTCTGTGGATTCTAAGAACATTAATGATATAAGAATTGTGACCGAAGATCCGAGACTAACAATGTGCTAGGCGTAACTTATCAGCAGTTGAAAGTCATTAGAACATAAATTAACAAATTATTTTTGTTAGCGTTAATAATTTTATAATCAAGATTTTCTTGTAGCTTGTGATTTGATACCTGAATAGAACTTGCTCAATACGTCATCATTGACCAATGTTAGTTCATCTTTTGATATCTTCAACTAGATACCCATCGTTTTTATCCTATAAAAGTGGCTAATATCAGCTGGGGTATGATGATACGGTGGCTGTATGATCTATGATTAAGCTACACAAGTTCTGACCCTGTACTATTTTTGTGGTAAAACAGAAAAAATAAACTAGTTCAAACATAACAATTGACAATTGAAATTAAACATTCTTTGATAGATTAATTGATTGTGAGGCTTGACTCTGATCTTCGATTTAAGATTCTAGAGAAGACTGGAATTTATGCAAACAGATTTGGAATACCAGAACCAAAAGTACTTCTTACTACCAAAGAAGTTCTTGAGATGCCAAAAGAAATGACTGAAGGAAGGCGGACCTCTGCGTACAAATATTATGGAGTTTCCTATATGAAGCATAACCTGATTTTCGTAAACGTTAGAAAAATGCCTGATGAAAAAACTCTCGAAAATACAATTGTGCACGAATTGATCCATATGAGATTCCCATATCTTAGTCATGGTAAGAGATTCAACAAGCTTGTGAGACAAAGTCTTGCAGGCAAAACATTTGCACCATACAAGAAGAGAAAATAGAATTCAAGTGTTCTAAAATGGTTTATATTTACCACAAATAGGCAAAAACCTAGTAAATGACGCTCAAAGAAATAATTCCTGTTGGTGCGTCAATTATTGCTTTCATTATTGCCGCAGTCCTTGCAGCATGGGTGTCTAAACAAAAGCCTGGAACACAACAGATGCTAGATATTTCAAATGCAGTGGGAGTAGGAGCAATGGCATTTTTGAAAAGAGAGTTTAAAATTGTTATTCCTATAGCCACAGGTCTTGCAGTCTTGATTGGTGCTGCAATTGGTTCTACCAACGGCATTGCTTTTGCAGTTGGTGCTGGACTTTCTGCAGTTGCAGGATTAATCTCACTTAAAATTACAGTCAAGGCCGCGGTTCGAGCTGCAAACGCATCAGGAAAAGGACTTGGACACACCTTTGCCCTTGCCTTTAGGGGTGGGGCAACAGTAGGACTTGCTGTACCGGCTATGGCCCTTTTGGGCATAAGCTTACTCTATTTCGCATTTCCAAATCCTATCACAATTGCAGGAGTTGGTATAGGTGCTAGTTTGATTGCCTTGTTTATCAGGGTAGGTGGTGGAATTTTCACAAAGGCTGCAGACATGGGTGCAGACTTGGTAGGAAAAGTAGAAGCAAACATCCCAGAAGATGATCCACGAAACCCAGCAACGATTGCTGATAACGTAGGAGACAATGTAGGAGACGCAGCTGGGATGGGTTCTGATATTTATGAATCGTATATTGTAACCATGCTTGCATCATTACTGATTGCTGCACTGATTGGAACTCCTCAAAACTTGCTTTATCCAATGTTGGTTGGTGCCTCAGGATTACTTGCATCTATCATTGGTATTGCAACAATAGGCCCAAGAAAGATGACTGATGTCAACAAGCCTCTTGCCCGCGCATTTTATGTTTCTGCTGCAATAGCAATTGCACTTAATTTTGTTTTCACATATCTATTCCTTGGTCATACTCAGATTGCATATGCACTATTTGGTAGCACAGTGATAGGAGTTATTCTCGTGCCAATAATACAGAGGATCACAGACTATTTTACAAGCTACAGATTCAAACCCGTCCAAGAAATTGCTGAAGCTGCAAGATGGGGATATGCATCACTTATACTAATGGGAATAATACAAGGAATGCGTTCAACAGGTCCCTTTATGATTGCCATTACGGTTGCTCTAGCTACATCATTTGTATTGGCATCATCTGCAGCACCAGATCCCTCTCAGGCCACACTTTATGGAATCTTTGGCACTTCACTTACTGCTATGGCAATGCTAAGCCTTGCAGGAATTGTATTGAGTATAGATGCATTTGGTCCTATCAGTGACAATGCTGGTGGAATTGTAGAGATGACAGGTATGGGAGAAGAAAGTCGTAAAGTTACAGATGAGATTGATGCAGTAGGAAATACTACAAAGGCAATCACCAAAGGTTTTGCAATAGCAAGTGCTGGTCTTGCAGCTCTATCCATGATTCAAGCATTACAATATGAAGCTGGAAAAATATTTCATCACGTTTTCGATTACAGTCTCTCAAATCCCGCAGTAGTTATTGGATTACTTGTAGGAGGTCTGTTACCGTTCTATATTACTAGTCAGCTAATATCTGCAGTCGCAAGGGCAGCTTCTAAGATGGTAGAAGAAGTACGACGTCAATTCAAAGAAACTCCCGAAATTCTAACAGGCAAATCAAAACCTGACTATGCAAAATGCGTTGATGTTGCAACCGTAGCTTCGTTACGTGAGCTTTGGAAATCTGCAACCATAACAATTGCAGCCCCAATAGTACTTGGTATAGTTTTGGGCCCCTCTGCAGTAGTTGGACTCTTAATGGGAGCAGTAATTACAGGAATATTCCTGGCTTTCCATCTAGCGAATACAGGCGGAGCATGGGATAATGCTAAAAAGTACATGGAAATTAAAAAACAAAAAGGAACTGAAGAACACAAGATAGCAATTGTTGGAGATCTAATTGGAGATCCTTACAAGGATACTGCAGGACCTGCACTAAATACTGTCATTAAATTGTTAAACACGGTAGCAATAGTGTTTGTATCAGCCTTTATTGCAATTGTTGTTCTATAGATTAATCTGATTTTTTGTCATCAATAACAAGTGTCATGTCAAGTTCATCTATCTGAGCTTCAATTGTCTTCCTCATTGCGTCATTGTGTTCAGAACAGAATTTGAAAAAGCCATCTATGGTCTCAAAACAGCCACATATCCACTGTGTTTGTATATCGCCCTCAACTGTTAGCCTACTGTAAACATCCTTAGTTTTTCTCATGACTTCAATTATAATTGCTGTTCTAAAAAGACTTTGCCAGATAAAGTTAAAAAATTAAAAAAGAGTTTATGGACAGCCTTCCATCTTTTGGATGAAATATCCATTTTTGTGGATTTGTTCTGCTATTGGCTCTGGAGCACCTTGGGTATGACAAAATTGGCATTCTCCGGTTGTAACAGATGCATCTGCCTCACCAACTGATTTTAACCATTGCTTTGCATACTCGATAGCCTTTTTGTGGTCTTTGACATCGGTAATAACATCAAAGTGCATAGTGTGGCCATCCTTGGCCTCTACATATGTGTCGTATACGTGAATGTCCATACTTTGTCAATCCGGGAAGGGATATTTATTCTAAATCACAAGATCGTACGTGATACACAGGGTTACGCTAAACATTCCAAAAATAAAGACTATAGATTTAGAATTAGATGATGAATTGGCCCCAAAGACAGTGGCCTCTTTTCTAAATTATCTGCCACTTGATGTCGCAATAAACACTTGGGGTGAGGAGCTTTATACCAATGAAACTCCTGTTGTGGTAGAAGCAGAAAATGCAAAACCTCTGGTCGATTTAATGGATGTTGCCTATTGGCCCACCGGAAAAGCAATCTGCCTTTTTTTTGGACCAACCCCAATAGGTAAAAAAGGAGAGATAAAACCATATTCACCCGTAAATGTTATGGGAAAAATCAAAGACGCTGATAATAAATTTCTCAAAAATGTTCCTGATGGTATAATGGTCACTTTTAGCCTCTCTAAATAATTAACAGGCAATCCTTTTACGCAACTTAGACATATAGAAATGTGATTGTGGGGTTTTAAAACTCAACTAAAATGCAAAGAATGCGACGCTACGTTTAGCGATAAAGAACACTTGGAAAGACACAAAAAAAACATTCACAAATAATTCTACTTTATTTCTAAAGATATGGGCATAATTTCTGACTCGAAAATATATGCTTTGAATTCTTTATTTTTATTCGAAAAGATTACCCATGGAACTGGATTTATCTCCATGTATTTCTTATCTGTCAACGATGGATATGCAATCGAGTCTGGGTGCGAGTGAAAAATTCCAATAACCTCAAGGTTTCTTTTTTCCGCTTCACTATAAGCCATTATTAACTCATCATTAGATATTGTAAAGTTCACCGGTGAGTCTTCAATGTTTTTTGCCAAAAAAATATCCTTTACAGCAAAGTTTTCATTTTCAATTTTGCCAAACAAAATTGCACAAGATTCATTTGGAATGTTTTTTTTTGCATGACTGGTAAGAAGTTCAATATGATTTTGTAAAAGCACTAAGCTTTTTTGCAAGTTTATCCTACTGTTACTTTTCCTGTCATCCAAGGATGTATTGTGCAGAAATATTCGGTTGATCCAGCGGAATTAAATTTGTACTCAAACGTATTGCCAGATTTTATTAACCCAGAATCAAATGTCCCTGATGGAGCTGCATTTGGATTTCCACTTGTAACAGTGTGTGCTGCAGCGTCTTTGTTAGTCCAAACCACAGTGGTACCTGCCTTTACTGAAATCTCTGCTGGATCAAAATATTTCTGACCAGTATTCTGTGTTGACGCACCAGTAGCAATTGTTACATTTGCAATGATTGGTTTTTGTGGTTGGGTGAACACTATCTTGCCTGTCATAAATGGATGTACGGTGCACATGTAATCGTATTCTTTTACATCCAACTTTGAAGTATCAAGTTGATATGTTCCTCCTTTTGATATCACACCGGAATCAAATGTTGCACCGCTATCAGCTGAACTTGTTACAGTATGTACAACACTGTCGTTATTTTTCCATTCAATAATGTCGCCTTTTGTAGCTGTGACAGTATTGGGTTGATAATTAGGGTGGCCTTGTACTGATGAATTGAGAAGTATTGCAACAGATACTACCGGTACAGTAGGAGCAGGTGCCACAGTTGGCTGTGTTTGGTTTTGTACCGTTGCAGGATGCAATGAAAATTGAGCTCCTGGACCTACAAATCCTAAGGCTGTGTATGAACCAACGCCAACACCCATTGCCAATAAAAATATCACAGCTATTGGTTTGGTATATTGTGGAAGTTTCATCGCGGTAAATGCAATGACAACTGTAGGAATTATGATAATGAGTAAAATTCCGACAAATCTTGGTAATGAGGTGACGATGCTATTTTGACTTAGGGCAAACGCGCCAAAGGAACCCGATATGCCAAAAATTACCAAAGTGGTAGCTTTTGCTCTATTGCTTGTCGAGATTCCGCCGCTTAGTATCCCAGCTGATAAAAATACCAACCCGATAAACATAGTGAGTCCCGAAAGTGCTTGCATTCCAGTAAGGAATGTGTTTGCGATCCCAAGATAAGACAGGAAAACTCCCGCAAGGCCTATGGCAGTCAAGCCCATGCCAGGCATCATTAGGTCCCAGTCACTCATTTGTGGTACTTCAAATTAGTGAGATAATTAATCCTTTTGAGTATCTATTGGTAAACTTTCGAAGAAATTAAATTCCCAACAAAACCGCTAACAGAGACATTGGGATTAAAAGAAGTACTGGAAATATCTAAACCTAAAATTGTTATTCTTCTTGTAATTACTGCGATAACATCAATGTATGCTGCAAGTAAATTGATAGGACCTCCACTAAACTATTGGGGTTTATTGCATATCATAATAGCTGGATCGCTTGCTTCCGCTGGTTCTAGTGCACTCAATCACTATTATGATAAAGATATTGATTCTTTGATGAAACGAACTAGCACAAGACCAATTCCTTCTGGAAGAATGTCAGCAAAAAGTGTCTTGCTCTATGGGTTGATAGTTAGCTCAATTTCGGTAATTTATGCATGGTTTACTCTAAATCCTATTTCTACATTTTTTATTGCACTTGGAATTTTCTTTTATGTAATTGTATATACTGCATGGCTTAAGAGAAAAAATTCCTCAAACATTGTAATCGGAGGATTTGCAGGAAGCGCTGCATCTATGGCAGGCTGGTCTGCTGCAACTGGCTCGATGGACATACTTGGGGCTCTAGTAGGAGTCTTGGTATTTGCCTGGACCCCCTCTCATTTTTGGTGTCTTGCAATGAAAATCAAAGATGAATATGCAGAAGCCAAGGTTCCAATGCTTCCTGTTTTAATTGGAATGCAAAAAACGTCAAAGTATATTCTAGTAAATACTGCTATCCTGTTGCCCTATTCTCTAGCATTAGTCGCATTTGGATTGGGATATGTGTATCTAGTAATAGCTGCAGTTTCTGGTGGTCTGATGCTTGCATATCATTACAAACTTACAAAAATACCAACTTCGGAATTTGCCTGGAAAGCGTATAAGGTTACTGCACCTTATCTTACAATAATATTTGTGGGAATAGCACTGGATGCAGCTTTTCACTTTCCAGTTTTTAGATAATATATTTTAAAATTTAGTAAATTTCAAAAATTATTCTTGAATTTCTTGTTCTTGGTCAACGCCAGGAAAGCTGGCTTCATAATCACGTTCTAATTTTTCTCTGTTTTGTTGCTCTATTTCGTCTATTTCGTTTTCTTTTTCTACTATTTCGATTCTACGGTGTTCTTTTGTGAGCCAACCTACCTTGATGAGTCCATAAATTTCCAAGTTAAGTAATGTCTTATTGAACTCATCTTCTGGAATTGAAATTCCTGCCTTAATTAACAACTTTGAAAGTTCTGAATCTGTTAAAGACCCAGATTCCTTTATAATGTCATATATTCTATTTTTGAGTGGTATTGTCATATTCTAACCGTAAAATGTTTTATCAATTGGTTTTGGTATGGCGTATGATATACTCTCTTTTATTGAACCATACCATTCGTCTACACTTTTTGTTATAGAGGGTTTGACAAGTTTTAATGCCGCTGAAAAATCAGCACTACCTATTTTAGCAGCATCATTTTGCATTGCGTGCACCGCAGATTCTCTACATATGGCAACAAGGTCTGCACCGCTGTAATTCTTTGTAGCTACGGCAATTTCTTCCAAATTTACATCGCCAGAAAGAGGCATTGTTCGTGTCAAGATTTTGATTATCTCTAATCTTCCCTTTTCATCCGGTGGTGGTATAAACAAAATCAAGTCTAATCTTCCCGGTCTTAGAAGTGAAGTGTCTATCAAATCAGGCCTGTTTGAAATTCCTAATACAATTACTCTAGATGCACCGCCATCTTCCATCTCAGTCAAAAGTTGACTCAAGAGCCTCTCGCCTACCCCGCCGTCTTCCATGGATTTTGCTCTGGCAAAAGAATCAAGCTCATCAAAAATCACAATGCAGGGAGAAGATGCTTTTGCTTTCCTGAATATTTCTCTAATTGCCTTTTCAGATTCTCCTACCCATTTTGATAAAATTTCGGGGCCTCTCACTAGGATCATGTTAGCTCCACTTTCCGTTGCAAGTGATCTTGCTAACAATGTCTTTCCACATCCAGGTGGACCATAAAATAATGCTCCTTTTGGAGGTTTGATTCCCATCTTTTGAAATTTTACTGGTTCTTTTACTGACATGATCAAGTTGTCATGTAGTGTTCTTTTTGCCTCGTCTAGTCCGCCAACGTCTTTCCACCAAATCTTTGGACTTTCTACATAAAATTCCCTCATTGCAGTAGGTACAATTTCACGCATTGCGTCGTAAAAGTCTTGTAAACGAATTCTCATCGATTGTAAAACTTCAGCGGAAATTTTTTCTGTCTCCATGTCTATTTCCGGCAAATAATTCCTAAGTGATTTCATTGCAGCTTCTCTGCAAAGTGATTTGATGTCTGCTCCAGTATAGCCATGAAGTTCTGCTGCAAGTATTTTCAAATCTACATCCTCGTCAAGTGGCATTCCCCTTGTGTGAATGTGAAGTATCTCTAATCTCCCATCTGCGTTTGGTACAGAAATTTCAATTTCTCTATCAAATCTTCCGGGTCTTCTTAGTGCTGGATCTATACTTTCTGGTCTATTTGTTGCACCCAAGACAATGACATTTCCTCTCTCTGTAAGTCCGTCCATCAATGCTAAAAGCTGTGCCACCACTCTTTTTTCTACATCTCCGTACGCTTCTTCTCTTTTTGGAGCAATCGCATCAATCTCATCGATAAATATTACACTTGGAGAATTTTCTTTTGCCTCTTTGAATATGTCACGTAGTCGCGCTTCTGTTTCTCCATAATACTTGTTCATTATTTCTGGTCCATTTATGGAGTAAAAGTTTGCCTCTGATTCACTTGTGAGTACTTTGGCAATCAAAGTCTTTCCACATCCAGGTGGACCATATAACAAAATTCCACTATGCGGTTCTATGCCAAATCTTTGAAATACTTCTGGATGTCGTAAGGGAAGTTCGACAATCTCTCTCATCCTTTTTGTCTGGGTCTTTAATCCCCCTATCTCTTCATAGGTTACTCGCAGCTTCTTGTCAACTGCTGTTTCAGTTAGTATAGTAACTGTCGTTGTGCGTTCTATCTTTACAACAGTTTTGGGTGATATTTTGTGAATCTTAAAGTCCATCGAGTTACCAAGAATCATTACGGAAATTTCATCACCATCAGAAAGTGGTAGACCTTTGAGTCTGTTTTTTACAAAATCAGTAAATTCCTTGTCTACTGTAACGTTTCCATTTACTGGGATTAGTACTACACTTTTTGCAGGTTTTGCTACAATCTTTCTTACATTAACAACATCATTAATTCCAACTCCTACGTTCTTTCTTGTTTGACCGTCAATTCTAATCATATCTGGAGATTTGTTATCGTCATCTGTCGGCCATACTATCGCGCAACTTGATCTTTTGCCAATAATTTCGACCATGTCGCTAGGTTCTACTCGTAAATATTCCATGGCTTCGAGCTCAATACGAGCTCGTCTTTTTCCTACATCTCTTTGTTTTGCTTCACCGACACGCATTTGAAGCGGTTCGTCTTTACGTGCCAAAAAAACACCTACTTTACCTCTACAGATACTCGACTTAATCCCAGCACCTCAAACTCCCCAGCGCCTTCTATTGCCCTGATGGTGTTTTCAAGCGAGTCCATCTGTCCTTCCCTGTCATCTAGTGAAAACTCTGCATTAATAAAATAGAGACCAAAAGCTAATGGCTCTTTTGTGTATTTTGAAAGCTGTATTCCGTCTTTTAATGTAGATCCGATCTTTTTTGCAATCTCGTCTAGATCTACCTCTGTGCCTGTTGGAAGAATTTTTGCTCGAAGTAAAAGGCGCGCCATTTTTCTATGGTCCATCAAAGTTGCAGGATTTGCATTTGTAGGGTCTTGCAGCTTCTCTGCAACTTTCACATCTCCAAAGCAGTACTGTACCACAGCTAGGGCAGTTGAACTTTACACATTTATCATTAGGCATTATAGGTCTGTGGCATGAGCTGCAGACTGGTAATACAATAGACGATGACATGTTCACAGCTGATAAAAAACCGAATTTATACCTTGCTTATCATTTCTGTCTCATCTCATGTTAATAGTCTTCTAAACTCGCTTCCTAAAATTGCCTGCACTGCTTTGACTGAACCTTTTACTCCAAGAAGCTTGGCAACTGAGATCGTATGAAAATCAAATGATCCTTCTTTTGAAACCTCTTCTAAAACCTCTGGAGTTATGGATTTGAAGATTTTGTTAATTGACTTGTTATCAAGTCTTTCAAGAAGACTTCGTGCAAGAAGCATGTGTTCGAATTCTTGACCAAATTTCTCTGACCATGCTTTTTGATATTCAAGAAGATCATCTGATTTTCCTGATTCTAAAAATTTAGAAATGGATCTTCCAGCAAATATTCCGCCAAGACCACATGAATAAATTCCTCCTGCAGTAGTCGGTTTTGACTGTCCAGCTGCATCTCCAATAGTCACAGTGTTTTTTGATACAAAATTCTGTATAGGTCCTTTTATCCAGATTGGAGCAAAGATCTTTCTTATCGTTGAATGTTTCCCTTTCTGTTTGAGAAAACTTTCGAGAACAACCGCGGCGTTTATTCCTTTTCCTGCCACGCCAACTTTAGCTTCATCTCTTCGTGTTGGAATAATCCATGCAAAAAATCCAGGGAATTTTTCTTGGTCAAAATATACCTCGATTCTATCCTTTTCAATCCAATCTGCAAAAACTTCGTATTGTGCAGATTGCAATATTCCAGTTCTATCTTTCTGAATAAGTGCGGAAACACCTCTTGCATCAACAACGATTTTACATTTTAACGAACCCTCTGAAGTCTTAACACCGTCATCAAAAATCTCTTTTAATGATGATCCGACACGAATTTCTGCACCATTAGCTTGTGCCTGATGTGCAATTTGTTTATCAAACTCACGTCTATCTAAAACTATTACTTTCTGGGCTCTTGCATCAAGTGAAAAACTATTTCCTGCGGGTGAAAAAACTGAGGCTGAACGTATCTTGTTGTCAAGTGTTGCTCTCATAGGTACTACTGCAAGATCATCTATTCCCATAATGCTTACAAGGCCACCACAATGCTCAGGTGTGCCAATCTCTGAATCCTCTTCGATAACCAAAACGCTATGGCCTTGGCTTGCTATTTCTCTTGCGCAAAGAAGACCAGAGACACTGCCACCTGCCACTATGACGTCGTAATCCACGATTTTTTATTTTGATACAATTATTTAATTCAATTCAAAAGTTTAACATACTCTAATTGGTTCTAAAAATTGGCATGGGTTCGATTAAACAAGTAGTTGTTGTAAGAAAGGATCTTAATATGAGAACTGGGAAAATTGCTGCTCAGGTTGGTCATGCATGTGTTTTGGGTGCAGAGCACGTCAGAAAATCGCATCCGCAGTGGTACAAAGAATGGGAAATGGCCGGTCAAGAAAAAGTAGTTGTAAAAGTGACTAGTCTTGATGGATTAGAGAAAATAAAAAAACATGCAATATCTCTTGATCTGCCTTGGTCAGAAGTAACAGATGCTGGTCATACTCAAATTGCTCCAGGAACTGTCACATGCATTTCAATTGGACCTGCTCCAGAGGAAAAAGTCGATAAAGTTACAAAAGATCTAAAACTACTCTAGAAAATTTTTCAAACTATGGTGTAAAGGGCTTCTCTCTGTCTCTTATTTTTGAATCAAATGATGCGGTGATATTATCACCGGGTTTTGCATTACAAGGACCAATCTTTACTATGAATTTATCATGGGTTTCAGCAGTACAGCCTGATTCATCTACTGCAACAACTTTCACCATTTCTGTAACCTTGTTAGGAATTAAATTCCAAAATGGGAATACTCCTACTGCCATTACAATAACGGCCGCTGCTATAGCACTAGCGATGATCTGTTTCTCATTTTTCATAATTAATACGAGTAAAATATCCAGTAATTAGTGTTATTCTATAGCATATGATTTTTCCTAAGATGCTATACTAGATAATGGATTTTTTCATGATTTTTATAAACTGTCTCATACCTTGTTACATAGCCGCAATGTATACATGAGAAAAATTGATCCGTATACGTATTATCTACAGATTTCAAAACCTTTCCACTTATTGACACTATTGAAATTACTGTGTTTTTGCTTATGATCGCAAAGTTTTTTTCTTCACCAATAGAAATCAAAAAATTTTTTATTGATTTGACCACCTTATTTTTATCAATTTTTTCTTGATCATTAATTGGTGCTAAAATAAATTCATGCGATTTGAGCACAGGAATAGCTCCTATCTGATCAGAAACATAAACTGCAAGTGAAGATTTTATAGATTCTACTTCCCTGCAGTTTACAGTTATCATATTGGTAATTTCAAAACCTGTTATTTTAGTTTAACAACTGGTTTGGCGAAAAATCCAAAAAGGGAATGACACAAAATCTAGCTTAAGAATTGGAGGATCCTTTTTATGTGATAACGACGAATTAATAGTAATGAGTACTCAAAAAGCGGAGGAATATTTGATATTTGAACAAAAATGTAACACGCTTTTGCAAGAAGAAGAAATTCGATTTGTCGGGTTCATAAACTCCATGGGTAGACTTGTTGCAGGCGGATTTAAAGAAGGAATAACACCTATTGAAGATGAAGCCGAACGACAAAAAATGTACATGGAGCTTGCTCTACGAGTCTCAATGAGAAAAGACTTTGATTACAGTCTTGGTCCAGTCAAATACACTGCTTCACGTAGAAAAAATGCAGTCGTGATTAGTTTTCCTATGAATTCTAACGTCTTGTTAGTTTCAGCAGAACCTACTGTAGACATAGACAAATTGGCAAATAAGATAATGAAAATAATTGGATTACAGTAAATCTCATTTCTCTACAATTTTGTAGACAAAACCTTTGCCGCATCTTTCTCTCCGTCACTTATTAATTGTTTTATAGTGACAAGCGAAAAATCAGCATTCTCAAATAGAAAATGCGAGTCTCCTTCTTGTCGTTTTACACGGATTATTTCTCTTATTATTGCACCGCGCTGGCATGCTAATTTGTGGTATTCTAATTCTATTTTTTCAAACTCCTTTCTTGCTTTTTCATCAAGCTGAAAAGATTCTATAAAGTCATGCATGTTTTTTATCAAAGAGAGATATCTTGAAATGATTTTTGACATTCTAACTGAATGATCTGTCTTGTCTGAATCCATGATGTCTCTTGCTCTATGCCATGTTTCCATCATGTTTTTTGGTATGCCTTCTTGGACTTGTGGAAACAGATCAACCACGTACACCTTTTTATCGCATATTGGTGATGCGTTTATCACTTCGGCCAACGGCGTGTTACTCAACAAGGACCCATCCCATAGATATCTGCCGCTTACTTCGGTCCATGCTATGCCATAGAAAGGATAACCGCAACCTGCAACAACATGAGTTGCATCAATTTTGTCATATTTACTGTCAAATATAGAAGGCTTTCCGTTTTGTATGTCTGTAGATGTAATAATGAGTCTAGGTCTGTCCGGGTTTTTTAGTTTGTCAAAATCAACATAATCTCTTATTGTCTTTTTTAGTGGCTCAACGTCGTAAAGGTAGGGTCGGTCATAATATAGAAAACTGAACATACTTGGTATAAACCATATGGGATGGAATGCATTGGGGGTTCCCCACATGGAAACATACATTGATGATAATTGTGCTCGTTTATCTTGTGGTAGGAATGATGGAGTAGCGGTTTCTGCCAGATTCAACCAAAAATCTTCAAGACTCTTTGTCGGTTCATCATTTTTAGAACCAGCTATTATTGCAGCATTAATTCCGCCCATGGAAGTGCCAGCTACTACATCAAACTTTATTCCATGTTTATCGAATGTTTTATAAACTCCACATTCATATGCCCCAAGAGAGCCGCCGCCTTGTAATACCAGCACCGTTTCAAAACTCGAACTTTTATCGTCACGCGGTGATATCTTTTGCATTAATAGAACTAAGATTGAAAAATATTTAAAGTATCGAATTGATACTCACCATTTACATCGGATTGAAAATCATTGTAACATTCTAATATCATAATTGCCTTGCCTTTGTTGTGACAGTAAAAACAATCAATCCTACTACTGAAGAAGTTATTGCTGAATACGAAGTCATAAGCAAAGAAAAGATTAGCGAGGCTGTAAAAAAATCAAGAACTGCGTTTGGCGATTGGAAGAAGGATATTAAGAAAAGAGCTGCATTTGTACATACTGTTGCAGATGAATTAAGAAAAAACAAAACAGATCTTGCCCGTGTGGCAACCAAAGAAATGGGAAAGCCAATCAAGGAAGCACTTTCTGAAGTGGAAAAGTGTGCATGGGCTATGGAGTTTTATGGTGACAACGGAGATATTTTCTTGAATCCGGAGGTTGTTAATACTGATGCAAGAAAGAGCTTCTTGTCATTTGAACCAATTGGAATAATAGCAAGCATAATGCCTTGGAACTTTCCCTATTGGCAAGCGCTGAGATTTGCAGCACCATCTTTGATGGCAGGAAATACAATAATTCTAAAACCTGCTAGCGCAACAATGCAATGTGGTATTGAAATAGAAAACATTTTCAGAAAAGCAGGATTCCATGATGGAATATTCCAAACTCTTGTAGGAGATTCCAGTATAGTAGAACCTCTAATTGATTCAGATATCAACGCTGTAACATTTACTGGAAGTCCTTCGGTAGGAGCAAAAGTCGCTCAGCAGGCAACATCTCATCTGAAAAAATGTGTTCTTGAGTTAGGAGGAAGTGATCCTTTCATAGTTTGTGATGATGCAGACGTAGACAAGGCAGCAAATGGAGCTGTCAAGGGGCGTTTTATTAATTGTGGTCAAAGCTGTATCGCATCAAAACGATTCTTGGTAACAAAAAATATTGCAAAAGAGTTTATAGAAAAATTTGTTCAAAATACTGAAAAACTTCGAGTTGGCGATCCAACATTAGAAGATACTGACATCGGTCCATTGGTAAACATAGATGGTTTGAATAAGATCGAAGAACTGGTAACAGATGCTGTCAAAAACGGTGCAGAAGTATTAACGGGCGGTAAGCGAATCAAAGACAAAGGCTATTTCTACAGCCCTACTATTCTTACCAAAATTTCTCCAAAAATGCGTGTAGCCAACGAGGAAACATTTGGTCCTGTCGCACCTATTACTGTAGTTAACAATGAGATGGAAGCTATAAAAATTGCAAATGATTCTCAGTTTGGTCTTGGAGCAAGCATATGGACGCAAGACCTTGTAAAAGCAGAAAGACTGTCAAGATTGGTAGAATCAGGAATAGTGACTGTTAACAACGTAGTAATTTCAGACCCAAGGATTCCTTTTGGCGGTATCAAACACAGTGGGTTTGGCAGGGAATTATCAAGATACGGCATGCTAGAGTTTGTTAACATAAAATCCATTAGATTCTATGATCAATTGGTTCATCATCACCACGTAGAATGATTTTTTCATATTATAGGGCTGGTCTATCTATATTATCGTAAAACGATTTAATGATTCTCGCTTGTTATTTTTTAGAGAATTTTTTTAATGCCGATGTTATGTTTTTTTGTAATCTTTTATCCCCGACATCTGGAATGATGCGATTGTAATGCAATTCTTTATTGGTTATGGTGTTTGCTATTGCACAAGCTGTGACAAAGAGCATATCTGGATGAATTTTACGAATGTTTTGATCTAAAATAGCTCTCATTAAGTAAGGGAAAACAAGTGCATTGTTTACCCTATTGTGAAATTAGTTGAACTTGCAATAATTTTTTTGTATTTGTTCATGTTTTTACTTCTTCCCTTGTAGATGGCACCTGCTGAATCTGCTACGATGATATTTTTACAACCAGCAAATCTTAGTAGGTTTGTAATGCCGTAACCTGCGGAACCAGCTCCAGCTATTACTATTTTGATTGAGGAGATTTGTTTTTTGACTAACTTCAACGAGTTTAACAATGCTGCTAAGGTAACTACTGACGTTCCATGTCTGTCATCATGAAATATTGGAATGGAAATTTTTTTCTCAAGCTCTTCAGAGATCTCCATGACTTTTGGTGATTCAATGTCTTCAAGGTTTATTGCGCCAAAAGCGGGTTCTACTGCTTGGATAGTTTTAATGATTTCATCTTTTTTTGTCGTATTAAGACACAATGGAAATGCCGTAATGCCTCCAAACTGTCTGTATAAAACGGCCTTTCCCTCCATTACTGGAAGCGCTGCATAAGGGCCGATATTGCCCAATCCAAGAATTCGTGTTCCATCGGTTACTATGGCAACATTGTTTTTCTTTGAAGTAAGAACATATTTTTGGTCTGGGTGATGAAAAATGGCCTCACTTACAGCAGCAACTCCAGGGGTGTAAATCAGCTGTATTTCTTTTAGTTTTAATCTATGGGTTTTATTTCCAAATAAAATCTTGCCTTTTAGTTTCTTATGCAGCGCTATGGCTTTTCTTGCAGTGGTTTGTGAAGATAACATGTTGGTGGCTATGGTTTGTAAGTTGGATTTAATTCAATTTGATATACCTTAGCATAATAATCCATCAATAGGTGCATGTATTCGTCAAATGCCTTTATTCCTGCAATACGGGTTTGAACATATGCCTTTTGAAAGTTGGTTGACATTTCTATTTGAGAAACTAGTGTTTTTGTTATTGCCTTCCAGTAACTATCTAGTGACCTGAGGGTTTTTTGATCTATGCCCATCTTGTCATAAAATTGTTTTTCAGCAATGTAGCATGTTCCAAATAGATCTTCCATAGAATGAAGATACTCTGTATAAAGATCTGAATACAACTGAACGAAAGTGGGTATCTGATATTCCATTTTCTTAATTACTTCAGAAGTATTTTCCTTCATAATGTCGCATACAGAAATAGTTTGTTGAACCTCCTTCGTTTTTTCATTCTGTTTGCTCATTACCATTTCATTTATCACTATCACATAAAAAGGATCTTCCAATTCTGAAATTGTGATTGAGATTAGAATTGATAATTAAAAAAATGAACAATCCTACCTGAGTAGGATCACACCCATAATTCCAGCACCAGTAATTACACCCAGTCCATAAAAGAGTAGGTCAAAAGCGACTATTTTCTTAAAAGGCGCACGTACTTCCTTTCTCCATGTGCTGGTTTTTGTTAGATCTGATTTTGTTTCCATGCCTGTACTATACAAAACAGGTTGATAGCCTCTAGTCAGCTAATTATATGAATGATAAGCTAGACTGTTGAATTTAGGTAATATAGAAACACTACCTTACTACACTACGAAAAAAACTAAATGCCTTGGCTGTGGCTCAGAAGATATCCTAGTCGCATTTGAGGAAAAATATCATGGATTTAGGGGTACATGCCAAAAATGCGGTGCAAATTGGCCAGAGTCATGAGTTGTCCACGTAAGATTTAGATTCACACTAAGCAAAGTCTGCACATGGAAAATAATTATGAAAATGCAGCAGATGACTTTTTAGAGCTTGCAAGCGAACAGAGACTAAACATAATTTTCAAACTTCTTTTGCAAAAAACAAAGATTTCTAATATGGCAAAGGAACTAGACGCAACAGTCCAAGAAGTTCACCGAAATTTTGAGCGATTATCTGATGCTGGTTTGATAAAGAAGGACAAAGACGGTTATTACGATCTTACAACTTATGGGAAGACAATATGTACTCAGGTACCTTCCTTGCTTTTCCTGTCCAAGAATAGAAAATATTTTGAAAATCATGACTTTGGTGACATCCCCATGAAATTCATTCAAAGAATTGGAGCACTAGCTGGAGGTCAACAGGTGAAAGGTTTTGTCAAAGTACTAGAACAATGGAAGTCAATATACAAAAACGCCGATGAATACATTTATCAAATTTTTACTGAAGTACCTCTTGATCTAATTGAACCGCTTCTTAACAGAGTAAAGCATGGAGCCAAATTAAACTATATTTTCTCAGAATCGGTAATTGTGCCAAAAGGAAGAAAAGAACTTTTAGCCAAACTTGGCATGAAAAGTCTTTTAGAGAAAGGGTCAGTTGAAAGAAAAATGAAAAAGGATGTTAGCGTCGTTGTTGTTTTAAATGAAAAGGAAGCATGTGTGGTCTTTCCTACCCTTGATGAGGCGGCTGATATGAGAGAAATGTTCTACAGCAATGACCTCCTTTTCCACGAATGGTGCCTAGATTACTTTAGATATTGTTGGTATGGTTCTCGCGTTTTTCAAGAAGGAAAACTCACAGAATAAGTATATCATAAACTCCTGATGCCAAAAGCTATTCCGTTATAGATTTAATCCAAGCCAACAAGCTACTTTTTATCTAAAACCATTTACTAATTTACTTTGTGGAATCTAGACAAATTTTTGGTTTTCTTATACTATTTACAATAATTACTATGATTTTATTTTCAAACAAATCATTTTCTGAAGAACTACAGATACCGCCATGGGTAAAAAACAATGCCAAGTGGTGGTCAGAAGGACAAATTGGAGACAATGATTTTGTTAAAGGCATTCAATATTTGATACAAGTTGGAATAATGAAAATTCCTCAAACTCAATCAGAGACTGGATCTTCACAACAGATTCCAATTTGGATTAAAAACAATGCTGGCTGGTGGGCAAACGGTACAATATCTGATAATGATTTTGTAAAAGGAATACAATATCTAATACAAGAAAATATTATCAAAATTAAAACAAAACAAGTAATGGCGTTGTCAAGCTCTGCATTTGTAAATAATGGAACAATCCCCTCAGAATATACTTGTGATGGTTCTAACATCTCTCCTCCCTTGACCATAACTAATGTACCAACGAATGCTCAAAGCCTTGCACTGGTAGTAGAAGACCCAGATGCTCCGAGAGGAACCGTAACACATTGGATTGTATGGAACATCCCTCCACAAAAATCTCAATTTGCAAAAGGAGAAAAAATTGATTTTCCACAAGGAATTACAGTTTTTGGCACTACAGGCTATGGTGGGCCATGCCCACCATCTGGAACTCATCGGTATTTTTTCAAACTATATGCACTGGATACTATGCTTGATCTTAGTGACGGTTCAACAAAAGAAAATCTGATACAGTATATGAATAGCCATATTTTGGAACAAGCCACTTTAATTGGAAAATATTCTAGGTAAAAATAAAAAGAATTGGTTTACCTCCAAAAAATAAAATTTGTTTTCTAACTGTAACAACCGTTAACCTTGAATAGACGGAAAGGGATCTAAATAATGGATTGTTAAAAATTCCACGAGGAATAAATATGAAAAATAGTCGTGTCGATACAAACGAAAAACTCTCAAGGATTGCAGAGATTCTTGGATTGCTTGAAGAATCGGGAAAAGGAAAAGACTGGATACTACAAGAAATAAAGAAGCACAAGTTTAATGCGCCAATAAAAACTACAATGAACAGTTTTGAAATTTTAAAATGTTGTCCAGCTGGTTTTGTTTCACATCTCTTGCGGATACTAAAAAATGATGATTTTGAAAATTTTCCTGACATTAAAACTTTAACAAAAACATATCATTGGTTTTATACTGACATTGTAGGAAGTGCCAACCCTTCTATACTAACTAAAGACCAAGCTCGCAAGGTCTGGGCATTAAACGATTTGATAGGAAGAACTGAGACCTTCAGGCAACGAAATCTGAAATCTGATGTAATGACTATAACTGGGGACGGTATGGTAATTGGTTTTAGTGACAGTCCTGAAAAACCATTACGCCTTGCAATAGAATTACACAAGATTATTTCAAAATATAACGAGATCAGAAAAGGAAAAGACAAACTCAACATACGAATTGGGATAGATACAGGCCCTGTTTATTTCATCAAGGATTTAACTGGAAAGGAGAATTTCTGGGGACCTGGAATAATTATGACAAGACGAGTCATGGATTTGGCAAGACCAATGCAAATTCTTGCATCTTCAAGAATTGCAGAGGACATTCGCAAGTTATCTCCTGAAAACAAATCAGCAATGCACTACATTGGAGATTACAAAATAAAACATGGAGAAAAATTGTCGTTATTTAACATATATGGGGATGGCTGGGGCAACAAACTTGCACCACAAGGAAAGATAGACGCAAAAAAAAGCGATGAGGGGCCAAACCCAGTAAGATTTTTGTTCCCCAAAATAGAATTAAAACTAGAGATAACAAATCCGAAAACTATGATGACGCATCATACCTGGATTTGGAATATTGTAAACATTACAGAACAGTCGCTAGACCAAGTTTCATACTATCTTGAAGGCGATGTGCCGCGCGACTTTTCAGATCTAAATATATCCATAAAAGATGAAGAAAACAAGAAACTTCAGATAATTAGTGTAAATGTAAACAAACCCTATAACAAGGAATTCCTAGTCAAGATGAATAAACCACTAAAACCAGGACAAAAAAGAAGATTTCTTAAGCTAGAATACGATTGGGAAGAACCGGAAAGAAACTTTCTTTACACACTTTCAACAGACTGTAAGAAATTCTCGTATTTACTTACCTTGCCCAAAGGCATAGAGGTTAAACAAAGGGTGCTCAAAGTTGATCCGGCAACAAGATTTAAAACTCATGCTTCATCTCCATCGGAAGTTAAATACCTTAAGGATAAGACAGAAATTAGTTGGCAGGCTTCTAATTTGCATGCCTATGATGCATTTAGATTTGAATGGTGACTTGTGTAGTCATGTATGAGAACAAAAACTAATACAAATTGTGTAAATCCTCTTGGCAGACATAAAATCTGCTAATTTTCAAAACTCAACAAATTTTATGATACATGTCAAATTTACACAATATTTTTTACAAGTGACTTTTTGATGAACTTTTACGAGTACAATGAAATCTGAAACGAGTCTGGACTTGGTATGTATGTTATCGCTGTTAGATCCAATGGAGTTGGTTCTAACTTGGTTAGTTTGACCTTTAGTAGTGGATGTAGGTGATATTGATGTTAATTCTTGTTAACGCTAAATTATTACAACTATTTTTTTGTTATGAAAGCATGAATCATTTAATCAGTATGTATTTTACAATAACATACACGCACCATTATTAAATCGCCCGTAATGCTACGTATTGGATTCAACATCGGTAAGCTTGGGCAGCGTGATGCGACTAAAGATTGCATCAATGATATTGTTTTGGGCGGGTATTTTTCTTGTATCTCTTTTCGCAATACTTCTTGTTAGCAATCATGCGTATGCAACAAACGGTTTTGAACAAGTAAATTGGAGATTATCACACAATCCTTTGATATGTTCTTTTGAACCGACTCCTTATAGACTTGATACCGTAAAACAACAGGCTTTGTTAAATGAAGCTGAATATTCTATAATTGATTGGAATCAAAAATTAAACGAAGGTTTAGGCAAGCATCTAGTTTGGATTTTAACACATAAAATAATACCGATTTCACAACAATACGATTCAAAGTTTTATTCTAACTGTGATACTATAATTAGATATATAACTTCATATTCAGAGGATGCTGCTCATTATGATTTATACAAAGGCGGTATAACTACTTTTGATTATAACACAAACAAAGCTTACATTAAAATATTTTTTTCAGATATGAATCAATATGAATTGGGTAATGCAATAAGGCATGAGATTGGTCATGCGATGGGATTAGGGCATTACGGTGCTGCGCCTAACGGAGGATTGAGGATTGATACTGGTTCAGAGGATACTCCATCAATTATGTATCATCACATGACCGCCAACAATTATTACAGCATAAATCCTGTTGATGTAAATGAGATAAAAAGAATTTATGGAAATAACGGATTTCATCTAACAAATCATGTTAAAGTTAATTCGACGATTCCTCTATGGATAAAAAATGATGCTATAGATTGTTGTAGTAATAACAGAGGATTTTGGGTTGTGGACTCTGTTTTGTTACGTGATATGACTGTAACTGGTTTAATCCACGCTAAAATTTCAGACTTTCAGGATGGAGTAGATTCAACACATTCATTAAGATATCAATTTATTGATAACTTTAAAAATGATATAACACAAAGTTGGGTTAACGGAACGATTACCGATAAACAATTTCTTTCTAGGATGCAAGATTTATTAGTTCATGGGCAATTAATCAAGTAATTCCTTATATAATAATATAATTTTCGGTGCATTTTCTATCTTCCTAATTGTATCAGGAATGGATGGGTTGACTTATCTTCGATCTGCCAACTGGAGACCATGTTGAACCCAAAAAAAAATTTCAGACATACTATCCCATCTTGATGTAGCATGAAGGATCTTTTCATGTCACTCTTGTAAATAAGGATGGAATCTTAAGTATAATTCTTTATTTTTTCGCAGGTATTATTTTAGTGCTGGCTATAAATGCGCTTGTGTCACGGATACTATGCCTGTTATATTCTAGTCTGGATTTAGTTAAATTTTCAAATTATCTTATCAACCATTTTCTCGGAAATAGATTACCAATTGTGGTGCGGCATTAATCCCTTTTCTAATGCCATAAACATTGCTTTAGCTGCTTCGATTCCCATGGCATTCTCTTCTTGTTTTTGATCCCATCTATTCAACGGTTGGACAGTAAATTGCATAAATCCGTAATCACCTTTCTTTACTGCTTTTAGAATTATTGTCTTTTCAGTCATGTTATTTTATCTCGTAAAGTAGATTGGATATCCCAATCTATCCATCATTTGAAATGCAAGAAGTTCTTGGTTTGCTTTTGCATTGTTCATTTGATCAACATTTTGTCTGTTCAAGTGGTTTCCAGAATATGATGAAAGTTTTCCAATAGGCATATCTGGTGCTTTTACTAACTTTTCTGCATCTTCATTTATCATGTTGCCATCATTACCATAAATTATTCTTGCCACTTCCTTGTCTTTTGTATCAAAGAACCAAAGAACGTTGCCACCTATTGAGCCTGACCAAACTTGGTCAGAGTTTGAAATGTGTGCAAATAATTCTGGCTTTACATATCCTGCACTTTCTACTGCATAGTCAGCATCTTTTAGTGATGCATAAACATGCATGTAATCTGGAATCTTTGCTGGTTGTGCTGCTACTGGTAGTACTACAGCATCGTGGACCCTTATGTCAGTTGAGTACATATAATCGTTCCAGGCCCTGACAAGAAATGACATCTTGTCGTATGATTTTGTTGGAACAAATGAAAATTGAAAATATTGGAATTTGCCATCTGAATTAGTAGATGCAGAAGCACTAGACAATATGTGATTTGGATCACTTACTTGTACAGACGAGTTCTTGTCATATACTATTGATCCAATACTATTTGTTGTTATCATATCTTGGCCTCTTGGTATGATGTATAATCCCATGTGGATGACGCCAGTTGGGTTGTAACTTTCAAATGTCTTAAAGGTCATGTCTACCTTCTGTCCTGATGCCATAACTTGTGTAGGAATCTCTTGATTGTACTTGGTTGTGTCAAATATTGTTTTGTGGGTTCCTTGAGTGAGTGTTAGACCGTCAGAATAGTGATAGTCATCACCGCCAAATGATGGAGGCGAGACAATGTAAGGACTCCCTCCAATTGCTCTCAATACGTCAAACACCAAACCAGGTCGTATGAGCCCACCACCACCTCCTCCTGGAACACTACCCGCAATGAGGAAGACACTTTCTTTGGCACCGTTATAGACAGCGTCGACTCTATCGCCGTATCGTGCTGTCAGAGCACCAAGCGCAGGGTCTGGATTTGGTATCACTAACTCATTTGTAAAATCCAGATTATTTACATCCTGTATGCTAACAATACCTCCTCCGTTCACACTAATCGAACTTCCATTGATAGAAGGTCCGGTTGTAAAGTGCAATTTATTTGTGAAAATTCCAGTATTAGGACCAGTTTCTGTTAGATTCATAAAGATGCCAGTAGTGTCGGTGGTAGAGAATATTTGCATGCCTTCGAAGTTTGCAGGACCGCTGATTATAGTTTCTATTACATTAGGGTCGGTATTTAGGGAAGGTTTGTTTATGCCAACTGTTTGTGAACTTGATATACCAAATAGACCGGTTCCGTTTGTAAAGATAAGATTGGTGTTAGTAAAAGTGCCACTATCTCCAGTTTCTGTCAGTGTTAATGTAATGCCAGCAGGATCTGATGTCGAGTTAACTAGTACATTTATTTTGTCGGTAACACCATTGCCCGTAAGACTAGTGTCGGTCACAGTAAACGTGACTGTTGTACCCGAGTTAACTGCACCATCAAATATGCTGTGACTCCCACCATTTCCACTATCCCACGTTATGGAAGTTACAGCAAAAACATTATGAGTCGGAAACAGACATGCGGACAAAAATATCAGAAAAAAAAATAAAACCAGAATTTCGAAGGCCCCTAATTTCACAGTGTAAGTACGGCCTAGTACTATTTTTCTGTTCTGTAAACTCTGCAGTTGATTCATGTTATAATGAATATGCTTGATCAACCTAAGACTTGACAATACCGAAAAGGATCTCCTATGCTTTCCAGGCAGTACACCTCGCTTCATTTGGATAATTCATGGAACTCTATAGTTTTCCAAGTTTATTGTCTAGATTAAGTAAACTAGCTAAATGCTTGTAATTTTAGCTAAACATATGATATCAATACATTCTTGTTGTACATTTAATGAAAATTAGAAAATTACAAGCATATGCTGAAAGAGGAATAAATTGTATATGGAAAACAATAATGTAAAGAGAACTCGATAATACCTATTTTTCCTTTTCTGCTCACTGAAAATAGTTGTAATGATTTAGTATTAATAAGAATTAACTCTATTTTTTTTCTAAAATTTGATTTATTATGAAAAACCTACAATTTCTTCATTACACATTATCAAAAGTCTTAAAAAGATATGCATGTATTAAGAATGGGTTGGTCAAATCATGGGTCTTCAGTTTTTCCTAGTATTGTTTTTATCACTTGTCGTGTTTGGCCTCGTTCCAGTGTTTGCTACCAATCCAACTGATAGCTCGCCATGGCAAACTTCTAAAAATTATGCAGCCACTCCTGTTAAAGTGCTTGACTGTACACCTTACGGGGGGGATAGTGATGGTGATGGTATATGTAATAACTGGGAGGACGGAACTTTTGGTCCCGGTCTGCACATAGATTTTACCGACAACTCACTGGGCACTACTTCGGTCCATTACAAATATGATCTATCGTGCACTCCTGGTAATACCATAACAAACGATCCAACTGGTCTCACGGTATGTCCATCACCTACTAAAAAGGACATTTACTTGGAAATTGATTGGATGACGGGTCATGATATTAGCTCCACTGCCATTGCTGATGTGGTGAAAGCATTCGATAAGATGGGAATAGCTCTACATATTCAGTATGGTGAGAATCCGTCAACAAATAGTGGCGACATCGGGGTACACTATTGTGATGTAAGGAGGGTGCTAAGTAATGGAGGCACAGCAGGTCAGGCGTGTAGTATCACAACTACAAATTATCAAAGTTATCCATTTCTCAAACAAAATTTCTTTGGAACTACTAGTGAAAGATCAGGTAACATAACTATCTGCCCTAGGAGCGACATACCTACCAGTGCGGGCACTGTATCTAATGCAAATTCATATAATTGCCTGACTGCAAAAAGACAAGTCTTCCATTACGGTCTAGTTGCTAATTATCAGTGGGGAAGTGCAACATCATCAGGATGGTCAGAATTAGTTGGTAACGATTTTCTTATCTCGCTAGGTAATTTTGCGAACGGTGTAGGAGGTATAGACGAACAGGAAGGTTCAAGCATGCATGAACTTGGCCACAACCTTGGTCTTAATCACGGCGGTGTACAAGATTCCACCAACTGCAAACCAAACTATCTGGGCGTAATGAATTACGTGTACCAATTCAGAGAGAATACTGATGTCTGTAGACCACTTGCTTATTCAAATACGGCATTGGCCAACTTGAATGAAAACTCCTTGACTGATTCTAACATTGGAAGTTATCCGTACCCATCAGATAATCCGCCTCCACCCCCAGGTACTAAGACAAACCAACCTACAACATGTCCAACAAGCGGTGAGAGGAATATTTGGTGGTCCTACCCCTCAGGCGTATATAGCGGCACGACAGGTGTTAAAAATGATTGGGATGGGAACGGCATTGATTCAAATACATATTCTCAGAATCTAAATAACCTGGGAGGTACATGTACCGATTCCACCTTCTCGACGTTGACTGGTTTTAATGATACTGACTTTATTCTTCATGGCAATACTGCCAATCCACAGCCGCTGAATTTCAGAACGAGCTCAAATTTCTATCAGGGATTACTGCCAAGTGCAATTGATAGTCCTGAGCTTGGACAAGGGGATAATCACGAAGAGGTTACGACCGAGACTGTTCTACAACTGGCGAACATAGTAGCTTCAAGTCACCCGTCGTCAATAGTTCAACATCCTGATCACAATGATTTGACATTCTTACTCTATGTCATCATTGGTTTGATCATTGCTGTGTTGGCCATAGTAATAGTTATCCTAGTATTATCTAGGACAAAGTGACAATGAAACTTGGCGGAATTCTTGTTAGCATATTGTTAGTATTTGGAATTGTTCCTATACAATATCCTTTTGTCACTTCAGTAATTCCTTTCCCTGTATTGCCACAAGCACATGCTGCGACAAATGCAAACTTGTTTGTCTCTGCTGAAAATCCACAGTTTAACAATTACTTTGCCGGTCCACAGGTAATCCAAGTAGTCGTAGCTGATCCTAATATAAACAGATTAGACCAGGCTTATGGTGAACCTACTGTAACCGTCAACGGTAAGAAACTGAGAATGGCTCAGAATACAGACGGTAACTGGTATGCATACTTTGCGGATAGAAACCAAGCCATTGCAGCTGATAAAACATCAGGTTTAGCAGGCAAAGGTCTTGACTTTGGTCAATTTTGTTCATCAGGCTCCGCTGTTTCCCCAAGTTTCACTGAAACTAAAGGATTTACAGTTGCAAGAGCAGTCACTGGTTCGGTAAACAAACCGGCTGACTCTACTTTCTTTGGAGCTTGTACAAACCTTGTCACTGCTGGTGGTGTAGCCGAAGAGCATGTTGTAAGACAGAAAAAAACTCTTACACATCCTACTAGAGTTGTAACTCTTGGTCAACTTGGATTTCCAGACGCAAACGTATGGCCTATTATACAGCTATACGACTTTTCTGGATTCCCACAAACTGTAACAGTTGATTATTCAAGGGCAGGAGGCGACCAAATCGTTAACCTAACCTTTGATAGGATTCCAACAAATCTGGTTTCATCTTCAGTAGACAGAAGAGCATATGGAACAAATAACCAAGTCTTTGTTTCAATAAATGATCCACAACTTAACATCGACCCAACGGAGGAAGACTCTTGGACGTGGAGCTCAATCAATTCTACCAATAACGCCCTATTCTATCAGGCATTTGATAGAAACGGGAACAAGGATGCTGATGGCACACTAGCTATGCAGAACTTGATTGGTAATCTGACTGCCTTTATGTTCAATCATAATGGAAGGCTGACGATCGATCCAAAAGCACAAGGTACTAGAGTTATTGACTTCCAATCCAACGCTAAACAAACACTTACTCCAACAAGAGGTGATCCAGCTGTGGTTCATACCGACTCAATTAGTGCTGGTTCTCAGCTAATTACCTTTATTGAACAACAAGGTGTAAACACTGGTGTCTTTGGAAACTGGGATGAAGCTAAGATATCTAATATTGTAATGGTTGACTCTACATCAATTAGAGGCCAATCTGCGACACTAAGGTACAACGACGTTTCACAAAGCATAGTTGCTTCTGCCATTGTAATGCTACAACAGAATGACGAGTTTCATATTTTTTTCAAAAGTGGGGATTTTACACCATCGCCAGGATTAAACATTGCAGCTATCAAGGATGTTCATAAACAAGGAGAGACAGTTCACTTTCTCCTTCAATTTACAAAAATACCAAGTTCCTCTGAGAGAGGCGTCCTTACACAAAAAGGTATCACATTGACTGATTATGTAACAGGTAACACTTACATTGCTTCATCGAAAGTTTCGGATTTGAATAATCTCCCAAGTATACCTAACACGCGATGGGCAGGACCTTTTAGTTTCGAATACAAAATATCTCAAGTTTTAAAGATGAATGATTTAAATTATATTCCAAAATGGGCAGTTGTGAACCAGCATCAGGTAGTACTAACTATAGTTCTTAACAAAGATGCAAGTATGACAAAAGCCTTGTACAATGTAACACTTCTAGGTGGGACAATAGACGCAAATGTGACGGTAATTCCATCTATTACTGCGTTCTTTGATCTTGGCAAAGTAAATGACATCGCAAAAATCGATACTGTACAATTCGTTGATGTTGTCGACCCACCATTTGTAGATTTAAATGACAAAGCTAGGAATGCTACAAACGTAGAAATTCTACATGATCCGGTTTCTTACGACTTGACGGGGAAGGATGTTACCGTTTTAGTGTATGACGGAGGACATGTGGATGATACACATCGAGATTTTATCGATCCTCTTACTGGTCATCGTGTGCAAATAATAGATCCGGATTTGCAAGTTGGAGCAACATTGCCGTTTGGCTTTATGAATCCAACATGGCACGCTACTCATGTTGGAGGGATAGTGGGTGGAAGTGGAAAAAATAGTATGGCATACAACCCTTTTGGTTTCCAAAGTAAAGATAGACAGTGGGAGGGTATGGCCCCCGAAGTGAAAATGCTGTCTTTTGAATACACAGGTTGTGATAGCACTAAAAGAATGTTTTATAATGATGGGTGCAATATGCAGAAAGTCTTCACTTCTGGAATTAACCTATACCATGCAGATTTAGCTACTATGTCAATAGGCACAAATGCGGCTGATGGGGCACCTAGTTATTTTGGTGACTATAGCGTTACAGCTTTGCTTATTGACGATATAGTCAGAGGAAGCATGCTTGATCACCCGGTTATACTGTTTGAGGCTGCAGGTAATAATCGTCCGTGGGATGGCTTACCCCCTGACCATCTGAATTTTGGAACCATCGATCCGCCTGCTACCGCAAAGAACAGTATTGCTGTCGGTGCCATAAACTCCAATGACTACTCGACAACTAATTTTACAAGCTATGGTCCTACTAAGGACTACCGTCTTAAACCAGATATCGTAGCTCCAGGTTGTAGAAGTCTCAGTGATGATCCTCTCCTGACATGGCAGATAACATCCACTGACATGGGTAGCAGCTATAGTGCCCATTGTGGGACAAGCCAATCTACTCCTGCGGCAGCAGGCGCAACAGCATTGTTGGTTCAAAAGTGGCGACAGACTCATGGGCCTACAACACCATTGCCGCACACTGTTAAAGCTATTCTGGTTCACACAGCAACTGACCTAGGTAATCCAGGCCCAGACTATAGATTTGGGTGGGGAGCTCTTAATGCTCAATTTGCAGTTGATTTAGTTAAAGATGACCATGACCACCCACTAAATCCTTTGATCCATGTGGATTCGGTTAATACTGGCATCAGTCCACCTAATCTACCTAAAAAGTTTACATTTACTTACTTTGGAAATGATGATGTAAAGGCAACGCTAGCTTGGGATGATCCGCCTGCGGCAGCTCTTGCGAGCCCTACTCTAAAAAACGATTTGGATCTTCTGTTAACAGATCCAAATGGTAAAGAGTACAAGCCATTTATCTTAGACCCCCTTCATCCTGAAAAAAATGCAACGCGAGGAAATGATAACATAAATAACGTTAAGATGGCGATAGGTAATGCAACAAACGGTGGTCCTTGGACTGCCACAGTAACGGGCACACGCGTTACAGACGGCCCACAAGATTTTACTGTGATCATCTCAAAGGTGTTCAAGAGAACAACTAACATTAATGTGGTAGCAGACTCACCTACGGTAAATATTGGAGCCACTGATAAAATCCATGCAACAGTGTCAGATAACGATACTGGTACGCCTGTGCCCCTAAACGGAACTGTCACATTTAACGATGGGAATAGTGGCCGTTTTACTAAGACAATTTGTATCCCACAAGGCACTGACCTGACCTGTACCGCAGGTTATATCCCGTCATCAAGCGGTACTTTTCAAGTGACAGCTAAATATTCAGATCCAGCTCACGGTGGAAGCTCTCCAGGCGTGTCTATCCTTGTATCACCACCAGCTCCATCAATAACAGCTCCTACAAATGGCGCTACACCCACAAACCCGGTGACAGTATCTGGTACTGCAGCAACAGGTGCCACTATCAATATTATCAATAATGGAGTGTCTGTTGGAACTGCAATAGCAGACAACACAGGTGCATGGTCTGCCTCACTAAACCTACCTACCAGATCTGATTCACTTACTGCAACTGCGACAGTCAGTGGTATAACATCACAGCCCTCTACCGCTGTATCAATTACAGTTGCACCACCAATACCAGAGTTCCCTGCCAGTGAAGTTGTCTTGGTAATAGCAATTACCGGAATTATTTTGTTTATCTCTCTTGCATCAAGGAGACACTAAATTTTGATTCGTCTTATTTGATTGAAAACCATTTTTTTGTTTTACTTCGTATTATGGAATAAACTGGATAATCAAGTTTTAATCCTGATGAATATGCCGTTATCAAATTGAAATCATATCCCTCAATTTTTTTCACAATTTGATGTAGATCGCCACCTATCACTATACCATTTGGTACTGCTATGGAATTTATTTTTGCACAAAGGTTTACCGTTGCACCAAAAATGTCATCGTTTGATGTGTTCAATGATTTTGCAATCATTACATTTCCATAGTCTACGCTGACTCGGTAATTTACAGATGGCAAGTTCTCTTCCCGCATTTTTTCGTTGATTATTAGGTGTGATTCTATCATTGTTAAACTGCATTCTAGTGTGTTTTTTAATGCTGATTTACTCTGACCTTCAAAAGTTTGCGGAAAATAATACAAAAGACTATCTCCTAGATTCTTGACTACAACAGCACCAAATTCTCTTGCAATAACTGCCATTGCGTTAAGAAAAATGCTATAGTATCTACACACTTTTCCATTAGCCAGGTTAGCTGTAATGGTGGTAGAATTTACTGCATCTACTATCCCAACACAGCAGCTTTTGTAGTTTCCCGAAAATGTAATTTCATCATAAAGTGTATTTCTTAAAAGTCTAGCAAGCTCTTGTTTTACATTGTTAAGATATTCTTCGGTTTGTGAATTAGACAATTTACTCATAGTTATTAAAAGGTAACAATAAACTGATAAGATCAATTTAGCTGATTTTGTAAATGCTTAGCTATTCTACATAGTCTTACTCATATTGCTGGGAACGTAGAGGATTAGCATGAATCGATATGGGTATGTCGAATGTCAGGGGTGTGGATACCCTAAGGCAACTGTAATTTTCGTACGCCAATATAGGGGGCTGAGGGGTACATGTCCAAATTGCGATTCAAATTGGCCCGAATCATGATGGTAAGCAAGATTTAGATTCTAAGAGTGTAAAATGGTACAATGTGAATTACGATTATGAAAAAACAGCAGATGATTTTTTAGAGCTGGCAAGCCAACAACGCCTTGGGATACTCTTACGGCTTTATGATAAAAAGTCAAAGGTCTCTATTATTGCAAAAGAGCTTGATGCAACAGTACCTGAAGTGTACCGAAACTTTGAACGCCTTGTAAAAGCCAATCTGATTGTCAAAGAATCTGACGGCGATTATAGTATTACTAGTTATGGTAAAATAATTTGTAGCCAAATTCCGTCGTTGGCATTTTTATCACAAAACAAAAAATATTTTAGGAATCATGATTTTGGGGATCTTCCACAAAAATTTCTTCAAAGAATTGGTGCACTTGTGGCCGGTCAATATATCAAAGGATTTGTTAAAGTATTAGAACAGTGGAAGGACATTTACAAAAATTGCGATGAATATATCTATAATATTTTATTTGAAGTTCCATATGCCTCTGATTTATTAGAACCGCTAGTAAAGAAGGTCAATAAAGGAGTGAAAGTAAATTCAATATTTTCTGAATTCTCTATTATTCCCAAAGAAAGAAAGCAAGTTCTTGAAAAACTTGGTTTTAAAAAACTTATAGAACAAGGTCTCATTGAAAGAAGAATGAGAGAAACTGTACAAATTGTTGTTGTACTGAATGAAAAAGAAGCATGTGTGATGTTCCCAAAATTAGGAGGTGAGGCTGATGTGAGTGAAATGTTTTATAGTTCTGATTCTGTTTTTCACGATTGGTGTCTTGACTATTTTAAATACTGTTGGGATAATTCTAATGTTTTTCAAGAAAGCAAACTAAAACAGGAATCTCAATGATATTGCTGCATTTAGTTTCTTGGTCAGTAATCACCGCTGTCTTTATTGTAGTGATTAGCCTAGTTTACAGAAAATTATCTAGACGACAAAAAAATGAATCACCTTCACATTGAAAAAAAAGGATTGCGCGGACTAGCTATAGCAGAAAGTTTTCGAGAAGAAGATAAAATCTCAAAACTTGCAGGAGTTGTAATGAGAAGAGATTTTATCATTGATGGTTTTGTTTTTGGCCATACTACTATTGAGGGAAATGATGCCACTGAGTCTATCCTACAAATGTACAAAAAATTACACAGAGATGATATTAGCTTTTTAATTATTTCTGGATTAATTATTTCTATGTATAATATAGTGGATATAAAAAAAATCTGGAGTGCATTAAAAATTCCAATTATTGGCGTAACATATGAGGAATCAAAAGGAATTGAGGCTGCAATAAAGCATCATTTTCCTGATTCCTATGAATCTAAAATAGATGAATATAATAAGCTTGGTACAAGAACAAAAATCTCTCTTCACACAGGACATGATCTGTATGTTAGAATCGAAGGATGTACCATTGGTGAGGTAAAAAATTTGTTAAATGCATTTACCATTCAAGGCGCCATCCCAGAACCACTTCGAGTTGCCCACATGCTTGCAAGAACCAAGTTATAGATTTTATAAATTAATTACAAAACTTATTTTCTTTCTTCCAACTTTACGGTCCACTTACTGCCTGTTAATCTTGAAGAGGAAAACTCTATACGTCCTATTATTCTAACACCTTTTCTAACCATTCCATATTCGCCTTGTTCAAGTTTTAAAATGAACTGTTTTGATTTGTATCCGCCTTCGATTACTTTGATTTTAAATCGCTTGCTTGCCCTTATTACCAAATCTCTTGCCGCTTTAGGATCGCCAATCCAGGAATACATTTCAAAAGAACCAAAATTTTTTGTGGTAATTTCATAACCATAAAGCCTTGCCTCAAGCTTCCAGTCTAATATTTTAGCCTGTTCGTTCATCCATTGTATGGCTTGAGCGCCGTATCCTTTTTCAATACCAAATGATTCAGCATCTGCCATTTCTTTACATTTTCAAATATGGTACATGAATCTAACTATAAGCTAGTACTCATTGATTGTCTATTATTATTAGACAGAACTCGTATGATAAACCATGAAACGGACTGCAGCAGATATTAGAAAATCAATTGAAACAAACTGGAATGAATACCTTTCAAAATATGGTAATCTGTTTTCTTCTGATTATATAAGCGGCTCGAGCCCTCCATCGGTCTTTGTCGGTTCATATGGTTATCCGAAGGTCTCTGTAGGTCCAATGCTTCCACCCATACATGGTGATACTGTGATACTAGATTCTCCCGAACGCTGGATTGGGAAAAGTCTTGAGCAAATCGTAAACTATCGACTGAGTTTGGTAAGAGGAATACAAAACATCTCTGTAACTAATCCTGGCGGAAAGTACATAGAAGATCTTCAGGAAGTGGCAATGGCGTCAAAACCAATTGATTCCGATATTGAATTTTTAAAAAACACAACCCCTGTGACATCAATTGATGGAGAAAGTCCTCCTTTTGGACCAATAGGTGAAATAAAGACAGTCAAATTTTCAAATTCTACATCTGATAAAAATATACAAAAAATCTTCTACGACAAAGACTTGTTGGCCCAAGATTCTGTTTTGGAGCTTTACAATAAAGGGATCGAAATAACAAGAATTCAAAAGTGTTTTAGCATTGGGATGTTTGGCAAAAATAGAAAACTAGTTCCAACAAGATGGGGTATAACAGCAACTGACGATATAATATCAAAATCTCTAATATCAGAAATAATGCAGTTTGGTATCATTGATAGTTGTGAAGTATTTTTCTTTAACCATATTGGAAACTTTTTTTCTGTAATAATTTTTCCAAGTCGATGGATGTTTGAGATGCAAGAAGCATGGTATGATCAACAAGGAAATATTGGATTTGGTTCTGATTTTGAGGATTCAAGAGGACTGAATCACTATCCAGTTACAGCAGGAGCACATTTTGCCTCAAGGCTTGGCGTTGCAGAATATCTTTTTAAAAATAAAGTACAAGCAGCAGCCTTGGTATTGCGAGAGATAAGAACTGAGTATGCTGTTCCTGTAGGAGTTTGGCAGGTGCGTGAAGGAATTAGAATGGCACTAAAACAAAAGCCAACTGTAGTATCAAGCTTTGAAGAAGGCCTTGATGTTGCATGCAAAAGACTCAGCATTGATAAAAAAGAATGGCTTGCAAAAAGTAATTTACAAAAGGCAAGAAAACAAAAATCGATCTCAGACTTTTTCTAGTTGCTAGAGTTTTTATTGACCAAAATTTGCTACTTATTTAATGCAGAACAAAAGTGTAATTTTTGCAATTTTGCTAATTGTAAGCCCAGTCATCTTTGCATTAGCTGCATTTCCAGACTCGTTTAGCTTGAGTTGGAACCAAGGTAGGGGCGGATTTCTTTTTGCAATGGCATTTATTGCTGCAGAACTTGTAGGCCTGAAGCTAGTAATTCCAAAAAAAAGACTAGTCGCAATTATTCCTCTTGTAGCAATTACAATACTCTATCTTGTAAGTCTAGAAGTAGGTCTGCGTAATTACTTGATTACTATTGCGCCAAATTACCACGTTCAATTAGTTTATTCATGGACTTGGATGTGGGATTTTATTGTCATGGCAATTTTCTTTGTTGCATCCATGACAATATTGTTTGGAAAAAGGTGGATAAGAATATCTCCAGCAGGACCGATATACACAGCGGGCACTGCAATAATTCTATCACTTGACGCATTCTTCCCCTATGATTCTTTAGGACCATTGCAGTACATAGTACCTTATCTAGTGAAACTTGATGTCTTTTTGATAAACTCACTCCATCTGGGTGTGGCAAGTGCACATGAAAACATCATGCTTCTAGTTGGGGAACATGGACCATTTGCTTTGCAAGTATTCTGGCCATCTGCGGGAGTTCACAGTATTATAATATACTCACTTGTAATGATGGCATTTTTGTTTAAGATGAATATTCCACGAAATCGAAAGGCTATGTATTTTGTACTTGGTGTAATAGGAACTATAGGCATAAATGTGATCAGGATATTCTCTCTTTCACTATTTGTACTAAAAGTATCTACCAATGTAAACGAGTTTGAATCATTTCACGGCATTGCAGGTGAAATAATGTTCCTACCCTGGCTTTTCATCTTCTTGCTTATAGTGACATATGTGGAAACAAGACGTATCAAAAAACTTGAGATAACCAAACAAGAACATGATAAAAATAAATAGAAACATCACTCCAGGGGTCTACAATCTTGATGAAATTTTTGATGGATTAAAAGAAGTCACTGTTCTTACCAAGGTTTTCAAAACAAAAAAAGAACTTGATGATGTCTTTTCCAAAACAAGCGTAATTGTTGAAGAAAGTGATCATTACATGTATGTAAAAAATAACGAGGCGGCAATCGTAATAGGGCTTGAACATTTAAAAAATTCCGACTCAAAAATTCTGCATCTTGACATAATTCACGAACTTGTGCATGTAATGCAACAAAGAAAAGGATTTGATCTGTATGACAAATCATATGCATATGTTGATAGACCAACTGAGATTGAAGCATATGAAATAGCTGTAATGGAAGCAAAAAACTTGGGAATGAATAAGAAAGAAATTTCAGATTATCTATTTGTAGAATGGATTACGCCTGAGCAGCACAAAAGATTAGTGTCACATGTAGGACTATCCTAGAAATATCTGGTTATGCTGTCTTGACCAGAGACTTTTGAAAGATCAGATACTCTAACACCTATCCTTCGCACCAAAAGTTGTTGGCCATCTAAAGATTCTCGAAGAAGCTGCATGGCAGTCTTTTTGAGTTCGTCAAGACTAGATGTGGGGTTTTTTAGAGTTCTTGATTTAGTTTTGTTTGAAAGATCTGATTGTACAAATTGTATTCCAATTGACTTGAAAATTATATTATCAGCAATAACTGCAGAGTGAACATCTTCACATAGTTTTTCCAGATCTCTTGCTAGAAAATCATAATCTTTTGAATCTTCTTTTAATGTGGTTATTCTGCTGTATTGGGTCGCTTCTTGTCTTGGTGAAACTGGTTCATCATCGATACCTCTTGCAGCATTGTAAATATACGTACCAATCTTTCTTCCAAATTGACTGTTAAGAGAAAAAACATCTAATTTCTTTAATTGGGAAATTGTTTCAAGTCCCATCTCTGAAAACTTTTCTTCGGTTTTTTTCCCAATGCCTGGAATTGTTCTGATTGGAAGAAGATCCAAAAAACTTTCGATTCTTTCTGGCGGGACTATGGTCAAACCGTCTGGTTTTTTAAAATTTGAGGCAATTTTTGATACAAGCTTGTTTGATGATACTCCGACAGTGCAGGAAAGTTTAGACGAATTTCTAACGGCATTTTTTAGCTGCTGTGCCAAATGTGAAGCTTTGTCAAAATTTCCTTCTATTCTCTTTGAGACATCAAGATATGCCTCATCTTTTCCCACATATTCAAAAACATCAGCAAATTCTTTTATTGTATCCATTGCTTTTTGTGAAATTTCCGAATAGTATTCAAAATCAGTTGGCAAAAAAACTGCATTATGCACTTCTTCTAATCTTTTCTTGGCAAATTTTATTGGCATACCAGATTTGACTCCATAGTTTCTTGCAATGTAATTGGCAGTGGCTATTGCGCCACTATCGCCACCTCTGTCAGAAAAGACACAAACAGCTACTGGCTTTGTTTTAAGCTCTGGATTTCGTAATTCTTCGCACTGTGCAAAGAAATAATCAAAATCTACATGAAATACAACACGTTTCTCCATGTTTTAATTGAGCAGAAAAATGCTTATTACATTATCGAATCCTATCGTCTAAATATCTTTGAGGAGTTACACTGTCATGGATTATCCTGTTGCCGCAGAATCAGAGGGTGTTAAAATTAAACCCGAACTAATGGAGATTGAAAAGCTGTATTATTGCATATTTCAAGACAAAGTGTTACTTTTTTTCAAAGATCAAAATGAATTACTAAATTGCTATGAAATTGAAGAAAAAGAAATAGTTGAAACTATAAAAAACTCATCATCTACTGAAGACATTGAAAACATTCTCCAGAAATTTATAGATGAGGAGAATCTTAACCATTAAATAAAACACTACGTGAGAGGCGTCTGTGAGCCGTCCTCCGAATATTATCTTCATTGGCAAAAAGTCAATTACGACTTATGTTAATGCTACACTCACACAACTATCCAGCGAACCTACTGTAACTATCAAAGCTCGTGGAAAAAGCATAACTACGGCGGTGGATGTGTCGCAAATGATAGTAAAAAGACTAAACGCTGTAGGTTACAAAGTCAGTGGTGTAAGGATATTTTCAGAAAGGATGACTTCGCAAGACGGCAAAGAGCGAAATGTCTCCATAATTGAAATCGACGTTTCCAGACCTTAAAAACATGGTAAGTATTTTTGTTAAACGTGCAATAATAATTGGGGTAGCTGGAATTGCAGCTATTGTAATTTTGTATAGTTTTGATATTTCCAATACATGTCATATAAAACAAATTGATGTTCTAAATGATATGAAAAAATATGAAATAACAAAAGATCCAGAACTGTGTGATAATATCAACACTAGAATAATTCAACTAAACAACCAATGTGGAATAAAAATGGAAATTCTTGATTGCGGCTAATGTGCAGCTTGTAAAAGAAAAACAATTCCAAAATATACTAAAATGCCACTAATTGCAATCATGAAAATGTTATAGTTCTTGTTTGAAATTATTTTCTTGCCCTTTGATGACAAAAAAGCAACTGAACAAAGCCACGCATAATCCATCCATATGTGAAATGCAAACATGATGCCAATTCCTACTAAGGAATAAAGGATTACCGCATCCGTGATTAACTTGAATCCTATGGTAAACCACCAGATGAGAAAAAATGGATTCAATCCACTAAGAATTATGCCTGCAAGAAATGGACCATGTTTTCCCTCAAAAACAGCTGACGGTTTTTTAATAGTTGATTTTACCTGAATTCCTGCAAAAACAAAAAGGCTGAGTGCCCCAAGAATAGATATGATTTCTCTAAACTGTGGCATTGCCGTAAGAGAAATAGCTCCGATTCCAACTAGAACTACAAGCGGTAATTCAACAACAGTATGACCATAAGCCATTTTCAGTCCAGTTTTAATTCCACCTTTTAGGCCGTATGCTACATTGGCTGCAAAAAGGGGACCTGGTGCCATGACTCCCGATATTGAAATCGTGATTACTGTTATGGCAAATTCTACAAGTGTTACCATCTCAAATTAGAGATTGATTTTTGATTTAAGTATTAGTAGGAAAATATTCTAGATGTCTGATCCATCTTTCCATCTAAAAAATTAAGAACCTCTTGTACTCCGTTACAGTAAAAGAATTCTTCATTGCCTTGAGTGGACGTATTTATACAATATCTTTTAGCAGATCTATTAAGGAAGATCATGTTAGATTTGTTTTCTATTCTAATTCCTTCGTCAAGATCAAGAGTTTGAAGAACTTTCTCCAGTTGATTTTTTGATATTTCTTTTTCTTGATAAGTCATCCATACATTGCATCCTTTATAGGAGCAGCTTCTTCTTGGGTTTGCTTGAGATTTTGTTCAATTATTTCAGCTTCATGTAAAAGTGTTCGTAAATCACAAGCTGCGCCTGGAACTAGTTTGGATAATGCCATACAAATTTCAGCGCCAGATCTAAAGTCAGGCCCAGGCTCTTGACCTTTCACTAAAAGTACAATTACATTTGTTTTTGATAAAAATCCTTCATTTAATAAAATTCCTGGGATTCCTGGGATTGTACCATCTTTCAAGATAGGTATGGCCGCATCATTTAGTTTCTTTTTAGCTTCTGGTGTACTTCCTATTCCCATGATAGTTAGCTCCTTGGTTCCAGGTTTAATCAATGAACTACTAAGGATTAGAGAACATTTGTGTTGATTTGCCCAATTTAGCATTGTTTTTGCCACTTCTCTATGTAGAGATTCATGCGGTGTAAGATATGATGAGAAAACTGCGACCTTAAGCGTGCTATTTACAAATATTCGTGCAGGAAAGTTGGGCTCCTCATTTTTGACTATGCTTATTGGTGGGAAAAGATCCGAGTCTATGACACCTGCCAATTCAAAATCAACGGTGCTTGTCAAAGATTCAGTTGCAATTGCATTAGCTAGACCAGCATACGGAAAACCATCTATCAGATAACCTCCTTCTATGTTGATTGGTTTGATCTCTCTTACCGTTATCTCAGAGCCCAATGTTTTGATTATTAGTTACATCCTTTTAAATCATGGATATCGTTTTATTTGGTTAAAAGAATCCTTTCTTGTGGAAACATTATACATACTCATAAACTGCGACCTAGGTTCAGAAGTAGATATCATAAATGAGTTGATGAAAATTCCAGAGGTAAAGGAAGTAAGAGGTACATATGGTGTTTATGACATCTTTCTAAAGCTACAAGGTGATTCAAGTTCAACTTTGGAAAATATCATAACTCACAAGATCAGAAGGATATCAAAAATTCGTTCCACAGTAACCCTGACTCCAATTCTTGCGCAAGGTGGACGATAGGTCCAAAAGATGCCAAAGATATTCAATTCCTTTTCTTTAAAAAAAGAAGATTTTGAGCCGCTTGATAAATCACTTGTAAAGATATTCATTTGCGGTCCTACATTATACGATTATACTCATCTTGGTCATGCAAGAATTTTTCTTACCTATGACTTGCTCTGTAGATATTTGCAAGCCAAGGGTTTCAAGACAGATGTTCTTGTAAACATGACTGACATAAATCAGAGTGTCTTTAACAAAGCCATAGAACAATCAACTGATTATAGAACTTTGACACGATTTTATTCTGACGAATTTATAAAAGATCTTGGGTTATTAAATATAACAACCATCACAAGGCTTGCACATGTTTCAGATTATGTAAAGAACATAATAGAACACATAACTATTTTAATGAAAAACAAAAATGCATATTCTGCAAATGGGAATATCTATTTTGACACAAAAACTGTAAATGATTATGGAATAATTTCCAAACAATCACGGCAACAACTAAATCTACATAGAATGGATATCGGTCCAAATAAAAAAAACCAAGAGGATATGATGCTGTGGAACTGCTCAGAAGATTTTGGATTCTCATGGGAAGGAGCTTTTGGAGACGGAGTGCCATGGTGGCACATCCAAGATACCACTGTGGCTTTTGAGAATTTTGGTACCCACTATGACATACATGGAGGTGCCAAGGAACTTGTATATCCTCATCATGAAGGGCATTTTGCACAATACAAAGCACTCACTGGATTAGAAAACCCAGTAAAACTTTGGATGCATATTGGTCTAGTACTTTCTAACGGAGAGAAGATGTCAAAATCTCTTGGAAACATGGTTCTTTCACGAGATATTGTCAACAAATATGGTCAGAATTTACTACGACTCTATATTTTTTCCACGCATTATAGGGATGAAATAAACTACAATGAAAACGATCTTTGCAATAAAAAATCACTGCTTGAAAAAGTTTACCATGTCAAGAATAAAACTTCTAGTGATACATCTCAAGTTATCTCTGATTTAATCGAAGAATTTTTTATTTCACTTGATGATGATCTCAATTCTCCAGATGCACTTGATAAAGTAGACAAAATCTGTACATTGGTTTTGCAAGGTGAGAATATAAGCATACAAGACTTTGAGAAAATCACTGGCGTGTTAGGTTTCTCTGTATGATTGATAAAATAGAAGAAAATGAGTTTGGTTTTGTAGAACAATGGAGTAAGATGATTAAACTAGAATGTGGTACTTTATTTGTAAATCCAAACCTGCCAGATGACCTGTTTTTTGACAAGCTTACAAACATAACATGCTTGAGTGAAAAAATGCTAAAGGAAGCAGTAGATATTTTTCAGAAAAATAGCATGCGTACATTTGTCTATACCTTGAATGATCAGAAGCTTGAAGACTTGCTTCAAAAAGAAAATTTTACCCTTTATGATACACAACACGTTCTCATAAAAAAGACCACACAAGAAATTCAGAATATTGCAATACATCATATCGCAAAAAAAGATTCTCTATTATGGGCAGAAATTTTTTGCAAATCGTATGATTGCTATGAATGGCTTGACGAAGTAAACAGTATTGTTAGAAATTCTTCTTCAAAAATAGAATACCTAGTAGATGCAGAACATAACGCATCATGTGTAGCGTTATATGAAAAGAATTCTATTTTGGGATTGTATTGTCTTGGCACAGTGCCTGAAAAAAGGCAAAAAGGTCTTGCCAAATTATTAATTGATTATGCTTTAAATAAAGTAAAAATAAAAAAGTTGGATTTTCTTATGCTTGAAACATATCTGCGAGATAACCTTCTACCATTTTATTCAAAATTAGGTTTCAAAAAAGTTTATGAAAAAAAAATTTACACTATTTGAGTTTTGCAAGTAAGGCAGAATAAAGAAATGGCAATATGGTTGTAGCTTCGGCATGAATGGTTGTCTGTTTTGCTTTTTGTGTTACTTTTCCCCAAGAGATTGCTTCTCTTACTAGTGCGCCACTTAGACTTCCATCAAATTCTTGTGCAGTTGTGATATAGACTGCATAGTCTAGACCATTTCTATATTGATTCCACCACAGGGTGTGGTGTTTTGATATGCCTCCACCAATCATGAGGGCGCCAGATTTTTTTGCTTTGAATATCAATTCCGATAAAAGATCCCCGTCTGCAGACACACTAAGCTTAAAGTCATTATGCTTTTGAATGAAAAGCCAAATTTGACTGCCTACTGCACCATCCATTATTCCAGGAACTACTACTGGTATGTTGTTTTTGTGTGCCCAATAAAGAAAGGAACCCTCGCCAAGATTTTGCCCTATAGTCTTTGTAATATCAGCTGTCGACATTTCTTTTTTGCCGTCTTTGTAGGCTTTTTTCAGGAATGCCTGCATCTTTTCTTCAATTAGCGGCCCATAGCTTTCCATTGGAACAAGCACATTTCCTAATCTGTGAATATGTTGGTCTGCAAGTTCATTATCGTCAAGTGTAAAAGAGCCTTCTAGATAATTTGAAAAGTATCTGGCAATATCATGATCCAAAGCTCCGCAGGTAGTAATTACTACGTCAAACATTTTGTTTTTTATCATGTCTGTAATTATTCCACGAAGGCCTGTAGATGTAATCGCTCCGACAAAAGAGAGAAATTTTAAACAATCCTTGTCTTGAATCATGTCAGAAAGAATATTCAATCCATCTACCAAATTTCTTGATTCAAATCCGCCAGACTTTGACATTTCATCAAAAATATTTTGTATGCTGTCACCTTTTTTTATTGAAATGTCTTTAACTGGTCTGCCTGGTATTATCACAAACGTCGGATCAGAATTGGGGTATAAAATCTTCTGCACATCGGATTGTCTAGTGATAAACACAAGTAATTAATATGATACGATAATTTGCGTAGATATCGAGACAATTTGGGAAAAAAGATTCGTATAGCAATTGCAGGCGTTGGAAATTGTGCCTCTGCTCTAATACAAGGCGCTCATTATTATTCTAAAAACCCTCAAGATACAATAGGGCTGACTGCCTACAATATTGCAGGTTATGAACCAGGCGACATTGAAGTTGTTGCCGCGTTTGATGTTGCTGATACAAAGGTCGGAAAAGATGTCTCAGAGGCCATATACGCAAAACCAAACAATACCATTTCTGTAGCTGAGGTGCCTCGAATGGGTGTCACAGTACAACGGGGCCCGACACTTGATGGAATTGGTAGACATTTGGGTCAAATTGTTACACCTTCAAAAGATCCAGAGGTTGATGTCAAAAAAGTCTTGCGTGATACTGGTGCTGAAATGCTTGTAAACTATTTGCCTGTTGGAAGTACAAATGCGGTGAGATTTTATGCTACTCAAGCACTTGAAGCAGGAATTGGTTTTCTGAATGCAATCCCGGTGTTTATTGCATCTGAACCAAAATGGCAACAAGTATTTGCAGAAAAAAAACTTCCATTAGCAGGAGATGATGTTATGAGTCAACTTGGAGCTACTGTTGTTCATAAGACTTTGGTAAAGCTTTTCGTAGATAGGGGAGTACTGATTGATGGCACATATCAGCTTAACATTGGAGGTGACATGGACTTTTACAATATGCTTGATGAAGAAAGACTAGAAGACAAGAGAATAAGCAAGACAAGTGCTGTGAAGGCAATGGCTGATTATGACTTTCCGATGAGAATAGGTCCTAGTGACTTTGTAGATTTTATTGATAATGAAAAAATTTGCTACATAAACATTGAAGGAAAATATTTTGGAAAAATCCCAATCAAACTCGATTTGAAACTAAAAGTAATTGATGCATATAACAGTGCAGGTATCATGATTGATGCAATCAGGGGTCTAAAAGTTGCGCTTGATAGAAAACTTGCGGGTCCTATGACTAGTATCTCATCATATTGCTTCAAACACCCTCCAATACAGATGCCATATACTGAGGCAAAAACGGCATTTCGAGAATTTGTTGAAGGAAAAAGAGACAGGTAACTAGGAAAATTTTCTAAAATCTACAAACCGTTTTCTTCTTATTTCCTTGTATTTTGATAAATCAAAGTCAACTGACTTGGCAGATTGACCATTTAATTCGACTCTTCTTGGTATGACTATGCCATCTTTTTCATATAAATCAACTATGGTGCTTTTGCCTCCAAATCTTTTACTTTCTATGTTTGCTGCAAGGATTGGAATGCGATTTTCTAAAGCCCTCACAGTTACATACAAATGCCAGGGATGAATACCAGTTTTCACTATTCTGCTAGGTGAGAACAGCACCTCAGCACCTTTCAAAGTAAGAGATCTAGCTACCTCCGCAAATACCATGTCGTAGCAAATTATGATGCCGAATTTACAACTTGTCTTAAAAACTACTGTCTTACTTCCCGGCTGTACAAGCTTATTCTCATAGTCAAATGGATGAATTTTTCTCTGTTCACCTATTATTTCCCCATTTGGGCCAATTACAGGGGAATAAATCACGTACTTGCCCAGTCTTTTCCCATAAAACGCTCCTGGGATTATGGTCATAGAATATTCTTTTGCAATTTTTATGAATTCTCTGAATGTCAGTTCTAGATTTGAAATTAGGTTATCTGCAAGCCACTGTTCTGGAAGACAAATTATCTCGGTCTCTCTCTTGCCAAGCTTTGTAAGAATTTCTACCATCTTTTCTATTGCCGGTTCGTTTGATTTGTAAGATGTTGTTTGAATTATTCCAAGTTTAACCAATAAGACTTGTTGAAATAAATTATAATTATAGTATGGGGTTTGCCCTCAATGCATATATAAATTTCAAAAATCCACATTGTAATTGTTGTTAGCCTAGTCAAGGAAACTTGTCAATAGTCTGTTATTTCGTCTTTACGAGCATCGAAGACATTGGTTCATATTCGTAAGCTAGAGATCTTTGGCTTCAAATCATTTGGTTACAAAAATACTATTGTTAATCTTGAACCTGGCCTTGTGGCTATTTCTGGAGCCAATGGATCTGGTAAGAGCAACATACTTGATGCTATATCTTTTGTGCTTGGTGAAAATGCTCCAAAGACAATGAGAGTTGACAAACTGCGCTCATTACTACATGATGTTGATGGAAACCGTCATGGTGCAAAGATTGCCCGTGTAAGTTGCCACTTTGATAATACTGACAGAAAGATTCCTGTTGATTCTAACATAGTGACTATCACAAGAGAGATGGATGAGTCTGGTGAGAATATTTACTATCTGAATCAAAAAAAGATGCAGCGAAACCATATTCTTGACCTATTAGAGGTTGCAAACGCAGGCATTCACAAGTTGAATATAGTACAACAGGGTACGATTACCAGAATTTCAGAATTTAATGCTGAAGAACGACGTAAGATAATTGAAGACATTATTGGATTGGCGTATTTTGATGAAAAAAAGACAGAGGCATTAAAACAACTAGACGAGGCAGACAGACGACTAGAAATCGCGCTTGCTAGAATGGATGAGATAAAAAAACGCATAGACGAACTTGAAGAGGAAAGAAACCATCAACTAAGGTATGATCTTTTAGAGCGAGAACTCAAAAGATTGTATGCTATTCAAGCCTCTAACAAATTAAAGGATATCGAATCTCAAAAAATCTCAAAAGAGAGAAACTTGAATGCAATTCAGTCTGAAACAAAGAAGTTTGATGAACAACGTAACCAATTAAAAGATGAAATAAAAAAACTCGAGGAAGAAAAACAAAAGTTCATGGAAGAAGTAGATGCATATAATGTCGCAAAGGCAGCCATAGATTCTGAACTTAGTGCTGCCATGCTCCAATCTGAGTCAGCAAACAGTAAGATCGCAACAAACACTAGACGACTAAACACAATAGATTTACGTCTGCCTGAGATCGAATCAGAACTAAATAATTTACATGAGAAAAGATCCGAACTCGAAGTAAAGATTCAACAACTAAAAGACTCAATAAACTCAATTAACGAAACTAAAAAAACTGCAAACGCAGATCTTTCTTCAATTGATTCCGAAATTAGTCATGTATTAAAACAACAATCACAGGCAGCAACAAACAAGCTCAAAGTCGATGAAAAAATAAAAAATATTAAAAATTCTCTTCATGATGCAAAACTTTCACTTTCAAAAATAGAACAAGAAAGGAATGATGTGGCAAATAAAATAGAACAAAATTCTGTAAAAATTAAATCACTATTGGTGGAAAAAGAAAATCTACTAAATCTTGAGCAGAAATTAAAAATAATTCGGGCTGGGCATGAAGCAACCATAAAAGAATTAAAATCAAGGCTTGAAAACATGTCTGAAAAGAAAGCAAAAATTGAAAAAGATATTGAGGATACCACACTAATTTTAGAAAAAGCAAGCAAAGCAGCGACTCAATACGAAACAAAAATTGGAGTCGGCAAAGAAGTTATGCATGAAGATTACTCGATAGCAAAACTCAAAGAAGATTCTAAAAGACTAGGTATACAGGGTCTTGTTTATGAGATGCTTTCATGGGACAAACAATTTGAAAGGCCAATACTTGCGGTCGGTTCTGATTGGTTAAAGGCACTTGTTGTAAATGATTTTGCTACTTTGCTTGGACTTGCAGAATTTGCACAAGAAAAGAAACTTCCAAAAATTCGTATTATTCCACTTGATGCTATTCCAAATTCAAAAATTTCCTTGCCACAAGAGCAAGGAATAGTTGGTGTATTATCTGACTACATAAAATGTGACGAAAAACTTGTCGCCCTGAAGAATTTTATTTTTGGAAATATCATTCTAGTAGATTCAAAAGAATCGGCATACGCTCTATCCAAAAAAGGATTCAAAGCCGTAACTACTGATGGTCAATTCTTTGAGGCAGACGCAAATGCTATTGTAGTTGATATAAATTCGAAAATTTCCAATCTCACCAAAATAATTCTTCTAAGCACTTCTGTTGACGGCCTAGTTCAATCATTAGATCTTTTAAAAAAATTCATTCAAAACAAAAAGGCTCATCTTAAAAAAATTGAAAGGATAACAAAAAGTCTAGAAAATAGGTATAATGCTTCTGAGACCGGACTTGCAAATGTTGATCTAAGCTTTACAGATGCTAAAGCGAAACTAAAATCCATCTCCATATTCGAAGAGCAGCTCACATCAAGAATTTCACAGCTTAAAAGTCGTGAAGAAAACCTGAAAACAAACGCTGCAAAACTAGAGTCCTATATTGGTTCTTTAGAAGAACGAATTTCAATGACACAGGAAAACTATGCCGATGAAGAGCAGGCACAAATAGCAGTCTCTCTTGGAGTGTTAAATGAAAAAAAATCTGCCTTTCTAAGTACACTTAACTCAATATCTGCACAATTCAGGGAACAAACCACTCATCTCACTTTGCTAACAAACGAAGATACTTCGTTCAAATCAAATATGCGATCTCTGTCCCAGGAACAATCATCTCTTAATCACGAAAAGCATGACCTTGAAGTAGAATCACGATCATTTGCAAAAGAAAAGGAAAAAGCGGATCTTACCTTGATATCGTTAAGAGAGAAGGAGCAACAACTTATCTCCACTTCTGGAACATCAGTTTCTGCACTCAAAGAATATGATGCAAAGTTAAAGGATTTGTATGATGGTGAGAAGGCAGTTACAAAGGAAATTAACAATTTTGAAAGGCAATCAGATTCTCTTTTACGTGACATAAAGGATCTTACTGAAAACGAAATTAAGATACGAGACACCCTTTCCTCATTTGGATACCACGAAATCTTGGAAACCTTTGATGTCGATCAAATACTGACAGCGCTAGAATCAGAAAGAAAAGCACTAAGTGGCTCACTTAATACCAAGGCCCCAGAAACATACATCGAGATTTCAGATGGCTATCATTCAATGTCAACTCGCAAAAACGAACTTGAAGAGGAAAGAAATTCAATAGTGAAATTCATTGAAGAAATTGATAAAGACAAGAGGCAAACATTTTTGGAATCATATGATAAGGTAGACAAAGATATTCGAGAAGTTTTTCATAAAATGACAGGAGGAAACGCTTGGCTTGAAATACAAAACGAAGATGACATATTTGCTTCTGGATTATCATTTCTTGCACAGTTCCCAGACAAGCAAAAAAGAGAATCTACATCAATTAGTGGTGGCGAAAAAACACTCGCAGCAATAACATTTCTTTTAGCATTGCAGACATTGAAACCATCGCCATTTTATCTACTTGATGAAGTTGATGCCCACCTTGACGCATTAAACACAGAGCGACTTTCAAAAATACTTGAAGAACGTTCTAAAGGTAGTCAGATGATTATAGTTTCATTAAAGGATTCTACTGTGCAAAAAGCAACCCTGATTTACGGCGTATTCTCAAAGAATGGACTTTCACAAGTAGTTTCGCATAAGATTTCAAACGTGCAACAAGTTGCCAATTAATCTAGTTTAACAAAACATGCAGCAAGTCTGTCTTTTTCTACTTGTTCAAGTGGAGGCTCATCTTTGCATTTTTCAATAGCATAGGGACACCTTGAACGAAATCGGCAGCCTTGATAAACATCAATATCTAGTGGTTCATTAATTCTGATCTTTTTATCTCGATTAAGATTTTCTGGATCAGCTTCTGATACCGCATCAATGAGAGCTTGAGTATAAGGGTGCCTTGGGTGTAAAAGTACTTCATCAATAGGCCCAACTTCGACAATTTTTCCGAGATACATGATAGCAATTCTTTGCCCCAAATATCTGGCTGTGGATAAATCATGTGTTATGTAAATGTAAGATATTCCGTGCTTTTTTTGAAGCTCTATCATCAATTCTAAGACTTCGGCTCTGACTGAAACATCAAGCATTGATACTGGTTCATCTGCAATGATTACTTTTGGCTTTGTCACAAGAGCTCTTGCAAGAACTATCCTCTGCCTTTGACCACCAGAAAGCATATGGGGATATTTATCATAGATCTCCTCAGCAGGTTCTAACCTGACCTCATGAAGTGCATCAATTATCATTTTTTTTCTTTCATCTCTAGTTCCAATTTTGTGAATTTCAAGTGGTTCCATTATTATGTCAGAAATCTTCATTCTGGGGTTTATGGCTGCATATGGGTCTTGATAAATTATCTGGCACTGCATTCTTAGCTTGTCTAGGCTTTTTCTTTCATGGCCAACTTCTACGCCATCAAAAAAAATTGTTCCAGAATCAGGTTCTATTGCTCGTAGAATGAGTCTTGCAGTAGTTGTTTTGCCAGATCCTGATTCTCCAGCAAGAACAAGGACTTCGCCTTTTTTTAAAGAAAAAGATATTCCATCAACAGCCTTGATTACTTTTTCAGACGAAGAAAAAACTCCTTTCTTTGTAACAAAGTATTTGGTTAGATTTTGTACGGAAAGGATCTCTTCCAATATCATACTAAGAAATTCGAATTATATGAAGCGATCTTATTATAAAGCCTATCCATCGCAAAGTTTTAAAACCCATGAAATATGATACAAGACGTGCAAATAAAGATAGTAGCCAGTTTAATGATGATTTTACTGTTTGGTTTTAGCGGTCAATACCTTGTTAACTTGGCATCAGCAGATGATAGCTGGAGTGACATACAAAAGGCAATGGTTGCTGGAGAAGCAAGAGCAGAGCAAAAATATGAACATACACATGCCTTGCCACTAGACTCCAATAAACATTGGGCTGGATTGACTAATACCCCTACTGATGAAACTGTTTACAGTCCAAGAGATGTTAGTATTGCTTATGGACAGGTATACGCAGCAGAAAAAGGCATTATAATATTTGGTCAAATTCATGTTTTGGGCTTGGATAAATTTTCAACAGGCTATGCTGGATTAACGAGCACCTCTACTGATGAAACAGTACACATGGATAGAAACACTCAGATTGCATTGGCAAAAGCACAAATGGATACAAACAATATCAAAATAATTGAAGCTTTAGCAAGTATACAGCCACATTATGTTGGTATTGATAATGTACAAACAACTGATTCCAATGGAAGAGATAGAAATGTGCTAATTCAGCAAGCAGTTGCCAAACTGGAGCAAGAAAATGCAGATTTGGCAGCACAGTTAGCAAGTTTGAGTACCAATTATGCTAAATTGGGTAATACTCAAACAACTGATGAAAATGGAAGAGACAGGCAAGCATATATTGGAAAAGCTCTGGCAGACTCTGAGGCAAGATCTTTGGCACTACTTGGAGAAATAACAAACTCAGGTATTGGATCACATTATGTTGGTATTGATAATACTCAAACTACTGATACAAATGGAAGAGATAGAAACGTGCTAATTCAACAGGGTATCGAAGTAGTAAATCAAAAAATTGCAGGTTGTTATGATGCGGCACACCCAAGAACGTGTAATGTTGGTAGTGGCGCAAATTATGCACAATATGCACCGTAATGATCTTAAAAATAATCTAGTATTATTAACAACTTAAAATTAAAATCTTTTAAAATATCGTTCAAACTAAATTACATTGGGAAATTATTCGTAGAGCCAACATTGAACATAACCTGACTCTGTTTTAAATTTAGGAGGTTCTTTTTTACATTTTTCCATTGCATGTGGGCATCTGTCATAAAATCTGCATCCTTGAAATGGATTTATCAAAGTGGGGGGATTTCCCTTGATATATTGTGGTTTTTTATTTTCCCTCAAGGATGGTATGGATTGAAGAAGCCCTTGTGTGTAAGGGTGTTTTGGGTTCTTGTAAATCTCAGATGAACTGCCAAATTCAACCATTTTACCTCCATACATAACTCCAATTTTTTCAGCAATTTCCGATATTATTGCTAGATCATGTGTGATCAACATGATAGACATCCCGTCTTTTTTCAGTTTTTTGAGTAGATTGATAATCTGTGCTTGTACAAGTACATCTAAGGCAGTTGTTGGTTCATCCGCGATAACAAATTTTGGATTCAAAAGAAGTGCCATGGCAATAACAATTCTTTGCTTCATGCCACCACTAAGCTCATGTGGGAATTTTTTAAGTACAGAACTATTCAAGCCAACCGAAGTTATTATTTCAACTATTTTTTTATCAAAGTCTCCAGGGTACTTGTGTTGTTTTAAGATCTCATGGAATTGATGTTCCACTGTAAAAACTGGATCAAGTGAATTCATGGCTCCCTGAAAGACCATGGCAATTTCTTTCCATCGATAATTTTTGGTAAACTCTGATTCTGACATTTTAATGATGGACTTTCCATCTAATAATATGTCCCCTGATACAACTTTGCCTCCTTGCAGTGCTCTCATTATGGAAAGTCCAAGAGTGCTTTTTCCACATGCACTTTCACCAGCAATTCCAATAGACTCACCCTTTTCTAAAAAAAAACTTATGCCATCTACTGCATGAACAATACCTGCTTGTGTCTTATACTGAGTTTTAAGATCAGTTACCGAAATGTAGGACATCGATCATTTTAGGTCATTGATCTAAATGTGGGTTTTGGAAGAAGGGGTTATATTCTAGTTTTAGTAAGTAAAAAAACCGATTTGCTTGAGAACGCCAATTTGTAATTTTGATGCAATGAATGGTATTCTTTGTCCACAATGTGAGTCAAAACTAGATTCGGAGAAATTAACAAAGGCAGATGGCGAGTTTCCAGCGAAAATTTGGCTTGTAGAGGAGGAGTAACCCTTATGGATTTCAAAAGAACTCATCACATTGGCCACCTTGACTCCTCGATGATAGGAAAAAAGGTCGTAGTGGGAGGTTGGATTGAGGACATACGGGAGCTTGGCAAGCTTACGTTTTTGACACTACGTGATGTTACTGGCGTTGCTCAAATTGTTCTTGTTGGTAGTGAAGCCCTAGATCAGGCCAAAGGACTCAACAGACAAAGCGTAGTTAGAATAACCGGCACGGTTCAACAATCAAAAGCCAAAAATTTTGCATTTGAAATCAAATCCGAAAAAATTGACATCTTAACATTAGCTGTGCATCCTTTGCCAATAGATCCTATTGGAAGACTAGAAAGTAATATTGACAACAGACTAAACGCAAGGGCACTTGACCTTCGTAACCAAAAAACCGCGTCTATTTTTAAACTAAGGCACCATGCACTTGCTTCAATTAGAAAAACACTAACAGAAAATAATTTCATTGAAGTAAACACGCCAAAAATAATTGGTAGTGCAAGTGAAGGCGGGGCAAATCTTTTTTCACTTAAGTATTTTGATAAACAAGCATATCTTGCTCAGAGCCCACAACTTTACAAAGAACAACTTACAATCGGTTTAGAACGGGTTTTTGAAATTGCCTCATATTATAGAGCTGAAAAATCACACACAGTAAGACACCTTACAGAATTTACTAGTGTTGATATCGAAGCTGCATTTATGGACTATTCTGATGTAATGGATGTTTTGGAATTAGTTGTAGCCAATGTGTTTGAATATACAGAAAAAAATTGTATCACAGAACAAAAAACACTTGGCATTGAAATCAAAAAACCTTTGATTCCCTTTGAACGTCTGACATACAAAAAAGCAATCGAAGAGCTAGCACGTGATGGAATAAAACTTGAGATCGGAGATGATTTACAGGATTCACATCTGCGTACCTTGGGAGAGAGACATCCGGGCTTTTACTTTATAATTGACTGGCCAATGAAGCTAAAACCATTTTACATCCATGAAAAAGATGATGATCCCACACTGTCTCGTTCATTTGATCTTCAGTATGGATATCTTGAGCTCGCTTCAGGAGGTATGAGATTACATAATCCAAAAAAACTAAGATCAAGACTACAGGAACAAGGGCTAGACCCTGACCAGTTTGTAGACCATCTGAGAGCCTTTGACTGGGGTATGCCACCTCATTCAGGTTGGGGCTTGGGTCTTGATAGGCTAATGTCTGTTCTTACAAAAATAGATAATGTTAGAGAAGTGGTCTTGTATCCACGTGATCCGGAAAGGCTTTCTCCATAAAAGAATAAATCCAAATTATACGAAAATATCAAGTGCAACAGTGCGATTTCTGCGGTTCGGAATTTGGGGATCGTAGATGTTACTTTTGTGAAAAACGTTGCTGCTCTTCCTGCATGACAGATGATAGAACAAGATGCAAACGTTGTTTTATAACAAAAAGAAAACTTGGATGGAGAATTTTTAAAAGAAATAAGATTCTGCTTGGATTTATCGCGTTTGTATGGGCGTACACTGTATTTCCAATACCGCTAATTCCTGGTATTGATCCAATGTTTTATTGGGTTTCGTTTGGTGTTGCCATTCTGATTATGATTCCGGTATGTCTTGCATTGTTTTTTTGGTCACTAGAACCGCCGAAATCAGACCTTAAGTAATGTTTGAAATTACATGCCTGGTAAATTCGCTAGTTGTAATGTTGCCGCCAATATCTTTTGTCTTTAATCCTTTTTGTACTACGCCATATACGGCTGATTCTATTTTTTTTGCTGCCGTGAAACATTTCTGATCATTGTTTTTCATTCCAAGCCATTCAAACATCATTTTTGCAGAAAGAATGAATGAGGATGGATTTGCTGCTTGTTTTCCAGCAATATCAAATGCCGCTCCATGAACCGGCTCAAATAGCGCAAAATCATTTCCAATGTTTGCTGCTGGTGCCATACCTAACCCGCCTACTACTTGGGCTGCCTCATCAGATAAAATGTCGCCAAACAAGTTGGTTGTAACAATTACATCAAACGCCTCTGGCTGTCTAATGAGATTCATGGCACACGCATCTACATACATCTGTTCAAATTGTATGTTTGGGAAATCTTTTGCAACATCACTACAGGTCTCTGCAAAAAGGCCATCTGTCTTTCTCATTACATTGGATTTATGAACGCAGGTGATTTTCTTTTTCTGGTTTCGCTGGGCTGCCATTAAAAACGCATGTTTTGCTATACGTTTTGACGCATCTTCTGAAATTATGCGTAAAGCTACTGCAGTATTTCCAATATCAAATTCCATCCCTGTGTAAAGGTCCTCCGTATTTTCTCTTACTATGACCATGTCTATGTTATCTTTTAGTGCTGGCATGTTAGGGTATGATTTTGCAGGTCTGATGTTTGCATAGAGGTTTAACATTCTTCGTAAAACTACGATGACGTCAGCTGCACTTTCTCCAACTGGCGCCTTCAAACACGCGTTTGATTTTTTGATATATTCTAGAGTTGATTCAGGTAATGCCTTTCCAGTCTTTTTTAGTGCATTGTCACCAGCTTCGAGTTTTTCTATTTTTATTTTTAAATCAAGTTTGTCATTTACTGTTTCTAGAACTTTGATCACAGACTCCGAAATCTCCGGTCCTATCCCATCTCCTGTTATGAGAGCAATGTTGTACATTTATTTTCCCAAATTTTTCTGTTTTAGAATCTTCTTGAGCATTATTCTGTTTATGCCATCGATCATTGCTTGCACACTAGTAATTACAATGTCTTTTCCAACTGATTTTGCTGATGCAAGATTACCATAGGCATCTTCGACTTTGATTGTAACTTCACAAAGTGCATCTGAACCACCTGCAATAGAATCTAATTTGTAATCCTTGATTCTCACTTTGGTTATCTCTCCAGTTATTTTTTGAATTGCGTTAATTGATGCGTCTACTGGACCTACTCCATAATCAGTACCGATAAAGTCCTTGCCTTCGATGTTTAATTTGACAAAAGCATATGGCATGTTGCCAATTCCAGTTGACACAGAAAATCCAGTAAGGTGTACTAATCTCTTAAGGCCTTGTGTTTGCATCACCTCGCCTGTTATTGAAAGCAATTCGACATCAGTAACATGTTTTCCTAGGTCTCCAAGTTTTTTCACCCTCTCTAAAATCTCTCTAGTCTGTTCTCTTGTGGGCTGAATTCCGTATTCTTCTAACATTGCAGAAACTCCATGAGCTCCTGCATGTTTTCCTACTTGGAACCATCTTGTTCTTCCTACAAGTTCTGGGCTGATGGGCTCGTAGGTCAATGGATTGCACAAAACTCCATGGGTGTGGATACCGGACTCGTGTCCGAAGGCATTTTCGCCAACTATGGCTTTGTTTGGCTGTACATGAATGCCAACTATACCGGAAACGTACCTGGATGTCTCGTAAAGAAGTTTTGTGTTGATATTTGTCTCATATTTTTTATCAAACTGTAAGCATTGAAGAGCCATTACAAGTTCTTCAAGAGATGCATTGCCGGCTCGTTCGCCTATGCCATTTATTGTAACATGAGCACATTGTGCACCTGCTTGTATTGCAGAAATTGCATTTGCAACTGCAAGCCCAAAATCATTGTGGCAATGTACACTTATTGGTAAATGTGATGCTTCAATTGCGTCTTTAGTTATCTCTGCAAGGTATCCTGGCGTGGAATATCCTACTGTATCTGGTATGTCTATTCTGTCTGCACCGGCATTTGCAACTCCTTTGAAAACTTTTTTAAGAAATTCCCTATCTGTTCTGGTTGCATCTTCTGCAGAAAATTCTACTTGCAAACCAAGTGATTTTCCATACTCTACTGCTTCAACTGCTTTTGCTAATACTTGATCTCTTGTAAGCTTTAGTTTGTACTTGAGATGTATGTCTGACGTTGCGATAAATGTGTGGATGTATTTGAGATCTGCTGTAACTGTTGCATCGATGTCTTTTTTCTCAGTCCTTGCTAAACCACAAATTTCCGCACGCAAGTTTGCATTACTTATTAATTTGATGCCTTGCATTTCACCATCAGAAATTACTGGGAATCCAGCTTCTATGGCATCAACTCCAAGTGCATCAAGCTTTTGCGCAATGCCTAGTTTCTGCTCTGGAGTTAGGGCGACTCCTGGTGTTTGTTCTCCATCTCTTAATGTTGTATCAAAAATTCTAATTTTCATTGATTCCACCTCTTGGAAGTGCACATAGGCCTGTTCTTGCAATTTCTAAAATTCCGTATCCGCGTACTAGATCCTCAAACGCATTAATCCTGTCTGGTGTGGCAGTTATTTCTACTATGATTGATGTCTTTCTAACATCATGAACCTGACATTTGAAAGCATTGGCAAGGTTCATTATTTCCATGCTGTCTGATGGCTTGGTTACTTTTATCTTCATGAGTACTAGTTCTCTATATACGCTCATCTTCTCTTCTAAGTGTTTTACCTCAACTGTGTCGATCATCTTGTCAAGCTGTTTTATTATTTGGCTGAGTTGCTTTTCATCAGCTGATGTGGTAATTGTCATTCTAGAAAATTCTGGGTTTTCAGTTATCCCTACTGAGATGCTGTCTATGTTGTAATTTTTTGCTCTGAAAAGATTTGTCACTTTAAACAAGACTCCTGGTTTATTCTCCACTAGTACAGAAATTATGGACCACATGAAGATCCCTATGAGGGTAGGATCATGTCCTTAAGAGACGTCCCTGGTGCTACAAATGGTAAAACATCTTCTTGTGGGTCAATTGGTATATCAATTACAGTTGCAACATCACTTTTGAGTGCGGTTTGAACAGCTTTTCCAACTTCATCAATGGATTCTGCTCTAATGCCCTGAGCTCCGTATGCCTCTGCTATCTTTACATAATCTGGACAGTTTTTGAGATCAATTCCTATCATCCTTTTGTCGTAGAATGTTCTTTGCCACTGTGCCACCATTCCAAGTGAAAAGTTGTTCATCAACAAAACAATAACAGGTAAATTATCTAAAACGGAAACTGCAAGAGAATTTTCTGTCATGTTAAAGCTACCTTCTCCTGCAATGTCTAAGACTGGAACGCCTGGTTTTGCTGCTTTTGCACCTATTGCAGCTGGGAATCCCCAACCCATTGTGCCAAGACCTGTTGAGCTAAAGAAAGTTCCAGGTTGTATGACATCAAAAAATAGTGAAGCCCACATCTGATGTTGGCCAACTTCTGTAGTCACAATTGATTGATGAGGGAGCACTTCTCTTAGCTTACGTAAAATCTTTGCTGCACCAAGCGGATGTGGATGAAGCTTCAGATTTTGTCTAAAATATTCTCTAGTTTCATTTACTCGCTTTAACCAGGGATTATCGTCACCGCGTTTGATTGCTTTTTGAACTAACATCTTTACCATTATTCTTAAAGAAGCCTTGATGTCTCCAACTACTGCAACAGTAGTAGTTTGATTTTTACCAATCTCTGCCGGGTCCACATCCATGTGTATTATTTTTAATCGCTTTTCAAATTCCTCAAAGGTTCCTACCGACCTATCTGAAAACCTTGAACCTGCTGCAAGAACACAGTCTGCCTCTACCATCATTTTATTGGCTTCTGCATGACCATGCATTCCAATAGGGCCAAGTGATAAGGGATGGTTTTCTGGAAATGATCCTTTTCCTTTAAAAGTAGTTACTACTGGAATCATAAGAAGTTCTGCTATTGATTGTAATTCTGCAAATGCTCCTGATATTATTACTCCGCCACCTGCAAGAATGATTGGTCTTTCTGCAGAAAGGAGCATATCTATTGCACGTTCGATTTCTCTAATATCTGGGTCTACCCATGGGTGATATCCCCTTATTTTAACTTCATTTGGGAATTGCATTTCGGCTTCATTTTGTTGTACGTCTTTTGGAATGTCTATCAAGACAGGGCCTGGTCTACCTGTAGATGAAATATAAAATGCCTTTTTTACTACCTCTGGAATTTCAGTTGCGCTCATTGGTTGAAATGCATATTTTACAATTGGATTAGTTATGCCAATGATGTCACTTTCTTGGAACGCGTCTCTACCAATCATTTTTGTCGGAACCTGTCCAGTAATGGCAATCATTGGAGCAGAATCTGCTTGTGCCGTTGCAAGCCCTGTTACAATATTTGTTGCACCAGGACCAGAGGTTGCAAAACACACACCAGGTCTTCTGCTTACTCTTCCAAATCCATCTGCCATATGTGATGCAGATTGTTCATGTCTTGTCAATATGTGACGGATATTACTCTTGTATAGCTCATCGTAGATTGGTAAGTTTGCACCACCTGGTAGTCCAAAGACTATCTCGACCCCCTCCTTTTCAAGGGCAACCATTAATGATCTAGCACCTGACATTTTTTCCATAATTTTTCTCCAGAAACTTAGCTGTGTATTTACAGCATAAGGTCGACTAGCAACAAAATACTAGAAATGCTCGCCGATCCTCCTAACTTCATTTCAGTCTATAGATTTGCAGCAAGAATAATTTATAAATATTGCTAGCAAAATCATCTAAATTTGTCAAAAACACACTAGGTACTTGATAATTATTTCATTATTCGTTCTATCGTACATGGCAAAAATGATGATTTGGACGTGGTTTTCAAAAAACTTAAACGAGAAGTGCCTCAAGCAAAATTGATTTTGTCTGACAGAGAAAAAATACTAGAAATAATCAAGATTTTTTTTGATGCTGGAAAAACAAAAAATCTTGCACCACTAGCTGCAATACAGCTCAACGATACAAGATTTTCAAGCTATAGTGACGTGCCTCCTTTTGACCTAAAAGATTATGCGACAACAATTGCGTTACAGGAATTAAGGTTTGTTAGCATATCTGACTATGAATATGAAATCATCAATCCAAGAATAGATCTTTTTGAAAACAGTGCTGTTGTTACATTTCAATTAAAGCAGACAGGAATGATAGTTGATAACTATAGCTTCAGAGGACAACATATCTCCATGTTAAGCAGGGCAACATTTGTTTTGATAAAATCTACTAAATGGAAAATAGTACACGTACATCTGTCCAAAATATCAGACTAGTCTATTTTGCAGTCTTTTTCGATTTTGTAGATTTTGTTTTGGCTTTTGGTTGAGCAGGAGTTGTTGTGGATGGGGTTTTTGGAGATTTTTCAATTTCTTTATTTTTGATAAATATTTCATGTGCTTCTTTGACAGTAACACGTTGATGGACTAGTGCACGAACTGCCTTTATCATTGGAACGGGATAATCTGACTGCCAGATATTTCTTCCCATGTCTACTCCGACTGCACCTGCTTGTAGTGCGTCATAAGTTAATTGTAATGCATCAAGTTCACTGTCTAACTTTGGTCCACCAGCTATTATTACAGGTACAGGGCAACTGTTGACAACGCTTTCAAAATTTTCACAATAATATGTTTTAACAATATGGGCACCAAATTCTGCTGCAATTCTACAGGAAAGTGCAAGATATCTTGCATCACGCTTTTCAAGCTCTTTTCCTACTGCTGTCACTGCAAGAACCGGGATGCCATACTCTTCTCCTTCATCGACAAGTTTACCTAGACTTACAAGGGACTCGTGTTCATATGGCGCTCCAACAAAGATTGAAAGAGCAAGCGCACTTGCATTGAGCCTTATTGCCTCTTTTACAGATGTAGTTATTTTTTCATTTGAGAGATCCTTTCCAATTATACTAGAACCTCCTGAGACTCTAAGGACTATGGGAATAGGGTATTTCTCATCAACCGAAGTTCTTAAAATACCACGTGTCAACATTAGAGAATCTGCATAAGGTAATAGTGGTTGGATGGTCCTGCGTGGCACTTCGAGGCGTTCTGTTGGCCCTAAGAAATAACCATGATCTACTGCTAGCATGACACCACGACCGCTGTGTGGTTTGATTATCCGTGCAAGTCTATTTTTTAATCCCCAGTCCATGTCTTAAAGTTCCAAAAAATGCCTTAGTTAAGCGTTTCTGAATTTGTTATAATTATTTTCATAGCATCATTTCCCTGGTGTGCGTATTCTAATGCCTTCTTTGACTCGGTAAGATCAAACCTGTGTGTGATCAATTTTTTTACTTCAACTTTGCCATCTTGAATCAAGTTGAATGCTGCCATAGTATCGGTTTCCGATGCTGCATAGCTTGGAACAATTGTAATTTCTTTTGAATAGACCTTGCTTACATCAAGCTGTAGCTTGGCATCTTTTGATGGAACTCCAAACAAAATAACAATTCCTCCTTTTCTTACAAAATCGATAGCTTGAGTAATAGCACTAAGACTGCCTGTGGCAACAATTGCTATATCTACTCCTCTGTTTTGAGTCTTTGAAAGAATTTTTTGGTGAGCCGTTGAATCTGTTGATTTTATAGATTCAGTTATCTGAAATTTTTTTGCAAAATCCAATCTGAAACCGTTTACATCAAAACAAAAAATTTCATTCAATCCATATACTTTGCTTAGCATTACATGCATCATGCCAGTAGGCCCTACTCCAAAAATTGCAACTGAATCACCTTTTTTTACTTTGATTTTATTCCATGCTCTGATACAACACGCAAGTGGCTCAATCATTGCCGCTTCATCAAAGCTTATAGTATTTGGTAATTTTATAACTCCACCATGTGATACGTTCCATTCAGGTACAACAAATTCTTCAGCAAGACCACATGGGGAAAGATTTGTCTCGGAATATTTTTGACACATGGTCTCATTACCATGTGAACAAAAATGGCAGGAATAACATGGGACGTGATGATGAACGAAAACTCTGTCACCTTTTTTGAAATTTTTTACATTTTCTCCTACTTGTGTGATGATACCAGCTGGCTCATGTCCTAGTCTCATCGATGGTTGGCTATACTGACCATAGATTTTTTCCAAGTCTGATCCGCATACGCCGCACGCATGCATACTAACTGATATTTCTCCGCTTCCTACTATTGGTTTTTCAATGGTTCTAATTTCAATATCGGCGTGGCCTCTTACGTATGCTGCTTTCATATTGGATTTCTCAAACATCATCTTAATTTCTGTTTGTGCTGATCTTTCTATTGGCACATTTGATTAATTTCTAAATATGGTCTTACATTCTGAAATTTTCTATTCCAAAATAGTATTAAACTAGATATGAAAATGATATCCATGCAAGAGAGAGATGCGGCGCCTGACTTTGAACTTCAGGCCAATGATGGCAGTGTAGTAAAACTCAGTTATTATAGAGGCAAAAACGTGATCTTGTGTTTTTATCCTAAAAACCATCTATTTGCATGCCCATCAAAAAAAGTCTTCAAGATGGCTCAAACCATAGTCTCGGCATACCAAGAGATTGCTGCCTTGGACGCAGTATTGTTTGCCATATCCGTAGATACTGTTGAGGATCAAAAGAAGTTCGTTGAAGAATACAAAATACCCTATTTGCATTTGAGTGACCCAAAAAAGGAAGCCTGTAAAGCGTATGCTGGCCTTAATCTGGCTGGTTTGGCTAAACGTTCTACCTTTATTATTAACAAGGAAGGAAAAATTGCAAAAATTTTTCGGGATATTGATGTAGAATCTCATGGCAAAGAGATTATTGAAGCTCTAAAATCCTTAAAATGATTTTTCAGGATAATCATTCCATAAATATTTAAAGATCCACAAATAGAATTGGATCGTGTTAGACCTAGTCGCAAAAAAATTATTCCTTACCTCTGGTAAGGGCGTTCACCAGGACCAGCTTACAAGTTTTGAGTACGCACTCCGCGATGCTGGTATTGCCGGTACAAACTTGGTTTTGATATCTAGTATTTTCCCACCCAATGCAAAGCTAATCTCTAGTACCGAGGGATTGAAATTGATACGCCCAGGTAGCATTCAATTTGTAATTTATGCTAGACAACAAAGTAACGAGCCGCATAGGCTTATGGCAGCTTCTGTTGGCATTGCTGAACCTGCTGACAAAAACAAGTATGGCTATCTTTCAGAATATCATTCATTTGGTGAAACAGAAAAGGAAGCTGGAGATTATGCTGAGGATATTGCTGCCCAAATGCTTGCATCATCACTTGGGATAAAATTTGATATTGATAAGAGCTGGGACGAAAAAAGAAACCAATGGAAAATTTCTGGGGAAATTTACAAAACAAGAAACATTACACAAAGCGCAGTTGGAGACCCAAAAGGGCGCTGGACCACTGTTTTTGCGGCAGCAGTTTTAATTCTCTAATTACTATCGCTTTCTAAGAAATATGTAAATTGCAACACCTGCAGCTGCCACGATTCCTATTATGGTGTATGATGAATAGTCTGCTGTAACAGGTTTAGGCGGTAGAGGTGTAGTGGATTGAACTGGGTTTTTAACGCCGGTAGTTGTATTTCCTATTGTTAATGTCAGGTAATCTTTACTTGCTGAGAAAGTTGTCCCAAAAAGATAGATTGCTGTTATGTGATTACCAAAACTTGGGTCAAATAACCAACCTGCCTTTGTAAGATCTGCAGGAATATTCTGACCATTTTTTTCTGTGACTGGAACAAGATCTCCTCCATGATTAGTAATTGCCAGATGTTGATTGGACAATAATGTTACCTGCAGGATTGAATTTAGCGGAAAAAATCCAGAATTAAAATAACTTGACCTATCGAGCTTGTCCAAACCAAAAAGGTCAAGAGGACTGATTGTAGTGATTTGGTTTTTTATTGGAAAACGGTTGGCCACTTGGAGTTGGTAGATTGAAATATTTTTTTCTGGGACGATGGCAAATGTGACTGATGAGTTTGAGTTACTAGCCATTTTTTTTGCCGCATCTAAAAATCCACCGCTATCTTTTATCTGACTTGGAAGCAATATTGATGTGAAACCATCATAAAGATACTTTGAATCAGATTTTGACATTGTATAAACAACTGATATGGTTCTGTTTCCTGAGACCGCGCCAGAAGTTCCTAATGCACCATTTAATCCAGCTTTGGGGTTTACGTAGACAGACCAAAACTCTGCACTTAGACTAAAATCTTTGTTTATGTCTCCAATCAAAGTATCTCCTTCCGCGCGAGCATCAGATTGAATTTTTCTGATGTCATAGGATCCTATAAGAGACGGCTCAGAAAGATTAACCAAAACACAAGCCTGGTTTTTAATTCCTAGGACACATGTGTCTGCATTAGTTATTGTTACCGATGTAATGTTACTGTCATTGTGAATTTTTTTATCAAGTTGTGCAGGTACGCGCATTTCTAAAGGACTGGTTGTTGAAAGAGAAATGAATGCGGTAGTTTGATTCTGAACTTTCTCATCCACTAAAATTTGGGCAATCTCACGGTATGATGCAAGTTGGGGCTGCTGGGCATTTGCACTAAATACATTAAAAATTAAAATTAAAAAAACAAGAGATAAAATGATAACATGTTTCATTGAATGCACGTTTTTGAATCGAATTATTAAGTCTACTCTTGTAATTTTTCAATTTTTATTGCGAATCGTTGAAAAGGTTCTTCCAAGTAATGATCCTTGCATACAAGTATGGTTTCACTTGGGTCAGGCCCACAGTCATAAGTGATTAAATACACTGGATCTTTATTGCAGCACCTTGGATATTTCACTTGGCCTTAGTATGTATAATAAAATAAAATAGTTGCCGATCTGTATTGCAATAGTTTAAATTGGAATTTGTAGAGACTCTTGTTGACATCGGTTCAAACCGTAGGGGAACATGCCTAGCAGCTGGGGGCGCTTGGCTGCTAGGCGATTTTAATTATCTACTTTTTCTAGCCTGTTAATTTGGTTTTTGATGTACTCAAAACCATCCTGCCAGAATTTTTGTGATGAAATATCAATCCCGTGTTCTTTTAGCAGAGTTTCTGGTTTCTTTGAGCCTCCCGCAGAAAGAATTTTTATGTATATTGGCGCAAAGGATCTTCCTTCTTTTTTATATCTTTGGAAAAATGACAAAGCCAGTAGATTTCCAAATGAATATGCATAACAGTAAAAGGGCGAATGATAAAAGTGCGGAATGCAGCTCCACTCTACACCAAAATCCTCTGTGAGATTAATTGAATTGGCAAATTGATCCCTAAGCGTCTTCATATATTCATTTGAGATGTCTGCTACAGTTGCACCATCGCCGATTTTTTTATGTGCCGTAATTTCAAATAGCGTAAAAAACGCTTGTCTTGATATTGTTGAATAAAGGTCGTCGATGTGTTCAGTTAATATTGATTTTTTTTCTTCATCAGTAACTGTGTTTAAAATCTCATCGAAGAGCAGCATTTCTGAAAATGTTGATGCAGTTTCAGCCAAAGGTAATGGAGCCTTGGTTACAAAAATTGATTTGTCTGATGCCGCAATGCTGTGTATTGCATGACCTAGTTCATGAGCTAATGTAAATACATCGTTTGATTTTCCTTTGAAATTTACAAGAACATATGGTGTTATCTTTGGTGATATAGTACTACAAAAGGCTCCGCTTCTTTTTCCAGGTCTGATAGAGGAATCAACATGATTTTGTATGAAAACTTTTTTTGCAAATTCTGATAATGTTGGGCTAAAACCATTTAGTGTCTGTAGTACCATCTTGACTGCTTGATCATATTTGTAAGACCTCTGTTTTACTTTCAGTGGAGGTGCATAGATGTCATAACGCCTAAGTTTTTTTACTCCGAGCATTTTTGCCTTTTGTAAAAAGAATTTCTGAAATACGGCAGCATTGCTCTTACAAACAGAAAGAAGCGAATCAACTGTCTTATCATCTACATCATTAGCAATGTTTCTAACCGATAATGGAGAAGAATATCCTCTTATCTCAATACTCTCATCTTTCCAGTTTAGTACTAGATTTTGATATATCTCACCGAGAACTCCCTTCTGACTATCATATTTTGATAAAAGTGCCTTGTATGCAATCTCTCTTGTTTTGGGTTTTGGGTTTCTAACAAGCAAACCAAGTTCTTCTCTGTTGTATTTTTTGGTCTTTCCATCAATTTTTACGACAAACTGGAAAGCATTTGTGATTTTGTCGAAGAGTTTGACTAGCGCAGTACTGCCTGTAACATCTAATATGTTGATTAATTTTTCTTCAGATTCAGAAAGTGAATATTTTGCCAAGAGCCTTTTGAATCTTAAAAACTCTGCCAGTTCGCCTGATGATTTTATCAGCCTGTTTGCATTTTTTTGGTCTAATTGTTTTTTCCACCATTGATCAAAAAACAAAGTACGGTTTTCAATCTGGGAGCCAAGCTTTGTCATTTTAGACAGTAAAGTTGTAGCCTCATCTGACTGGGTATCTGCGGAATATTCCAAAGATGCGTATCCGCTAACCATGCTAATCTTTTCAGATATTTCTTCTAGTGAGTGGAGAAGCTGGGTAAACTTTACATTGGAGATGTATGGCTTGAGTTCTTTTTTCATTTTTTCAAAATTTCTTACTTTGGCTTCAATTTCTCCAAGCTGTTTTTTAAATGCGACACTTTTTGGATCAGTCACAAGCTCGGTCAAGTTCCAGCGTCCTTGTTTGAACGAAGTCATTTTATTTCGAAAGGTCAGTTGGCATTAAAATACCATGTGGCAATTTAATCTTTATATAAAAAAAGATGAAAAGAACAAAAGCTACGCGGATTTTATATACAAAAAATTGGTTTTATGTAAATATGAGTATGACAGCATGGAAATGTTACAGGTGCAATTTAACCTTTAAACATGAAACCCATGCAATCATACACAAAGATATCTCAAGACACTCTCCAAGACAAATAGAGTTAGCGACGGCATAGGCTGAGTGTAGTTTTTTGTCTGCAACTAGGTCTCGTACGATGGTCTAAGTGCCTACAACTGTTCAATTTTTGGATTTGTTGCGTATTTGTAAAAGGAATACAATACCTAGTCAGCAATGGAATAATAAAAATCTGATTTTAACACTTTCTGATTTCATATTAGCAAGTATTATTTAACCCAAAACTAGATTACCCGTTCGTGGATCCACACAGCTTTCATGGCAAAGACATACCGCATTTTAAAATCAAACCAAACATGGGAATAGATGATCTAGTAGAAATTTTTGTAAGCTCTGGTTATAATGCAAGACATCTTGGTGAAGCAGCCAAGCTATACTGCAAAATGATAGAAGATGGTGCAACAATTTGTCTTACCATTTCAGGGGCAATGACACCAGTTGGATTTGGGGGATTATTCAAAACTCTCATAGAAAAGGGATTTGTTGACTGGATAATATCAACAGGTGCAAACGTATATCACGAAGACCATTTCGCATGGAACCTGCCTGTAAAACAGGGACATTTTGAAGTAGACGACATGATTCTATACGAAAAGGATATTGTAAGAATCAGAGACGTATACATCAAAGGCAAAGAGACACTTATGGCTGAAGACAAAATAGTACAAAAAATATTTAATCATACCCTAGTTAACAAACCATTTACAACTGCAGAATTTTGTAACGTGATGGGGAAATATTCAAAACAAAAATCAAAACATCCTGAGAAAAGTTTTGTCGTAGCAGCCTATGACTATGATGTTCCTGTCTATGTTTCAACACTAAAGGATTCATCACTTGCACTTGATCTGGCACCACTACGATTTGCAAACAAAATTTACAACTTGGACTTTGTTAGAGAAATAATTGAACAGGCTGCCATTGTCTATAATTCCAAAAAATCTGGAATAGTGGAAATAGGCGGAGGTGTTCCAAAAAACACTGCACAGCAAACAGGACCACTTTTAGATCAAATCCTAGGTTTAGGACATGGCGGACAAAACTATATCATACAAATAACTGATGCAAGACCAGATACTGGCGGACTGTCTGGCGCTACCTTACAAGAAGGCAAGAGTTGGGGCAAGATAAAAGACTCACATGAAGATATGATAATGGTTTATGCCGATGCCACAATTGCATTTCCTATTTTGTGTCTTTATGCACTAAGTATGGAAAAGCCACGAAAGCCTAAGCGTTTGTACAAAAAATTGAATAAGTATTACAAAGACTTGGCAGAGACTTATTTCAATAAGAAACGCTAGAACCTGTCGTATCTAGCTCTCTCAACATCTCGCTCTTCTTTTGTTGCTTTTTTCCATTCTTTGTAATGTTCTTTGCACAGGACGGTTTTTTTCGAGCTGCCAGAAATGCCAAGACCAGTTCCTTCCACTTTGGATGTAGTCAACGAACGAAGTCCGTCCTTGTCGCAACCAATAACATTACATTTGGCACCTTTTGCAATAATGCCCATGGAACTGGTTGTATTAGATATTATATATACTTGCGAGTCTGCGATTTATTTTATCAAATTCTAGTGTAAAAATTTTGAATTAAATAATGAACACACTGAGTACTGTAAAACCAAAATTTCACACTTGCATCTAACTTTTTTTGGTCTTGGTTAAAGGTAAATAAGACCTAAAATTAAATGTGCCGTGATGGTGGCACAAAAAAATACCGTTACTATAGGACTTGTTCAGACCAGTCTTTCCGATGATATTAGAAATAACATGGAAAAAACCATTGTCAAGATAAGAGAGGCAGCTAACAAAGGCGCACAAATCATTTGTTTGCAGGAATTATACAGAACCAAGTATTTTCCAACTGACGAAAGAAAAGATGTTACACAATTGGCTGAAACAATCCCAGGAGAAACCACATCAATCTTGTCGAGATTGGCAAAAGAATTGAACGTGGTAATCATTGCACCTATATTCGAAGTAGACGCATCGGGCAAACATTACAACACAGCGGCGGTCATTGATTCTGATGGCACCATTATGGGCAGTTATCGTAAAATGCATATACCTCATGACCCCTTTTTTTACGAAAAAAGCTACTTTGATGTAGGCGACTCGGGATACCAAGTATTTCGTACACACAATCTTTCATTTGGTGTGCTAATCTGCTATGACCAGTGGTTTCCTGAAGCAGCAAGAACCTTGACTTTGCAGGGAGCAGATGTTATCTTTTATCCTTCAGCAATTGGATATCTTGAAGGTGATCCTTTATCCAAAGATGATTGGCACTATGCTTGGGAAAATATTCAACGCTCTCACGCCATAGCTAACGGCATCCATGTTGCCTCAGTTAACAGAGTTGGAACAGAAGGTAAGATAAAATTTTGGGGAGCTTCGTTTGTCTGCGACGCTTTTGGAAGAATGATCAAAAGGGCAAGCGAAGAATCTGAAGAAGTTGTGGTTGCAGAGCTTGACATTAGCCAGAACAAAAGAATACAAGATGGTTGGGGATTTCTCAGGAATCGTCTTCCTTCAACTTATGGTTTAATCAGTTCGCGCGTTCTGAGTGAGACACCAAAGACCTTAGGATACTCTATGCCAGCAGAATGGGAAACGCACGATGCAACTTGGTTGGCATGGCCGCATGATCCTGCTACGTTTCCAAGCAGAGTCAAAAAAGTTGAAAAGGCATACCTGCAGATGATTTGGGCTCTGCACAAAAATGAGAACGTCAATCTTTTTGTCACAGATTTAAAAATGAAAGCAAGAGTGACAAGACTCTTGGAACAAAAAGGTGTTAATCTCCGGAAAATTAACTTGTATGTATGGAATTATGCAGATGTTTGGTTTAGAGACTATGGTCCGATTTTCGTACTAAATAAAGAAAAAAAACAGATTGCTTTTGTGCATTGGATATTCGATGCATGGGGAGGAAAATACAAAGATCTGATGAAAGACACTCAAATCCCTTTAATTATAAATAACAGGTTGCAACTAAATAATTTCAGGCCAGGTATAGTCTTAGAAGGAGGCTCTGTTGATGTCAATGGGAAAGGAACTCTCCTTACTACCGAACAATGTTTGCTGAACAGTAACAGGAACCCACATCTTTCAAAAGTTGAAATTGAAAGATTTTTGATAAACTATTTTGGGGTAAATCACATTATCTGGCTAAAATCCGGTGTTGCGGGTGATGATACCGATGGTCATATTGATAATTTGGCTCGTTTTGTCAATCCAAGAACCGTTTTGTGTGCTTATCAAGAAGATGAGAGCGATGAGAATCATTCCATGCTGAGAGAGAACTATGAGATATTGCTTCAATCAACAGACCAAGATGGAAAGAAATTAAAAGTCATAAAAATGCCAATGCTACCCGCCATTCGCAGTGTCAAAGGTAAAAAAACAAGATTGCCAGCAAGTTACCTTAACTTCTATGTTGCAAACAAAGTTGTTTTAGTTCCGACATTCAAGAATAAAAACGACCGTTTAGCACTACGGATTATTCAAGACCAATTCCCAGGTAGGAAGGTTATCGGAATTGATTGCACAGATATGATATATGGAATGGGTGCAATTCACTGCATTATGCAGCAACAGCCAGCTAAAATACACACAATACAAAAGTCATGTTGATAATGGTATAAATTATTGGCAAATTTGTTGTTATCCAATGCTTAACAATTTCAGAGAGGGCCTAAAACCTATCTTGCAAAAAATTGGTACAGTATTTGCTTCAACAGGTTTATCTGCAAATTTTTGGACTGCAATAGGTCTTGTATTTGCATTTGCATCAGCGGTAATCTATGCGATGCACTTTGAATATTCTTTTGTAATTGGAGGAATACTGCTTTTGATTTCTGGATTTTTTGATATTGTTGACGGTCAGGTTGCAAAGGTAACGCAAAAGACATCAAAAAAAGGCGCCTTTTTGGATTCTGTATTTGATAAAATAGCAGAAGTTGCAATATTTCTTGGAATATTAATTGGCGGATATTCAGAAGGGTATGTCGTTCTTTTAGCAATCACTCTTTCGCTTCTTGTCAGTTATACAAGAGCAAGAGCTGAATCACTTGGAGTACAGCTTCAAGGAATAGGAATTGGAGAAAGAGCAGAAAGGCTACTAGTAATTGCTATTGTAGGAATGGCCGGATTCCTAAATTATGCTGTAATAATTGTAGCAATTATAGCTGGAATCACACTGATTCAAAGAATAGTTGCAACTGCTAGAAATATCAAAGATTGATTATCGTAGTCTGCCTGTGTTTCTTCTAGAGTCCGCAGATCTAATCTTAAGTATGCCAAAGTGAATTGCGCATGATATGCAATACCATTTTAGTACTGTTGGTGAGGCAATGTATGCTCCCTGAGCTCTCAGCTCTTTTGCGAGGGTATAGTCCACCAAGTTTAATCTGGTTGTAACCTTTTTTGCCTTGTCTCGAGGAACAGTGGCGCCACAGTTTGTACACTGGATACGACCAGAAGATCCCTTTCCACCCTTTTGTCGTCCACGGCTAGCTCGCTTTAATGGCATAAGTATCCTCGAATTTGCCTCTTTATAATCTTGTTTCGAATGTATGTGGATTGTAGTTTCTCTTGATGATACACTAATCAAAATATGTAATTTAACAAATTTAAATCAGCATATCTCTTAAGATATCATGCGTGGCCTCTGCCATGTTTGTTTAAGATCTAATGTTGAACTGGCTATAGAAAAAGGTCAGATATTATGCCAGTCATGTTTGCAGAAACAAAGATCGAAAAAAGACTAAATGGGAAGATCTCTGCAAGAAATAGATGAAGCTTGGAATATTTTCACACTGTACTATTGACGAAATCTCTAGAGCAGGTACGGTAGTTGAAACCGCAGGCGGACCGGCCTGTTATTGCAGCTTGACTGCAAGGAGTCTCAAATTTGATGTAGAATTTCACACAAAGATAGGTCCAGATTTTGGGTTTCACGAATTCTTGGAAAAAAACAAACTTTTCATTCCGCAAAACGCCATTTCAAAAAATCCAACTACGAGATTTTTACTTGAAATTTCTGGCACAGACAGAAATCTATATCTAAAAACAAAATGTGATCCAATAGAATATGAAAAATCAGACGCAGACGGCTGTATTGTAAGTCCTGTATTTGATGAAATATCTGAAGAAACACTTGATAAGATAAAAGAAAATTCTGAATTCACATTACTTGATCCGCAAGGCTTTCTGCGAAGAGTGGATGAAAAAAATATGGTATATCTTGAAAGAACAAGCCTTGATCTCTCAAAAATCTCTGCAATCAAAGTAGACCCAAATGAAGCATATTCTCTCACAGGACAGACAGAAACTAGTGCAATGCTTTCCTTGCAAAAAAAGGGTGCAAAATACATCCTGTATACAAACAAGCATGAAATCACACTGCTTGCAGGAAGTAGACTGTATTACTTGACGATTCCAAACATCGATGTAGGCGATACTACCGGAGTAGGGGATATTTTTTGTGCAACATTTGCTTGCACAATTCTAAAAGAAAAAGATGTTTTATGGGCGATTTGTTTTGCTGTGGGCTCTGCACAAGCAGCACTAGAGACAAAAGAGACAGGACTCTCTAAGATTCCGTATTATGGCGATATTGAAAAAAATGCTGCGTATCTGTACAACCAAGTGAAATTCAAGCACATCTAGGCTTTTATTGCACAAAATCCGAAATCACCCCATGCGCGTAGCAATATTTAGCCAAGACCAAGAACGAACGGTAAAGTCTGTAAAACTATCACTTGAAAGTCATAGCATCGAATCATTTCTACTTGGCGACAAATCACTTCCCAAAGATGTTGATTATGTAATAGTTACCGGTGGTGACAAGGGAGTTAGGAATTATTTTCATCACGATTTGAATTCCATTGTACCAGTGCTTGGCATAAACGAGTTCGAATCAAGTGGCTATCTGGCTCAAATTGATTTAAAGGAATTTCCTACATTTCTAAACAGACTAAAAAAAGGAGACTTTACAATTGAACATGTTACACGCCTTGGAGTAAAAATAGATGGTAAAAATGTTTATCCAGTATTGAATGATGTTGCAATGTTTTCGTCAAAGAGTGCAACTCTAGTAGAACATGTTTTGCGGGTTAATGGTGAAGAAGTTTGGCATGACAGCAGCGACGGTGTTATCATAACAACTCCAATTGGTTCGTCTGCATATTCCATGTCTGCCGGCGGTCCTGCGATATTTCAAGATTCCAAAGTTTTTGGAATTGTATCTGTAAATTCTTTAGACATTACAAGAAGACCGCTAATTGTATCAGATGACAGCCTTATCGAAATTGATGACATTTCATCTAGTCTTAGGTGTGAGGTTGTAATGGACGGGAAAGACCGCTTCAAAGTACACAAGATGGTCTCATGTACCAAATTTCCTCAACCGGCAAATATTATCAGAATGAAAAAGGATTCTACTACTGTATCTGCATTAACAAAGAAGGTAAAGCTTGCAGATGAGCTTCTCAACATGCCACCAAGCTCCAAACTCTTACTAAAAACACTAGAGTATGAGGGTTCGCTGACCCAAAAAGAATTGGCAGCAAAAACACTTTTACCAGACAGGACAGTAAGGCTTGCCCTGCGCCATCTACTCGATAAAGGATATGTCAAAAGAAGAGTATCGCTTCGAGACACACGACAAAGAATCTACGAAATTCCAAAATAATTAGGCGTGAGCTGCCGCATTTACGAAGGCTTCAAACGAGACCTCTGGAAATCCAGGTCTGCTGTTAAATTCTGGGTGGAATTGAACGCCTAGATAGAATCTGTGAGTAGAAATTTCAAGTATCTCCATTCGTTTTTTGCTGTCACTATATCCTGAAAAAATCATTCCCTTTTTGGAAAATAGATCAAGATACTTTTGATTGAATTCATATCTATGTCGGTGCCTCTTGTGAATTGTATTTGATTTGTAAAGTTTGAACGCTAGAGTGTTATCCTCAACTTTGATTTCGTTTGAACCAAGTCTTAGTGAACCACCTTTGTTTTCAATTGTTTTTTGTTCTGGCAAAAGATCTATGACTGGGTTCTCAGTATTTGGAGAAATCTCTGTTGAATTTGCATTAGCTAATCCACAAACATAGCGTCCAAAAGCCACTGCTGCAAGCTGGAATCCAAAACATATTCCAAGATATGGTATGTTTTTTTCTCTTGCATAGTTTGCTGTCTTTATAATTCCTTCAGAACCTCTATCCCCAAAACCGCCCGGTACCAGTATACCTTGGTATGATGAAAGCTTGTCAATGTTCCCGTTTAATTCTTCAGAATCAATCAAATCTGTCATTACGTTTTTTCCAATTTTTGCACCCGCATGTTTGAGTGCTTGATTTACACTAACGTAACTATCTGTAAGCTTGACATATTTGCCAACCATTGCTATTTTTACAGTTTCGTTCATGTTAGCAAAAGAATTTACAATTGCATTCCATCTGTCCCAATTTGCAGAAGTATTTACCAAGCCAACTTTTCCAAATTTCTTAAAGATGATATCGACAATTCTTTGATCATACAACATTTGTGGTACCATCAAAATTGAATCGGCATCATGACAAGAAAATACGTCTTTAACAGACACATTTGAGAAAAGTGAGATCTTCTTCTTTGCTGCAATTTCAAGGGGCTGCGAGCACCTAACTGCCAACAGATCTGGCTGAATACCAATTCTGCGAAGTTCTTGTACGCTATGTTGTGTAGGTTTTGTTTTTTGTTCACCTACTACATCAAGTGATGGTGCAAGTGTGACATGTACAAAAATGACATTTTCTGGACCTTCCTCTAATCTAATCTGTCTTAACGCCTCCAAAAAAGGAAGGCTCTCTATGTCACCTACAGTGCCGCCACATTCTACTACTAGAACGTCCAAATCTTCTTTTTTTGCAATATTTTGAATTCTTTCCTTTATGGCATCAGTAACATGTGGTATTATCTGTACACATGCTCCTAGGTATTCGCCCCTTCTTTCAGCCTCAATTACACTTGAATAAATTTGAGCTGTAGTTATGTTGTGAGATTTTGGTATGTTCTGGTTAAGAAATCGCTCGTAGTTTCCTATATCCATGTCGCATTCTCCGCCGTCTTCAGTAACAAATACTTCACCATGTGCGATAGGATTCATTGTACCAGCATCATAATTCAGATAAGGATCAATTTTTACACAAGAAACTTTTTGATTTGAAAGCTGCAATAACTTTGCGATCGAAGATGAAACTACTCCTTTGCCAAGCCCAGACATCACTCCTCCTGTCACAAAAATATACTTTACAGATTCTGTCTGCATATGTATGAATAACAAATGCTCTTTTTATTCCTTATTATGAAATTGTAGCCTCTTTGAGGCTTTTTGTAAAAGAAGCAATCTTGGCTTCGATTTTTTTTGGATCTGATTTCTCAATTAATCTCAAAAATGCGCTTCCGACTATGATTGCATCAGCACCATTTTTTATAATGAATTTAACTTGCTTTGGATTGCTAACCCCAAAACCCACTCCAACTGGAATTTTTCTATTAACTAATTTTTTTGTGTTTTTGATGGCGTCTATTGTATATTGCTGAATTTTTTCTTGCTTGCCAGTCGTACCAAATACTGAAACAAGATACAAAAAGCCAGATGACGCAGAAATAATTTTTTTAACTCTTTTAGGAGAGGTGTTTGGTGAAACCAGAAAAATTGCATCTGCTTTATTTTTACGAATGGCTTTTAGGTATTCTCCTGCTTCATCTATTGACATGTCTGGTAGTATGAACCCATCAATTCCAGCTTTTTTTGCAAGTGAAATGAATCTATCATAGCCATGCTTGTAAAGCAGGTTTGTGTAGGTCATCAAAACAAGAGGGAGATCTGTCTCTTTTCTTATTTTTTTGACTAGGCTGAGAAACTTTGAAAAATTGATTCCTTTTTGTAGTGCAATATAGCTTGCATTTTGAATCACAGGTCCGTCAGCAAGAGGATCTGAGAAAGGCAATCCAATCTCAATTATGTCAGCTCCGCCTTTTACTAATCCACGTATTGCAGAAAGAGTTCCGTTTTCGTTAGGATATCCTGCTACCACGTAGGCGATTAATGCTTTTTGATTTTTGGATTCTAGTTCCAAAAATTTATCTTTTATTTTTGACATTTTGATTCAGATAGTTCTCTACAACCTCAACATCTTTGTCTCCTCGGCCAGACAAAGTAACAACAATAGAATCACTTTTGGGACGACTCTTTGCAATTTTTATAGCATAAGCTACTGCATGTGATGATTCTAATGCCGGAATAATTCCTTCATATTTTGCTAGCGTCAAAAATGCATCAATTGCATTTTGATCACTAACACTATCATATTTTACCCGCTTGGTATCTTTCAAGTACGAGTGTTCAGGACCCACTCCTGGATAATCTAATCCTGCTGCGATACTATGTGTGTCAAGAATTTGTCCTTCGCTATCTTGTAGTAAATATGTCAACATTCCATGTAGCACTCCTTTTGATCCCACCTTTAATGTTGCAGAATGGTGATCTGTTTTAATCCCCTCTCCACCAGCTTCGATGCCAAACATATCTGTGTCTTCATCCAACAATGGGTAAAATGTTCCAATGGCATTAGAGCCTCCTCCGACACATGCAATAACTGAATCGGGAGATTTCTTTTCGATTTTTTTCATTTGGGATTTAATTTCATTTCCAATTACTGATTGAAAATCTCGAACCATCACTGGATATGGATGTGGTCCGACTGATGAACCAAGTAAATAATAGGTAGTTTTTACGTTTGTAATCCAATCTCTGATTGCTTCATTAATTGCATCCTTTAGTGTCTGTGTTCCTTCCGTTACAGGATGAACAGACGATCCAAGAAGCTTCATTCTAAAAACATTGAGTTTTTGCCTTTGAGTGTCTTTGTAACCCATGTATACCTCCGACGGCAAACCAAGCGCGGCACATGCCATTGCAGTTGCGACTCCATGTTGCCCAGCTCCTGTCTCTGCAATGATCCTTTTCTTTTTCATTTTTTTTGCAAGAAGTACCTGTCCTAGAGTGTTATTGATTTTATGCGCTCCGCCATGTAGGAGGTCTTCTCTTTTTAGGTATATCTTTGCGCCGCCGATTTTTTCAGTCAGATTTTTTGCAAAATAAAGAGGAGTTGGTCTGCCTGCATATTCACGTAAATAATAGTCTAGTTCATTTTTGAAACCCTCATCATTTTTAAATTTCAAGTACGCCTCTTCTAATTCTTCTACTGCGGGAACTAGTGTCTCTGGAATGTATCTTCCTCCAAACTCACCAAATTTTCCGCCTTTGGGGTATTTTATCTTCATATTGATAACACCAACTTTTCTACATGTTCTTTGATATCTTTACTCTTCATTATGCTACTTCCAACAAGAAAGGCGTCTGCCCCACACTCATAAAGGAATTTGATATCCTCGGTGGACTCTATGCCGCTCTCAGAGAGAATTATTCTCTCTTCATTTCGGTCTTTGAGAATTTCTTTTGTTGTATTCAGATTGATCTCCCATGTGTCTAAATTACGATTATTTATTCCTAGTATGTCTGCATCTGTTTTCATTGAACTTGTAAATTCATTTTTTGTATGGGATTCTAAAAGAATTGGGATATTTTTTTTGTGTGCATAAGCAATGAATTCATCAATATCGCTTGCAAATTTTTTGTCAAAAATTGATTGTATTAACAATATGCAGTCTGCGCCTAATTTTTCAGCCGCATCTATCTGAATCTTGTCAACTACAATATCTTTCATTAAAAGGGGTATTTTGACCTGTCTGCGAATTTTTTGGAAATATTCGGGTGAACCGTTAAAAAGATGAGGTTGTGTGAGAATTGAAAGTCCAATTGCACCACCTTGAATCATTAATTTTGCAATTTCTACAGGGTCGGAAATCTGACGAATGTTTCCAAGTGATGGAGAAGAAAATTTTACCTCTGTAATGAGGGAGGCATGTTTGTTTTTTCTAATCTTGTCTATGACGTTGTTTTGTGATCGTGGTAATTTTTCTGAGATTTTGTAAACTCCGTCTTCTATAGCTTTTTGCGAATTGTTTGCAAGTTTTTCTAACATGTTTTTCATAATTTTTCAAACTCTTCAATTTTTTCTAATTTGCCACAAAAACCAATAAAATTTTTAAAAGCATTATACGACTTACCGCTCTTTATGGAACCAAGTGCCATTGGTATTGCATCATGAAAATCATTGGCAATACCTGAAATTATCAAACCTGCAGCTGCATTAAGCGCAGTAACTTCAATCATTGATTTATTCGCGGTTCCTTTCAATGTCATGATAAATGATTTTATGGCCCCATCTTTTGATGAAACTTGAATTTCGCTTAGATTAGATTTTGACAATCCAAAATCTAGCGGATTTAGAATTTTAATACTTATTTTGCCGTCATTGAGATGACAAATTTGATTTTTTGATGTCGTAGAAAGCTCATCAAGACCATCATGTGATAGTACAGACATTACATTTTCTGCACCGCGTGACTTTAGTAATAAAACAATTCTTTCAAGATAGTCTGCAGAAAAGACTCCTACTAACTGGTTTTTTACTCCTGCTGGGTTACTTAGTGGTCCAAGCAAATTAAATGCAGTCCTTGTTCCAAGCATTTTTCTTGCCTCTGCAACGTTTTTCATAGCTGGGTGAAATTTCTGAGCAAACATAAATCCTATCCCACATTTTTCTATGATTTCTGTTACTTTTTCTGGTGTCATGTTAAGATCATATCCAAAATATTCGAAAATATCTGCACTGCCACAAATTCCTGAAACTGATCTGTTTCCATGTTTTGCTACTGTGCCACCAAGACTGTTTATTACAAATGTAGCAGCTGTAGAGACATTGAAGGTTTTCATTTTATCGCCACCTGTGCCACACACATCAATTATTTTGCCAGCCCTTTTTGGAGTGATATGTATGGCATACTGATTCATTTTATCTAGCATTGCCAAAAGTTCTTCATCAGACTCGCCTTTGTCAGTTAAATTTCTTAAAAAGTTGGCTGCTTCCTGAGAAGAAATTTGTCCCTTGAGTAATTCATCCATGATGCCGCTCATTTCATCATAACTTAGATTTTCATACAACGAAAGCTTGTTTGTTAGTTCTGCAATCATTTTTTTATCAACTTTATAAAATTGGCCAGGATTTTTTTCCCCTCTCCAGTCATTATTGACTCGGGGTGGAATTGTACTCCTTCTATGAGGTATTTTTTATGACTTACTGCCATTATCTCCTTGTCATCTTGTGCCACTGCAGTTACTTTGAGCACATCTGGAATTACAGTTTTATCCCCTACGAGGGAATGGTATCTTGTAGCTTTGAACGGATTTTGAACCCCTTCAAACAATGGGGACTCGTAATATTCTACTGGGCTAGTCTTTCCATGCCTAACGTTGCCAGCATTTACAACCTTTCCTCCAAATGCATGAATGATTCCTTGATGGCCAAGACATACTCCTAGGATTGGTGTTGTTGGGCCTAATTCTGTTATCACCTTGTTACAGATTCCAAAGTACTTTTCATCTTCAGGTGTTCCAGGTCCTGGTGATATAACTATTGCATCATAATTTCGTTTTTTGATTTCTTCAAGTGTAATTTTGTCGTTCCTTATAACATCTGATGTAACATTGAGCTCTCCTAGAAGCTGTGCAATATTGTATACAAATGAATCATAATTATCAATTATTAGAAATTTCATTCTGATGCCTCCTTTAGTGCATTAAGCATTGCATTTGCTTTGTGCTGAGTCTCAAGCCATTCATTTTCAGCTTTTGAATCTGATACAATGCCGGCTCCAGTTTGAATAAATCCTTGTATTCCTTCAAAAAATATAGTTCTTATCGCAATAGCAAAATCACAACAACCATTGAAAGAAAAATATCCTACCGCTCCTGCATAAGGTCCGCGTGATTCTGGTTCTAACTCATCAATTATCTCCATTGCGCGAATTTTTGGAGCACCTGAAACTGTCCCTGCTGGAAAGACTGCCTTCATTGCATCAAATATATCATATTTTTGATCCAGGCTTCCAACTACATGAGTAACCATGTGTTGAACATGGCTGAATTTTTTGATGGCCATGAGTTCTTTTACATAGACAGAACCATATTTACAAACGCGTCCAATATCATTTCTACCAAGGTCTACAAGCATAGTGTGTTCGGCAAGTTCTTTCTCATCATTTAGCATCTCCTGTTTTAATAATTCGTTTTTTCTCTCATCATCAGTTATTGGTCTAGTACCAGCAATGGGAAATGTCTCAACAACTTTCCCAGTCACTCTGAGCAACATTTCAGGGCTAGAACCAATAATAGTTCTATTGCCCATTTTCATATGATAAAGATATGGTGAAGGATTTATCTGTCTAAGTGATTTGTATACTTTGAGAAGATCACCTTCTGCAGTAAATTTGAATTTTCTAGAAAGTACTACTTGGAAAATGTCTCCGTCATGTATGTATTTTTTTGCCTTATCTACCATATCTTCAAATTTCTTTTTGTCTAGGTTTTCTGAAATTTCTGATGCTGAGAATTTTTCAAACTCTGACTCGGGAAATGATATACTGTTAATTCTATTTTTGTCATAATAAAAATAAAATGATTTTTTATCTTTATTGTCATATAAGATTCCATCAGTGTAAATCCCAAATTCCATTAGTTGTGTGTCTTCTTTTTTATGAGAATCTGGAATCTCTTCCCACAGTCTGATGGCATCGTAATTTATTATTCCTACTGCTCCTCCAAGATAGCGATATTTCTGATCAGGAATTTCATGGAGGAATTTTTTTATTTCTGATAACGGATCGTTTGTTTGAATTGTTCTTGTATTTCCATTTTTATCACGTAGTACTATTCTGTCTGCATACCCTTTGATCACAATCGAGGGGTCAAATCCCATTATCGAAGTTTCTGCCAATTCTTCAGGTCCAGTTAAGGATTCAAACAAAAAGGAATAGCTGTAATTTCGTGAAATCTTGTTATACAGTTCAAATTGGGAGCCAGTTACGCCTAGGGGTATTATACTAAGCTTTGAATGTCCAAATGTAGCCACCCATATAGAAAGCCCTGTTCTAACTCTATTTAAAATTAAGCAACCATCTGGGAAGGTGGCCTAAGAAAATTACGGTATGGTACGGTACCTTTATATCCAATCTTGCTGTATTGATATACATGTCTCAGATCTTGGTTCCAAGGCAGAAAAGAAGTGAAATCTTATTGTTCCAGGATCTATATTTTGTAAAAAAAGCCACGCCAGTAAAAACAGCTGTTCAAGAGGCTATGTGCAGTATTTGTGAAAAGGCGCTTGAAGATGGTGTGTCAGTAACTGCAAAAACAATCAGGCAAAAAACCAGATTCTTCTGTCAATATCATCTTCCGTCAGATTTCTAAATTATGTTTAGAAAACTAATTTTGTTTAAGCGGACTTGTGATGGCACCTTCGGATGCTGAACCTACAAGTGACGCATATTTTGCTAGCGCACCGGTTTCGTAGTTTGGTTTTCTAGGTTTCCATTCTTTACGTCTTTGTGCAAGTTCGCTTTCAGATACTACCATATCCAAAGTATTTTTTTCAATATTGATTCTAATTTCGTCGCCTTCTTTTACTAGTGCTATGTTTCCACCAACAGCTGCCTCTGGAGAAACATGACCTACCATAAGACCCCTTGTTGCACCAGAAAATCTTCCATCTGTTACTAGAGCAACTTTTTCACCAAGTTTTTGTCCGACCAGCGCAGCAGTTACACCTAGCATCTCTCTCATACCAGGTCCTCCTTTTGGACCTTCATATCTTATAATCACGACATCGTTTTCCTTTATTTCTCTTTTTGAAATTGCATCAAACGCATCTTCTTCTCTATCAAAAACTTTTGCCTTTCCTCTAAATTCTGTAGTGTGCACTCCAGCTACTTTTATAACTGCACCGTCTGGTGCAAGCGAGCCTCGAAGAATTTCCAATGTGCCGATTTCATGAATTGGTGATTCAATTGGTTTGAGTACTTTTTGGTTTGCGTCAAACGAAAGAGCAACAGAATCTAGATTTTGTTTGAGAGTCTTGCTAGTAGCGGTAATTACATTTTCATTTAAAAGATTCTTTTTAGACAAGCTTTTCATCAAAATTGGAATTCCGCCTATCTTGTCTAGATCAAGCATTACGTAAAATCCGCCTGGTCTCATGTCTGCTATGTGCGGTGTTTTTTTTCTAATTCTTTCAAAATCATCAAGTGAAAGATGTATTCCAATTTCACGCGACAAAGCTAAAAGATGAAGAACTGCATTAGTAGAGCCGCCTATTGCGTTAGCAACGGTTATTGCATTTTCAAATGCCTCAAAGGTAAGAATATCTTTTGGTCTTATGCGATTTTCTAAAAGATTTAGAACAGCACTGCCACTATCGTATACCATCTTTTCTCTTCTTGGGTCTTCGGCTGGAGGAGATGCGCTTCCAGGTAAAGCAATTCCAATTGCCTCACTAATTGATGCCATGGTATTTGCTGTATACATGCCACCACAAGAACCTGCGTTTGGGCATGCAACGTTTTCAAGATTTTTTAAAGCTTCAAGTGTTAATTGACCTGCTTCGTATGAACCAACTGCCTCGTAAACATCCTGTATTGTTACTTGTTTTCCTTCATAAATTCCTGGCATAATGGTTCCGCCATAAACAAAGACTGATGGAATGTTTAGTCTTGCCATTGCCATCATAGTTCCTGGTAAACTTTTGTCACATCCTGCTATTCCAACTAACCCGTCATATTGATGAGCTCTTATCATTACTTCAATTGAATCTGCAATTATTTCCCTGCTAACTAGAGATGCTTTCATACCTTCATGTCCCATGGCAATGCCATCACTTACAGCAATTGTTGCAAACTCCCTTGGAGTACCACCTGAATCATGTACTCCTTCCTTTGCTTTTTGTGCCAGTCTTCCAAGATGTATGTTGCATGGGGTAGCTTCGTTTCCCGTATGAGATACACCGATGAAGGGTTTGCCAAGGTCCTCATCTTTTAACCCCATAGCCTTGTACATTGCCCTGTGGGGTGCTCTAGACGGTCCTACTACTACATTTCTACTAGATATTTCCATTTTGAATACTGTGAAAAGATAACCCGTATAATTTTAGCTTTGCATTGAAAAGTATCAATTCTACGCGTTTTTAATAATTAAGCAGATAAAAAACAGATTATGGCAATTGGATTGAAAAGATTATTTGTCATTTTATCTCTGCTTTTATTATCTTCAATTATTTTACCTGCATATGCAGAAGTAACATCTCTGAAAACCAATACCCCGTTTTACAAAGGAGGAAGTAAAATCTATTTTTTCGGTACGACTTTGAACACAGATCCACGATATATTACCGTGGTAATCGATGATCCAAACAATAAATTTGTACTACTTGCATCAGGAATTTCTGATAGCAATCACGCATTTCAGATAATAGTTGATACCAGTACCCAAGAAAATCAGCACAAATTCTCACTTAAAGGAGTTTACAACGCAACAGCATTCATTGTCAATAAGGCAGCCGGAAAAACGGTAAATTTTGTCTTTTCGCCAGATGGTTCTCCTTTGGTGCCATTCGCTCCAACAGGTCTTACAGCTACACCTCGTTCCTCCACTGAAATCGATCTTAGTTGGTCTATTCCAATAACCAATAGCGGTTCGCCTATAACAGGATACAAAATTGAAAGAAATGACGGAAGTGGTTTTAGTACAATTCAAAACACACAAACAACAACATATCAAGACACAGGTTTGACTCCAAGTAAACAATATGCCTATAGGGTATCAGCAATAAGCTCTGCCGGTACAAGCAACCCGTCTAATGTTGTTAATGCAACCACATTGTCAGCACCAGTCCAGACTAATCCGCCTGGATCTGTCCAAACCAATCCAAGTAATACAGGCACTCCAAATCAACCACAAACAAATAATTCTACTCAATCAATTGAAGAAATAATCCAACAAAGAATTGAAAATGCAAAACGATTACAACAGTTGTTACAAGCAAAACCAAATGTAATTTCATTAAATGAAAATGTGGGTCTTGGAGATGTAATTGGTAATACTTCATTATCAAAGATACCAACTTTAGAAAATAACGCACAAGCGTTTGATTTTCACAATATGTTGTATCCTTTAATCGCTCTAGCTGGAGTTGGTGTAATTATTGCAGTTTTATATGGAAAGAAAAATAGACTTTGGTTTACTCCTAGTTACAAATCAACTAACACACATGATTTTAGTGATTCAATGGAATCTGTAGAAAAAGACAATGATTCTATCGAAGATGATTATTCCCTTATGATACTAAAAAATAGACTTGCCAAGGGCGAAATAACAATTGAAGAATTCAATAGACTAAAGGATGCTCTAAAAGAACCCTAGGGAATTAGATTGAAAGAATCAAGCCTAGCAAGTTGATCGTTTATCTGGGTTTCGTTCTCATTACCGTACGAAATTAAGATTCTGTCTTGATCTTTAAACACGTAATTGCTAATACTTGGCACTTGTTTGTGATTTACATAGAACTTTAGAGCATACTTGTCATTACTGCAAAACCCTCTTTTGTCTGGGAAGATATAACACTTGTCAGTTAATCCTATGTGAACTGAATCAAAGAGAAATCCCATGGTTACATTTGCTGCATGCATGTGAACTATTTGCCCGTTGCCTTTTTCAAAATCTATGTAGGGACTCCTTATTTGATAAGCTGGAGAAGAATAATCAAACATCTGGCCGTAGATCATTGTTAACAATCCTGCATGAATATGTACACCCGCCAGCGGACCTGCTCCCGGTGGTACCCCTTTAGGAGTCACTGCTATTGATAATTCATAGAAATTATAACTTGAAATTGCAAGAACTGCTATGATTCCACCAAAAATACCAAGAGCTATCAGTTTGTACTTCAGCTTTTGTTTTTGATGTTTTTCAACATAACTTTCTCGTTCCTTTACTCGCTCTTCTCGGTCTTTTTTACCCATGGTATGATAAAATTCCAATTTTTACCCTAATTAACTATATCTACTAATGAGATTATCTCAGTCTTTAAGTAAACTCAAGAAGAAGAATACAAAGTTGCAAGTACAATTAACAGAAGATAAGATAAAAAAGTTCTTCAATCAGAACCAATATTGGCAACTAAAAATTGGTTAAGAAAAAAAGGCATCCGAGGAATTGAACCACTTCAGCTTTCAGTAAATATTACAATTATCTGTCCTAAATGTAAAGAAATTGGAAATCCAGTAGCTGAATTTGTTCCACAATATGTCCCAGTGCGCGATAATCAAAATCCAGTAGACGTTAGGGAATTAGTTTTATTTTATAATCATAAAAAAGGCTCCAAATATGAAAGGTGTAGAATTTGTATGATAGAAAATGGGCGGTTCTTCAAACCTTTCAAAAACTCAAAGATTGATCTTCGAGATCTTAAATTAGGTAGTGTTCTACGTCATATTTTAAATAAAGATAAGGGGTATGAGAAATACGCAAGAAGGTTCTAAAAACGAGATTAAACTAACCTAGAAATTTAGTCATTACCACATTTGGCAGATCTTTCTTAAATAATTGAAATATGTAATGAGCCACGAGGGGTTTGAAAACACAATTCATTACAATTTGTTTACTTGCTTCAATATCATTTCCTCTCCTTGCCTTCGGACAGTCCATAATTACTCTTGGGATGAGTTCACAAAATTACAATCTTGGTCAACCTGTCATGGTTCAGGGAATGATTAGCCTTGGGCCAAACGACCCTAAAGGATTACCCATTTCCATAGAACTTTACGATCCAAATGGTATTGTGGTAGATGCTAAAACACCAACTGTAACAGACAATTCATTCACTTATACAGTTTCTACTGGGGAGGGTACTAAAATTACAGGCAATGGTAAATTCACAATAATTGCATACTATGGAAATCCGAATCCGATGTTACTCAACACTCCGCAAAGCACGAGAATTACATTTACAATATCAAATGCTCAATAGACCAAAGGGGACTAAGTCCAATTGTTATACAGGAACAAGTCAGTCAACTACAATCTAATCCACAAATAACTAACAATTCAAACATAAAGCTAACAAGAATAAATTCGAAAAAGGGGATAATCAAACTACAAAGTCTTAATAACTATCGATTATGATTTGGAACAAATCCTGTTGTGCAAACGTTTCATTGCGACATCATTCATCTTTCCTTTTTGAAACTCTAAGGCATCCGTTTCAAGACTTTCAATTTCTTCCTTGGTAGTGTCGGTTTCTTCGGCCATTCCTAGATAATATGCGGCTTCCTCAGTATTGAATTCTAGTTAGTCATTTGAGGTTACATCCTATAGAATGCTTCCTACATCATTTAGGGGATTTTTGATATATCTGGTTAAACCAACCGTGGAGTTTATTTAACCCTAATTAAACTCAACGTAAATTATCATAGGAGCGATGTATCCCATTGCAGACGCAATTGTTTTGGTTCCCTCGATAATTGGTGTAGTTCTATTTTTTAGAGGAAAGGTGAACTTTATGTGAGGTATGAAATATCCATTTTTGCATTAATTTAAATAAAATACCAAAACGCAGTACTATGTGAACTGCCTTTTCTGTGATATTATTTCAGGAAAAGTAAAGGCACACTTTGTTTATGAAGATAATACTCATGTTGCTATAATGGATAAATATCCTATCCAGAGGGGTCATACACTTGTCATGCCACGAGATCATCATGAAAAAATCACTGATATGAATCCAGAGATTGTGTCTACATTGTTCACAAGGGTTCCTGTTATTGCACGTGCAATATTAGAAGTTACTAAAGCAGATGGCTTTAACATTGGACAAAATAACGGAAAAGCTGCTAACCAGATAATTCCTCATGTTCACGTACATATTGTGCCTAGATATTCCAATACTGGTACCACATGGACAAGGAGAATGATTGCAAACGAAGAGGATTTGGAAAACTTGGCCGCAAAAATAAGAAAATGTGTGCAACCTGTTTAATGATTAATGTCGACGGTCTTTGGGTTTGAAAGAAATGACTATTCTCAACACATCATAATGTAATGAGCCCTCTTTTGTTCGTACACAATAAATTAAAATTTATTGATACAGTGTATCAGAAAAATACTCCCAAGTTCTTATCTATTTCATATAATATTTTTAAACAGAGACTGTAGGCACTACCAGACCAAATCGTGAGGTCATTAAACCCCATCACGTAACTTGCCTGCAGTTTCATTTTTATTAATTGACTGTTAATCACTTCGACGAATTATCGTTATACCTGTTACAAGATTGATTCAAGGACTTGTGAGACAGAAATAGGAATAATGGCTAGATTGTGAAGCGTTAGAGAAGAACACACTGCACTACATTGCAATGCAATGATAAAAAAAGAGTCTGAACCAGTAATTGTAAAACAATTCATATGACTAAATTTAGAATTTTAAATTTAGTTTAATTCCTTTATAATGGATTCCATATCTGATCTCGTTAGACCGATATGCTTCTTAGCATCTCTTCTTGCTATGATTTTCCCATCTTGAAAGGCAATCATTGTGGGTACTGCTTGAATGTTAAATCTATCCCAAAGCGGGTTTTCATCTTCGTTTACTAAAGCAGCTTTTTTCTGAACCTTGTCTGAATTCATTTCTTCAAATGTTGGTTTAAAATTTGTGCAATAAGGACACCAATCAGCATAAAAGAGAACCAATGTTTTTTGCCCACTGCTTAGAATTTTGGAATCGAATTCCTTAGGCAATACATGTTCCATAATTTTGATGAATATTGTAAAATATTTAGAGCTACCGAAAATGATTTTTCATTATAAAATAAATTCAAAAAACATAAGTCAACTTACTGGTTTGGATTGTATCTCAAAAATGCCCCGACTTTTCCAATACTAGATAACATCGTTCCATACTCAGTTGAGCCAGATACCACCTCTATCTTTGCCCCTGTTTCTCCAGCAAGCAGTGCCAGATAATCTACAATGTCTCGTTCACTAGATTCAGAATCCATGCTCTTACAATTTGGACATGGCAAGCTTAAGAGTTCCTGAGTTCTTTGTATGACCTTTGGTCGTTCTAAAATTTCGGTTTGCACATTTTGGCATCTTTTACATGTGACATCAAGTTTTCGTAGATTGGTGTCGTCAGTGATAAGTACCATGCTTACGACATTTCTTTTTAGAAGATCAATGATGTCTTTCAATCCGTATACTGCAAGCCCTCTTGAAAAATTGATCTCATGAAATAATTTTTCAACAAGTTTTTTCTCCTCTACCATTCTATAATCTGATAATACTTCTTGTGCTCTTGCAAATGCTTCACGAACCCCTTCTGAACCTGCATATGAAGTATCAAGGGTTGCTATGATGTTGTTTTGAAGTCTGTATTCTAGATATTCTTCTTTTATGAAGTTCTCTTTTGTTGGTCCAGGCCCAGATATTATTAGTCCCTTTATTGGATAAATATCAATAAAATACTCTCTTGTTGTATTTGCAACTCTGTGATAATATTCGCCAAGCTCCATCTCTCTTAATCTTTCAAATCTTCTTGCGGATTGGCCACCTTGTCTGTGTTTACCTGCAACTCCAGATGATGTTTCTGATAATACTTCAAGCTTGTCACCATGTAAAAGGCCCCATCCTGCATCTTTTGCATCAATTGCTAAAAACCCAATCATGTTGTCGTCCTTTAACATGTCTTTTAACAACTCTACATGAAAATGATCATCACATCTGTAAAGAAACGTCTGTAATTCCTTTGGTGGTTCTATTTCATATAATTTAATGACTTCACTGCCAATTGGCCCTCCACCTTCTGCAGGAAGTGCCCCGCAAAAGACAACAAGCCCTTTGTCAGGAGGTTTTTTGTATAGCTTTAATCTTTGTATAACACGGGAAAGTGCATCAACAACATGTGTTCTTGTAAGATCTGATTTGATGTTATCAGCTGTTCCTTGCTCTTCACGTAATCCGTTTATTACTTCGTGTAATGCCTTCTTTGGTGGTATGTATAACGAGATGAGTTCTGTTCCGCGACCTGATTTATCTGAGAGTTCCTCTAACGTTTTTCGTAATTTGTACATCTTCACGGAATCTTGTTTTTCAATTATGGGTTTGCCCATTAACATGACCACTTGAGATTATGAATATTAAGTTTGGTCAGATTGTATCAAGAACTTGCTGGAAAACTGAAAATGGTTGGTTTCCAATTATCTTTGTAACATTTTTACTATTGAATATCAAAAATGACGGCGTAGCATTAATTCCTATTTTTTCTCCAAATTGTTGATTATCAAGAACCTTTTGTTCATATTTCTTATCATCCAAACATTTGTCAAACTGAAGAAGGTCCAATCCTACCGTAGTGGCAAACTGATCTAATGCCTTTCTATTCACCCATCCAGTTTTTTCGCCAGCCCAGTTTTTGTATAATTCGTCATGATAGCTCCAATACTTGTCTTGGTCATTGGCACAGTATGATACTTCTGCAGCAAGAATAGAGTCTGGGCCATTTAATGGAAAGTCTTTAAATACAAGATTTGCTTTGCCTGTATCGACGTAATCATGAATAAGTGAATTTAAGCTAGTTTGATGAAAGGCATGACAATACGTACATTGGTAATCTCCCCATTCTACTATAGTAATTGGTGCACTTGGATTTCCAAGAACAGGAGACCCGTTCTGACTTAGCATTTGGAGTGTTATATTGGAATTTTTTTTGTCTTGATGCGGGGAAAGTACGTAAGACATTGCAATAAGTGTGATAATTATTGATATCGCGATGAAATAGTATCTTTTCACATTTGTGTTGCATTTTGAATCGAATATTAAGATTGTTATGGCGATCTGAAATTAATTTTGTTATTTTATTTCAATTTAATACTTTAACCTTTCTACTAAATCTTACTGATGAATCCTACCCATTTGTTATATGCAATACATCTGTGTTTCATTTTAGTGAAGTCAAAAACAATTTTTCTCCTTATGGCTTGTATTGTCAGTTCAATATTTGTTCTTGTTGGATTTTCATCTGCACAGATTTCAAATCAAACGGTGTCAACTGCACCAACAAATCTAAACGCAACTGCAGTTTCATCTTCTCAAATTAATCTGTCTTGGACACAACCAATCGATAGTATTGTTAATCATGTTAATGGATACAAAATTGAAGTAAGCCCTACATGTACAGATTCGTTTAGCGTACTTGTAGCAAACACGACTACAACTGCAACAACTTTTGCTAGTTCAGGCCTGACTAGTGGCATATGCTATCAGTATCGTGTGTCTGCATTAAATCCAGCAGGTGTTGGAAGTCCATCAAATACGGCTCATGCAATCACATTGTCAGTACCTGTTGCACCAACAAATCTAAACGCAAATGCAGTATCTTCATCACAAATTAATCTGTCTTGGACTGCTTCAAGCAATAGTATTGTTAATCATGTTAATGGATACAAAATTGAAGTAAGCCCTACATGTACAGATTCGTTTAGCGTACTTGTAGCAAACACGACTACAACTGCAACAACTTTTACTAGTTCAGGCCTGACTAGTGGCATATGCTATCAGTATCGTGTGTCTGCATTAAATCCGGCTGGTATCGGAACCCCATCAAATACAGCTCATGCAACTACATTGTCAGTACCTGCTGCACCACAATCATTGACTGCACATGCAGTATCTTCATCTCAAATTAATCTGTCTTGGACTGCACCAAGCAATTCTGGTGGTACTCCTGTTAACGGCTACAAAGTAGAAAAAAGAACTTCTTGCACAGGAAATTTCGTAACACTAGTTGCAAATACTAGTAATACAAATACGGCATATCCAGATACTGGTCTTGTTAATGGTACATGTTACCAATATAGAATTTTTGCTTATAATGCAATAGGAGCAAGTTTGTCATCAAATAACGCTACAGCAACAACATTGCAGATATCAAATCCAATACATGTGCCAAGCTCACCAACAAATCTAAACGCAACTGCAGTTTCATCTTCTCAAATTAATCTGTCTTGGACACAACCAATCGATAGTATTGTTAATCATGTTAATGGATACAAAATTGAAGTAAGCCCTACATGTACAGATTCGTTTAGCGTACTTGTAGCAAACACGACTACAACTGCAACAACTTTTGCTAGTTCAGGCCTGACTAGTGGCATATGCTATCAGTATCGTGTGTCTGCATTAAATCCAGCAGGTGTTGGAAGTCCATCAAATACAGCTCATGCAACTACATTGTCAGTACCTGCTGCACCACAATCATTGACTGCACATGCAGTATCTTCATCTCAAATTAATCTAATCTGGACTGCTCCAAGCAATACTGGTGGAACGTCAATTACTGGATATAAAATTGAAAGAAGAGATTCCTGTACAGGCAACTTTATAACAACAGTTTCTAACACTGGTAATTCCAGTAATACATTTTCAAACACAGGACTTGTAAACAATACCTGCTATCAGTATAGAGTATTTGCTAATAATGCAGTAGGTACTAGTTTGTCATCAAATAATGCTACAGCAACAACATTGCAGATATCAAATCCAATACATGTGCCAAACTCACCCACTGGATTGAGTGTAGCGGTACTATCTGACACTGCCTTAAAACTAACTTGGATGGTACCATCTGATCAAGGTGGAGCGCCATTAATTGGATACAAAATACAAAGAAATGGTACTACCATCGTAAATAATACTGGCAGTCAACAAACAAACTTTAACAATACTGGTCTTTTAGCTGATCATCAGCAAACATACCAAGTAGCAGCTTGGAATAATGCAGGATTAGGACCATATTCTAATGTTGCAACAGGTAAAACCACAACCCAGATCAGTACAAATGATTCTATATTACTTCTACTAACTGGGATTCAAACTTTAACAGATAAGATAACTGGTCTTGAACATGATCTTACTAAACTTAAACAACAAAGGGACATCCTCGAAGATAGACTCGAACAATTAGAACAAAATCAACCTAGTGGAGCAGAAGATGATGGAGAAGATCAGAGTGATAATCAGCAAAACAATGATAACAATAATCAGCAAAACAATGATAACAAAAATAAGCAAAATAATGATAACGATGATCAGCACAATCATGAAAACAAAAATAAGCACAATGATGATTGATTTTTAATTCAAATTTACCTTGTAGAACAGTTATGACAAATATATTGATAATATACAAAAATTCGTTAAAATAACCTTTTATACGTCATAAAGATTGTTAAAATTCAATTACCCAATTAATTATGATATTAATGTTTGCGTGAAAACATTAGAATTTTGCAAAAAGTTGTTTCAAGGCGTGGCTCAAGTAAAGTGCTCTCATTTGGCGCACCACATGTACTAAAAGCAATACAATTGTTGCACAAAGAACCCTTTGTTAGTAGAGATTCCTTTTGTAGGGCATTAAACATGGGAGAAGGGGCTGTTAAAACTCTCATCTTGCATCTTAAAGAGGAGGGATTGGTAGATTCTGTTAGGTCAGGTACGTATCTTACTAAGAAAGGACAAAAATTTACAAACGAATTTTTCAAAATGATGCCGGCAGAATGTTCTGTACCAAAATCAACTATTACTGGAGGAAAAAACAACTATGCTATATTGTTAAGAAATTTTGCAAATGAAATAAAATCTGGACTAGAACAAAGAGATGCCGCAATACTATATGGTGCTACGGGAGCAGTTACTATTTTGTTTCGTAAGAACAGATTTGTTTTTCCGGGAGAGGAAGTGGATTGTTTGCGATCTGATAAAAAAACAAAACAATTGCTATTAGAAGAACTACAACCTCGCGATCGAGATGTGATAATAATTGCAACATCGTCTAATCTCTTTGTTTCTGAGATCGCGGTAAAAAATTCAGCCCTGTACACCATGTCTGGCTAACTTCTATAAATATTGGATAAATTATCCAACAATTTAAATATCTATCAATGAAAACAGCAGTGAAAATGGTAAACGCTATTCAAATCACTAAACCCGATCGCGCAGTTCCAATATTAGCTGCGGCAATTCTTCTGGCTCTGTTTGGACTTGGTGTCTTTGCAGTAGGGTTCGATCAAGGGCAACTCTTTAGTCTCATCGAAGGCCCACAGGCATTTCACGATGTGTATCTACATGAGTTCTCTCATGATACACGACACGCTTCTGGTTTTCCTTGCCACTAGTTATCTGGGATGAAAACATTTCTTTTTCTTGGGATTGTTCTAATTTCTGGTTTTTCTGCTGGAATAATTCAAGGTGTTGTTAATCTAGTAGTAACAGAACTATATCTGGATAAAGCAATAGACATAGAAAACCAGAAATTATTTGCATCTGGTCAAGCCCAAGACACTCCGCAGTTTTGGGAAGAATTTAAGACGTATAGAATGTGGCAAAAAGAGGGTGGAGTTGTCACAAGCGGAATCTTAGGACTTGGGCTTGGAGCCCTTTTTGGACTTATATTTGCTTATTCAAGACACCTTCTTCCAGGCCAAAACCATGTTAAAAAAAGCCTTGTTCTTGGAGGGATAATGTGGTTTACCATTTTCTTTGTCCCCTTTTTGAAATATCCTGCTAATCCACCGTCAGTAGGTGAACCAGAAACAATACTTTCAAGAACTCTGATGTATGTTGTATTTGTTGCACTTTCAGGATTGGGTGCACTTGCTTTTTCAAGGATCTACAAGAAACTTCAAAAAGACAAACGTAGATTTGTCATACCTGTAGTATATGCAATTTACATTACTATTGCCTTTGTATTAATGCCACCCAATCCCGATACAATTACTGCTCCTGCTGATCTACTGAATGGATTTAGAACGGCATCTGCAAGTACAGTTACTTTGTTTTGGGTATCGGATGCAATAATACTTGGCTTTCTTTGGCAAAAATTTCAACCTCATACACCTAGGAAACAAGAGATCAGATAAATTCCAAAATCATAGAACAATATCTTGGAATTTAGATTATCAATAAATTAGATAACAAACTACTCTTAGCATCTGTCATCCCAGCAAGTAATTTGAATGGCTTCATGTCTACCCATTTTGATCATTTGGAGTCAGGATAATTACTGGTTCGGGTTTTCGTATGCTTACATCTGCTTTACTTATTCTACTTTTGTAAAGCTTGAATTTTTTTCCATTGTCTGATAGGATCCATCTATCAACTTTAACAAGAGCAATCTCTTCAAGGTCTGAAATCTTTTTGTAAACTGAACTCAATGGAATTCTATGTTCTTCGGAAAGCTCCATGGCAGTTTTTCCTTGTTTAATTATGGAAAATAATATGGACCTTGACTGAGCGTCTGCCAGAGCCTCCATGACTTTTTGATTTACATCATACTTTTTTAGTTGTGAAAGTGTGAGCCTTTTTCTCAATATTTTTTTAATTAGAACAGCCTAACTATTTAAACGAGATGCGAATCATTCTAAAATTTTAGAATGAGTTTGTTGTTTAAATAAAGTTAGCTTATCCTAATCAACGATAAAGTGATGATTAGTGATTGATTATTGGCAACTTATACTATTAGGCGCAATAGCGGGATTTACAATTTTTCTAGGTCTGCCAATAGCCGCACTTCAGAATCTTAGCGCCACAAAGAAAGGATTTCTTAATGCCTTTGCGTTGGGAATTTTGGTATTCTTAATTATTGATGTTTTTAGTCACGCATGGCAATCAGCTGAAGGGTCTGCAACTGCCGCATTTGAAGGAAAGACCTACTGGGGAAGTACAGTATTAGATCTTTTTGCACTGTTTGGAGGAATTGCAATTGGTCTCATCGGATTAGTGCTGTATGAAACCAAAATGATGAAAAAGTCTTTCCCGCAAATTCTTTCTCTAGAAAACATCAAAATAGGTGATGAACATCTGCACCAACTTTTCCACGAAGCAAATGCATACAAGCTTGCTATGATGATTGCCATAGGAATAGGTGCCCATAACTTTAGTGAAGGTTTGGCAATTGGTCAGTCATATATTGCAGGAGAGATAGGGCTGGCTATACTTTTGATAATCGGATTTGGTGCTCATAATACTACTGAAGGTTTTGGAATTGCCGGACCTTTGACTGGCCTTGTCAACAAACCAAAAATCCGTTTCCTTATTTTAGTAGGTTTGATTGGAGGAGGACCCACATTTGTTGGTACGATATTGGGGAGTTTATGGAATTCCACGTTTGCATACATATTGTTCTTATCATTTGCTGGAGGTGCGTTGATCTATGTTTCAATGCTTATGTACAATTCGGGCAGAAAACAGACTACCAATGTGGTTATGATGACAGGAATATTTTTCGGACTGTGTGCTGGCTTCCTTACGGATTTAATAATTTCACTTAGCGGCGCCTAATAATTATGTAGTAATTTTTGCAAGTTGTTTCTCTTTTTGTGCATTTTTAATTTCTCTAGCTATCCTTCTTCCCATACTCATAGGTTCATCATAAAGGAAAGTCGAATATGGTGAACCATCCACGTATAGATTGGTGCCTGCAACTATTCTTGCAGAGAACTCAAATGTGGTAAATTTCCCATTATCATCATAAACTCCCTCTAAACAAAATGGTCCATTCATTCCAGGCGCAACAAGTCTTTTAGATGCATCAACAAACCTCTCTCCCATAGAATAGACTTCGTCAAGAAGCGATTCTCTCAAGACTATTGGACTGTTTCCAATCACGTTAAAGGATGGAACCAAATCGATATCAATTTGCTGCGGTGCTGGAATCCTTCCAAGGCCATCGATGTCAGATTCGTATCTTCTGTCTACTCCAAAAAACTCTAATTCACCAGTCAATGGTGAATAAAAGTATTGAAGATATGCTGATACTCCAAACGCATATTCTTGCAGGTAGAGATCGCTATCTCCCCTGATAGTACCTTGAGAAATTAACTTGTCACGTTTTTTGTTATAGTCTTTCTCACTTGTGGCTAAAAAATATCCTTTACCTCCAGCTGCTCCATGTCTTTTTGCTATTACTAAATTCTTGATCACTTTTGGGTTTGGGATGGTCTTTGGAACATTAAGCTTTGATTCAATCATTAATTTTTCTTTCATCAATCTATCTGATTCCCATCTGAGGATCCATTTGTTGCCAAAAATTGGAATTTTTATTGATTCTATTTGTGATGAATCCATTTGGGAAATAAGTGTACCATGTGGAATTATTATTGCATTTTCATCTCTTAGCTTTGATGAGCAATTTTGTTCTGTTAATTCTAAAAATGTATCAACAAGTATTAGTTCATCTATGAATCTAAATCTGCGATAAAGCTTTTCACGCATTTTTTCACATATGAGCAAAGTCTTGAACCCTTCATCTTTTGCGCCTTTTAAGACCTGTAAAGCACAATGAGAACCAAGAGTAGCTATTGCAGTCATTTTTCTTCTATAATTTTCCTTACAGAGGGCTCTTTATGAAAGTTCCATATGTGAACTTGAAATAAAAGAAAACACATCATCAATTAACTCAATTGATAATTCTGATCTGTAATCTTCTGAGATATTCTTAAGAATAAAATCTACAATAGATTGATTTGGGGGTAAAGTGTCCCCTTGCAATTTTTGTGAATACAAGGTAATGGTGTTTACTATTGATATTATCATCTTTTCCCTATTTGTAAGGGTCAATAGTATCGCATAACCCTGTTAATTTATAGAGGTTTTGAAGAGACATCAAAAATTATCATAGAAGAGGGATACTGGTGTAACTATCAATATGAAAAAGTCCTTATATTAATGATACAAGAATATGAAGGGGTAACAATTGGAAAAATTGGTTTATTCTAAAAACACTAGATATGTAACAATAAAAGATAAATCGATAATTTCTCTAATCCTTCGTTCTTATGCTGATGATGACAAGAAAAAAATTCTAAACACAACGTCAAACAAACCCCGTATAATTTTAAATATCATCGCCGCATGCAAATTACCTCAAACTTCTTCGTACAGAAAAATTAACTCGCTCATAAAAAATGGTTTGTTAATTCCAGATGGTCAAGTTTCAAGGAAATATGGAAAAAAGGTGACAAAATATGTTTCATTATTTGAGAATTTAGAAATTAACATAATAAAAAATGATATTACCATTAAAGCAAAATTCAGTGAAGATGCACGCCAATCTATTTTTCGTATGATGCGTGAGAAAATTGTAAACTTTCATGACAAACAAAATGTGTCAAGCTCAAAAAATTATCAGGTTGTTCAAACAGACGTCATTTCCATACCTACTGGCTCCATGATCCCGTTTCTTCTTAAAGAAGGGATAATCAAAGTTTGGAACCCTGAAAGGGTTTTTGTCTCAAATAAAATTGACAAGTCTTTTTTAATCTAGATCGATACATAATATACATACCAGACACAGGTACGTGGTATACTTGCTGAGATGGCCCTCTCAACAAGAACCACTTTTTATCCCCTTTTAACTTTGGCATCTAATTTTATTGTAAATTGTACGACTGTTAATTCAAAACATAAATTAACACTAACTAGGGCAGATTTGATGAAAAGGTTTGGCAGATAACGATCTCGGGACTTGGCGTAGAACGATTTACTCAAACGAAATCAATCCTTCCTTTGATGGGAGAGAAGTAATCGTAATGGGATGGGTTTCTAGTGTAAGAGATCATGGAAACGTAGTATTTATGATGATAAATGACAAAAATGGTGAAATTCAGATTACTGCTAAAAAGGGTGCATGCAGAGAGGAAATAAGACAAGAAATTGTAAAGCTAAAAGAGCAATCAAGTGTTGCCATAAAAGGAATAGTCAAACCATTAGACAAGGCACCACATGGAGCAGAGATTACACCACTTGAAATGAAAATTTTTTCCAATGCTGAAAAGATTGCTCCATTTACTTCACAAACAAAAACTGTGGCCAATATTGATACGCGACTAGAAATACGTGCCGTAGATCTTAGAAGAAATGTTTTGCAGCATGTTTTCAAAGTACGAAGTTTAGTTTTAAAATCAATCCGCGATTACCTATACGAAAAAGAGTTTGTAGAAGTAAATACTCCAAAGATAATTGCCACAGCTACCGAAGGTGGGGCTGCTTTATTTCCAATATTTTACTATAACAAAGAAGCATTTCTTGCCCAAAGTCCACAGCTTTACAAAGAACAACTTACCATGAGCTTTGAAAAGGTTTTTGAAATTGCGCCTATCTTTAGGGCAGAGCCATCTAGAACAAACAGACATCTCTCTGAGGCAATTTCAATAGACCTTGAAGAAGCATTTGTTGATTACAATGATATCATGAAACACATTGAAGAAATTGTAAAGCGGGCAGTTCGGACAGTTAAAGATTATACAAAATTAAATTCTGACACTACGTTTCAAACTCCACAAATCCCTGGTTCTATACCTCAATACACATATTCTGAGCTAATTGAGGAGATGCAAAAAGCTGGAATAAAGACAGAGTGGGCAGATGACCTCCATGCATCTAATCTCAAAAAACTCAATCTTGCAGGATTTTATTTCATAAAAGACTGGCCATTGGGTCCAAAACCATTTTACGTCAAAGCAAAAGCAGATGATTCTAAAATATCTGAATCGTTTGATTTTATGTATGGGGATTTGGAGCTCTCATCTGGTAGCACAAGAATTGAAAAAAGGTCCGAACTTGAAGAAAGAATGAAAAATAAAGGTTTCAAACTGGATCCGTTTGATTACCACCTTAGAGTTTTCGATTATGGTGTCCCGCCTCATGCTGGGTGTGGAATTGGTCTTGAAAGATTGATGATGGCTTTAACGGGAACAGAAAACATTAGAGATGTAACATTTTATCCAAGAGACGTGGATAGACTCACACCGTAGGGAAAATAATGGTAGATAGAAAAGAAATAGAACACCTTAGTGATTTAATAAAAATAGAGATTAAGGATCTACAGAAATACATTGCACAAGTAGAACAAATTTTGAATTATTTTGAACGCTTGGACAAAGTAGAGATTACCACCGAGGATTTGCTCAGACAAGAATTAACTCTTGAACATCTACGTGATGACAAATTTGTACCGTATGAGGATAATCTTATTGAAAATTTGAAAAAGACAAAAGAAAATTTTGTTAGAGCCCCAAAGATGATTTGAAATGAGCCTTGCAATCTCTATATCACAATATACGCAACAAATACGTGATGAGACATTATCCTCTGAAGAGTTTGTTGCAAAAACACTTGAGCGGATAAACAAAGTCGATAAAACACTTCATGCGTTTATTTCTGTAAACGAAAACGCATTAAAACAAGCAAAAATTATAGACAAAAAACTAAAAGCAAAAGAAAAAGTTGGTGCTTGCCTTGGGATGCCAATTTCGATCAAAGATAACATTTGCACAAAAGGGATGAAAACTACATGCGCATCGAAAATGCTTGAAGATTTTATTGCCCCATACGATGCTACTGTTATTTCAAAATTAAAATCTCAAGATGCCATAATTATTGGTAAGGCAAACTTGGATGAATTTGCTATGGGCTCAACTACCGAGTATAGCTATTTTGGTCCAAGCAGAAATCCGTGGAATCCTGACTATGTTCCAGGTGGTTCATCTGGTGGAAGCGGAGTCTCTGTAAGCGCACTTGAATGTCTAGGCTCACTTGGTTCTGACACTGGTGGTTCTGTGCGAAGCCCTGCAAGCTTTTGTTCGGTAGTTGGTTTGAAACCTACCTATGGTTTGATTAGTAGGTATGGCCTTGTTTCATTTGCGAACAGCATTGAACAAATAGGTCCACTTGCACGTACTGTGGAAGATGTTGCTTTTATTTTGAATGTTATTGCAGGACATGATTTACATGATAATACTACGATTGAAAGCGGAAAACCTGATTATACAAAAGACATAGATTCTGGTGTTTCAGGAAAAAAAATTGGGATAATTTCAGAAATGGTTGGTGAAGGAGTCGATAAAGACGTTCAATTAGCTACAAAAAACGCAGTGTCAGCATTTGAAAAACTTGGTGCAGAATGTGTTTCAGTTTCACTTGATTCTGCAAAACATTCCGTTGCTGCGTATTATACACTAGCGTCTGCAGAGGCAAGCAGTAACCTTGCACGATTTGATAATCTAAGATACGGATTTGATTTTAGTGTAGAGGGATATGAGTATAACAAATACATTTCAAAAGCAAGAAGTAATTTTGGTCCGGAAGTCACAAGAAGGATGTTACTTGGGACCTTTGTGCTTTCAGCTGGATATTATGGGAAATATTATCAAAAAGCACAAAAAGTTAGAAGCTTGATTAAATCACAACTTACAGAATCCTTTAAGAAAGTAGACCTTCTTTTAGCTCCAACAATGCCAATTTTACCATTTAAGATTGGAGAAAAAATTGATGACCCGTTGAAGATTTACTTACTTGATATTAATACAATAATCGCAAATCTTTCTGGAATTCCTGCCATTTCTGTTCCATTTGCTATTGCAAATGGATTACCTATCGGAATTCAGCTTTTTGCAAACTCACTCCAAGAAAAACAGCTATTGCAGGCTGCTCACGCACTCCAGAAAACAACAAACCTTCCTGGGGTGCCAATTTGACCAAGATAGGATTGGAGATTCACTCGCAGCTTACCAAACTTGAGAGTAAACTGTTTTGTTCTTGCAAAGCGGATTATAGGAGCTTTGAGCCAAATTCTAACATTTGTCCTGTATGTACGGGTCTCCCAGGTTCATTGCCAATTCTGAATAAAAAAGCGGTTGAAAAGGCAGCAATGCTATCTATTGCATTAGGTTGCAAAATTCCTCCAAAGATTGGCTTTTTTAGAAAAAATTATTTCTATCCAGATTTGCCAAAAAATTTTCAAATTACACAGTATAACGCATACGGACCCACCAGTATTGGTTATGATGGAACAATCATGATCGAAGACAAGGAAATACGAATTCGAAGAATTCAGTTAGAAGAAGATCCTGGAAGGCTTGTTTATAGTGGCAGTTCGGAAAAAACACAGATTACCTTGGTTGATTACAACAGAGCTGGAACGCCACTTGTTGAGATTGTAACTGAACCAGACTTTGAAAATCCAAAACAAGTCCGCATCTTTTTGAATATTCTAGCAGATTTAGTAGAAAATCTAGGGGTGGCAGATCCATATCTAGAAGGTGCGTTTAGGGTTGACGGAAATATCTCTATTGAAAAGGGAAATCGAGTTGAAATTAAAAACGTAGGTTCATTTCGTGATATTGAAAAGGCGCTTCACTTTGAGATAACAAGACAGCAAAGTTTGGCAGAAAGGGGAATACCGATTCCTGCAGAAACAAGACATTGGGATGAAGCAAGAAAAATCACTGTCTCGTCTAGATCAAAAGAAGAAGAGCAAGATTATAGATATTTTCCAGAAGAAGATATTCCAAAAATAATTATTGAAAAAACACTACTTGACAACTTGAAAAAAGCGATGCCGGAAAGCATCATATCAAAAAAAGAGAGGTATATTAACAAATATGGCATCCCAATACAAGTTGCCGAAGTTTTATCTTCTGACAAATTTTATTCGGATTTATTTGAACAAGCTCACACAGAAAAAAATGCCAAAGAAATTGCGAATCTTATAACTACCGATCTCAAAGGCTTTGCAGATACCAAAGAACAACGAGAACAACTTAAACTCACACCAAAACATCTTTCGGATTTGGCAGATGCCATACTGAGCAACAAAATTACAAGAAATTCTGGAAAGACTGCATTACAAGAAATAATAAAGACAGGAAAACCTCTCTTAGAAATAATTTCAAGTCTTGACTTGGGTCATGTTAACGATGAATCATCACTTGCAAAAACAATAGAAGAAGTTTTCATCGAAGAACAAAAAGCTGTATCTGAAGCAAAACAAAACCCTGATACAATTAACTATCTTGTGGGCAAAGTGATGCGAAAGACAAAAGGCAAAGCTAACCCTTCTCGTACTGTTGATATAATCAAGAAAAAACTAGATTCCCAATAAGGCGACGGTTTCGCCGTCTTTATCCATTATTTGTGCTATGCCTGACTGTTCTTTTGGATCAAGCTATAGATAGCTTTGGCTCTAAACATGCGAACATCAGAAGTTTGTTCATTGACTGAACTGCCAAAACTTGCCACTATTGGCAACAAATTATGCTTTATAATTAAGAGTTCCAATTATGTTTGTCTGAAAAAAGGAAAAATCTGCCAGTAAAGAGTTCTTTATATCTATATAGTCCATAATACATGTGTACTGATTTTAGATAAGGATACTACCCAAAGTAAATTAAAGTGCATTGAAGAAAACTGCCCAAAGGGACCTCTAGTAACTGACAACAGTACTGGTGAAGTATTGTGTTCTGGTTGTGGTTTGGTTGTGATGGACAAAGTTGAGGTAACAGGTCCTGAACAGCATGTTTTCAGTAGTGAAGACTATTTTGAAAAAGCAAGGACTGGATCTAAATCATCATTGGCGATTGACGACATGGGATTGGCTACTGTGATTGATGCCAAAGACAAAGATGCAATGGGTAATTCCTTATCTGGAGATATGAAAAATATGTTTAATCGATTAAGAATTTGGGATAGTAGAAGCAAATCAAGATCAACTGCGAAAAGCATGAGAACCGCCTTTGTTCTTTTAAACACTGTAAAAACCAAGCTTGCCATCCCTGATATGGTGATAGAAAAAACAGCTTACATGTATCGAAAAATGTCAGCAAAGAAAATGACAAGAGGTAGAAGCATCTCTGCTATGGCGCTTGCATCTCTTTATCTAGCATGTAGGGAGGCAAATACTCCAAGAACACTACAAGATATTGCATCTACTGGTAATGTTAGCCAAAAAGATCTTTCACGACATGTTAGGATTTTAATTAATACTCTTGACTTGAAATTGGAATCTTACGATTCTTCTGATTTTGTCAACAGGATAGCTAGTACTATTGGTATAAGTGAAAAAACACAAAGGGATGCATTAAACATTTTATCAAAAGCAAAAGAAAATGGATATACTACAGGGAAAAACCCAATGGCTATGGCCGCCACATCTCTTTATCTCTCATGTATTGCCAATTCAGAAAAACAAACCCAGAAAAGACTTTCAGCGGCTTCTGGAATTAGTATTGTCACCATCAGAAATAGAGCTGAATCTCTTGCTAAAATCTTAAACTTGTATGGATTATTGACAAAAACTATTACAGCCTAGTAGAAAAACTGTGTTCCATAAAGGTTGGTAATTATCAAATCTGAGAATTTGATTACTAAATTAAATATTATTTTTACGTAGGAAATAATACCGGAAAGGGGATATTAACCCTAAATGTTGAATACTTTAGTAGGCGACTTTTACGTGTTTCTGGATTTAACATATTGAATCTAATTCAGATTTAATCAAATATTCTCAGTACTGAGAATAAAGATATCTTTAAAATAAAATACGTTGGTATGGTTTGCATGCAAGGTTCAAGTGCTCTAGATAAATATGATTTAAAAAAAGCTCACCAAGCTCTAAAAATGCTTCTTATTGATAGAAGTAATGAATTTCGCGTATTTGCTCATGGAATTGGATATCCAACCAATACCAAAGATTGGGAATTAATAGTCTTGAATTTTTGTCTTGATTTTGTTGAGTGCTTCAATGCATGGTCCGATGAGACTCCTCCTGACCATAATCAAATTCACAAGTGTATGACACAGATGAGACAGATAGCTAGAGGTAAATCAAACATGACTGAAGTTACACACCTTCAGAATGTTGCATACCTAATCGCAGAAGATTTTAAATCAATTTACAAAAGAATGGAATAAAAATTGAAATAAGAACTCAATAACGCCTCTTGATTAGTATTTTGCCTGTTTGTATCACATAATCATCCTTCAGAAGCAGACTTTCCACCATCTACATTTAGGATGATTCCTGAGATCCAGTTTGCTTCATCCGATGCCAAGTAGACGGCAGCATTTGCAACGTCTGCTGGTTCTCCGATTCTATTTAATGGCTGTCTATCCTCTAAGACCTTTCTTGCCTCAGGATAATCAATGTAGGGCTTTATCATGCCTGCATTGATAATTCCAGGGTTTATACAGTTACAACGAATGTTTTTTCTAGCATACTCTATAGCTATGCCTTTTGTAAACATGTTAATTGCGGCTTTGGTTGTACAATATACAGTCAAGTGAACCTTTGGAATTGCACGTTCACTTGATATCGAACCGATATTGATAATTGCCCCGCTCTTTTTTTCCAGCATTTTAATTAAGACTGATTTTGTGATTCTAAATGTTCCATAGAGGTTTGTGTTTATCAAAGCTGACCAATCTGATTCAGACATCTCATGAAAGTGTATGGGGTCATTGATTAGGCCAGCATTGTTTACAAGTATGTCTATTTTTCCATAATGATCAGAAATTTGTTCTACCGTTTGCAGTACTTGAGCTTCGTTTGTGAGATCACAAGGAATTCCCACTGTTTTTGTGGCATAATTTTTTATTGTTTTTCTTGATTTTTCAAGTTTATCAAAGCTTCTACCTATTAAAACAACATTTGCACCTTCCTCCACAAACCTTTTTGAAATTTCTAATCCAATATCACTAGAAGCGCCAGTGACTATTGCAACTTTATCCTTTAATCTCATATTATGATTAAGAAATAATCCTATATGAACATAAAGTATAGACTACAGCTACACTATATTTTGACTTTTGATTGCTGATCGCTTTCAAAATAAATACATAGGACCTCATGATGGTTTTACCTCAAAAGAATTAACAATCTACAACTGACAAAAAACTAGATTAGTTTTTGAATTTCTTGTGTTACCAGAGGCAAAAATGCTCCTACATCAGAGACTATGCCTAGTGCTTGCCAGGTTCCACGGTCCATCAACTTAGTTACTGTTGGCTGATTGATATCAACTACAATTACTTTTACCTCGGCAGGTAACATGTTGCCAGTAGCAATAGAATGAAGCATGGTTGATATCATTATTACCATTTTTGCATCCTTGAGAATCTCTTTGTATTTTTTTTGTGCAACTGTCATATCTGTTATGACATCAGGAAGTGGGCCATCATCTCGTAACGAACCTGCCAGAACAAAAGGAATTTTTCTTTTTACACATTCATACATTATTCCTTTTGTAAGTGTCTTGTTTGCAACCATTTTAGGTATGGAACCTGCTTTGAACACCGAATTTATTGCCTGCATGTGATTTCGATGCCCTCTTACTGCCAGTGTCCCATCACGAATATTCATTCCTAACGAAGTTCCAAGTGTAGAGTATTCTATGTCATGTACTGCAAGAGCATTGCCTGCAAGCATGGCATCAATGAATCCTAGTCTCATCAGGATTGCAATTGAATCAGATGCCCCTGTGTGCACTATTGCAGGACCTCCAACTAGGACAATTTTACCTCCATCTTTTTTTGTCTTGTAAATATCATAGGCCACTTTTCTTGCAATGTGTTGTGTTGGGCGTTCACTTGAGCTGCTGCTGCCCATGAACTGGAAAAGATTGACCCCTTCTCTTGGTCTTTCAGGAGGAGTGACCTTTATTCCTCTTTCTCCGATAACAATCATGTCGCCTTTTTTGATTTCACGAATAGGAGAGCACCAAGCGCGTTTTCCTTGAACTACGATGCATTTGTCCATCATCATGTTTTCCACCTTTATCCATTGTCCTTTATAGAAAACATCAGTACGATTGTTTGTTGTACTGTAAAAATCATCAGGCATAACCATATCTTTTGGTGCAATTTGCAGCTTGATTTCCTGTTGAATCTTGGAAATAGCACCTTCCCTGTAGACCGCTTCTAAAATCTCATGAAGATGTTTTTGTGATTTGCCCTGTACGAGAAGCTTTGCGTAGCTTTCATCTTTTTTTCTTTTTCCTACTTTGAATTCCTGTACTTGGAATTCTCCTTTCAAGTCCATTATAATATCAAATATTTTTGTAAGTATCATTGAATCTATGAGATGACCCTTGACTTCTATCTCATATTCAAATTTCTTTACCATTCCTAGGATTCAGTAAACGTACTAATTTAATGTTTAATCATTTAGAAACATACGACAGCATATTTTGATAATTCAAACAATACGTTATCAATCATCTCCCATCATTAGCAAGTTATGGGATCTGATGATGTGATATAACAAAGTTAATCGAGGAATAAATAGTAATTAGAGGTAATAGATTAGACTAGAACGTAGCCTATTCTGATAAAGAAACGCTTGCCTCAGATACACAACCCCATCTGAGAACGTTCTTGTCGATATGTGTTGTTATTAATTGATTTTGCACTAGGATTAATCTAAATTATTACAAAAAACGAATTACAATTAGATTGTTAAGTTTAATATTATACTGGAAGGGATACTTGGCCTTTGAATTCTTGAAGATTATCTGCTTGCAACATTTTTACTATTGCATCTTTACGTTCCATATCAAGCCCTCTCACAATAGCTTTTGAAATACCATTTTTATCGCACAGTACGACCATGTATCCACTTACATCTGTTAACACATATCCTCCACCGTCATTTAGAATGGCATACATGTTTTCTTCACCAACCGGTTCCCAGACATTTGTTTTATTGTCTTTTAATGCAAGAGCTGGCATGGCAGTGCCATTTGCATATTTGTTTAGGTGTTCTCTTGCTTCTTTTACTCGCTTTTCACCAATCTTGAGGGCCATAAAATATTGCATACAAATAGTACTACAGTTTTGTTATTTATAGGATATCTCATCTAAAATTTTTAGAATATCTTCACTCTTAATGTCTTTTCTTGCAGATTCAAAAAATAATGCAAGCTTGTCTTTGGGATGACCTTCTGCATTGTATTTGAGAGCTTGTATCGCCATTTCTAGATGATCAATCTCATGCATTAAAACTGATTCTTTGGAAATCCCATCCTGAAATTCATTCCATATTTTTGTATACTCGTTTGAAATTTCTGATGGTAGTTTTGAAAGAATCTCATTCATAGTTTGATTTTCAATTTCATTTTTATCTTTTTTCGAAATTTCTTCTGGTGCAAAATCACCAGTAATGGATTCAGATAGATCATGCAATAAAGCCATCTTTAACATTTTTTGAGTGTCAAGTTTTTTTAAATCAGAATAAACCATTGCCATAATAGCTGCATTGAATGAATGATCTGCTACTGATTCAGGATGTGATATCCCAATTTTTTCTTTCCAACCTTTACGAGGTATTTTTTTTAATTCTGATGCGATATAAAAAAAATCAATTAACATTAAAATTCCTTTTTATGCACAGATGGATTTTTAGATTTTGTTTTATGTTTATCATTAAGAGTATTCTTAGTAGTTAAACTCGATTTGCAACGGAATTGTAACGAGTTTGACATGTTCTAACCGCCTATGATTACACTATTAAATAATTCGAACAAGATAAAAATGCCGAAACTACCAATCAATCAATGGTAAAGATCTACACAAAAACTGGTGATGATGGTTCTACTGGTCTTATCGGCGGCAAGCGTATACGAAAATCAAACCCTAGAATAATTGCATATGGGGCAGTAGACGAATTGAATTCAACACTAGGTATTGTTCTCTCATCAAAAGTAGATGATGACATTGCTGATTTGCTTACAAGAATTCAAAATGACCTCTTTTTAGTTGGTTCAGACCTAGCCAATCCAGATTTAAAAAATACATCAAATCGAATTACAGATAAAATGATTCAGTTTCTTGAAGAGAATATTGACAGATTAGAAAAGGAATTATCTCCAATCACTTATTTCATTTTGCCTGGAGGAGATCCGGTTGCATCACACATGCACATGGCCCGTGCAATATCTCGCAGAGCAGAAACTAACATCGTACACTTGGCAGAAATTGAGGAAATAAACAAAACTTGCCAGATTTACATGAACAGATTAGCTGACCTGCTTTTTGTTATAGCTCGTGTCATCAATACAAGAAAAATGATCAATGATATTGCTTGGGAAAATAAAGACACACTTTAATTCCCCCAAAATTGGATATTCCGATGTGCCGCCGTAGCTCAGCCCGGGAGAGCACTCGGCTGAAGACCGAGCTGTCGCGCGTTCAAGTCCCGCCGGCGGCACCACTTTGATTTTTATCAATTCTTTCACATGATCGAGTGATAATCTTGAGACAAGTTTAATAACATGGTACACAATTTTGGTTAATCGTCATTGGTAAAGGATAAGAAAAAAGAGAAAAAGAAAAAGAGTTCAAGTGAAAAAAAATCAAAGAAAAAAACAGTAGCAAAAGCTAAGCCAAAACTAAAACAGGATTTGGTATCAGGTGATGATGCTGGAATTATAGTTGTAGAAGACGATGCAAATATGGATAGGGAAGCTGAGCTTGAAGCTCGAAAAGCGTATCTTGAAGAGGCGCGTTCTCAAGAAGCTTCTGACGATTAATCTTTTTCTATTTGTTTTCCAGATACTGATAAACATTACATCTTCTAACACCGAGATATTTCATTTGTATTTTTTTTGAAAAAGATCATACTTATCCATGCGTGAATGATATTACTACTGATGAGAGCACTTTGTCTAATAACAGTCAAGCCAGGTAAAGTAGATAACGTTCTACAGACACTTCAAAAAGTTCGAAAGACGATAAGGGAAGTAATGATTGTAACTGGCAGAGCAGATGTTGCTGTAGTTCTTCAAGGGACAATTGATGAAATCAACAACATTGTTATTGATTTCAAGAAGATTCGTGAAATTGTTACGACTGAAACTCTCATAGAAGTGGAGGTAAATTTAGGATGGTGAAAGCAGTAGTCTTGGTAAAATCGCCCAAAAAACTCATTGCAGCAAGATTGCGGATGGTAAAATCAGTGTATGATTCATTTGCGGTTAGCGGTCAATTTGATGCAGTAGCTCTAATCGAGGTTAAATCATTACCGCAGATAAAAGAAGTCATCAACGAGATCCAAAATATCAAAGGTGTAGAAAGAACCGAAACAATGGTTCAGGTTCTATAGCATAAGGATTTTAACGAGGTATATTTAAACTTCGCTATGAACATAAAACATCTTGGTAGCGTAATCATCGCAGTATCCAATTTGGGAAATTCTTTAAAATTTTATAATGAAATAATAGGTCTACCAATTAAAAATAAAAGAGAAAACTGGGTAGAACTTGCCAAACAAGGAGCTACTGTTATTCTTCATCCTTCTACCCGTCAAATTAACACCGGTACGTCTATTGAGAATGGGATTGTAATTGGTCTTGTAGTTGGTGATATCAAGACTGCAGTACAAGAACTCAAGGCGCAAAACATCACAATATACAGAGACATTGTCTCACACAAGGCTGGTAAAAATGCGATAGTTTTGGATCCCGATAAATACATGGTATCATTATTTGAACCTGCTCCACCCGATAGTGCTAACCAAGCACGTGGATTCCACGGCTTTGCTCCACTTTAGACTAGTTTCTTTATCTTTTTAATTATTTTAGTCAATGAATCGAGGGTTACATTTTTGTTTACTGAAACATAGTAGATTCCTTCTTTTCTTTCAAAGGCTATCACAGTAACTTTGTTATGTTTAAAAATAGCAAAATCCAAGTTACCTATTGCGTAATCATTTAAGCGTCGCATTGATAATAATGTAGAAATTATAAAGAATTCATTTCTAGCAGGTTCTGATTTTAAAAATAAATGGGTACCGGGTTTTATTATTCCGGTAAGTGTTCTACCGTATTCATTAATCAATCCTACATATCTTATCAATTGGGATGCTAAGAGAATTTTTTGACATTTTTTTCTATAAATGGAAATATCTTCTTGCCATTTTTCAGCTGGTGTTTTTGTCATACAAAAGATAATGTTGCAGGCTTTATAAAGTTGGATTTTATTTCGGTTTTTGTTTTTCCAAGTCTTTTTTTAATATTGTATTTTCTTTCTTTAGTTGTTCATTTTCCACTTGAAGTACATTGATAGAATTTGTTCCCTTGTGCATCGGGTGTGCTGGTCCAAATTGGTTTGGCGCCAAATCAAAAAGGTCTGATGCATATTGTTGGAACATTGTGTAAAAATCAGATAATCTTCCAAGCATTAGCGAATTGTCTCGAATTATGTTTTCTTTTAGATTGCCTGTCATAGTTATGCCAAGAGGATGATTTGTCTTTGGAGGCAGACGTGGAAAAGCAAATGGACTATTTACCATATCATGATATTGATTGTAAAACTCTAACATTCGTTTTGCATCAATGTTCCACATGTGTTATGGTGGTTTTTGCCCCTTATTTCACTTTTACGTGTGAAAAAATTAGGTATTACATAAAACGGGCTGTCAATCGCCGGTCATTTTTTATCAAGATCAGCTGATCGCTGATCCTTATACAAGACTCTGATCTCATTGATTAAAATGGTAAAAACAACATCTATGAGCTGCATAAAATGTAAAAAAAATATAGTTTCAACTGATTTGTACAAAATTGTAATGTATGTTGTCGGTGAAAAGTTCATAGATCATCATTACGAACACATTGAGTGTCCGGATAAATTTACGGTTTAATCAACTAGTGCGTAAACACGATAAAGTTTTTCAGTTTCGCGGTCGTGATAAGTCCACTGGGTTCCGTGCCACTCAACTTCTTTGAATGACTGTTTCAATGATGGATGTAATTTTTCATAAACGTCTTCTCCAATTAGAATCTGATTTGGTCTTGCAAGAGATGTTATCTTTGCAGCAATACTCATTGCAGGGCCAAGGATATCGACATGCGATTTACTCTGATCAGATCCATATCTTACTATAGTATTTTCTCCAAAATCCATGCCAACTTTCACGCGGAGCTCGGGATAATCATATTCGCTAAGAATTGGGTTTATCCCTCTTTCTATTACATCGATCATAGTTTTTGCGCAGTTGACAGCATTATCAGCTATTAAAAGCGGGTTGTCTTTAGCGACAAAGTATCCAATCACCGCATCTCCAACATATTTTAAAACATACCCTTCATGATGTCTTATCACATATCTCATTTCCTGAGAAAATGAGCTAATGATAATTGCCAACTTTTCTGTTGGCAATCGTAAGGTCATCTCGGTAGATCCAACAAGATCAACAAAGACTACGATCATATGTAATTTCATATCTACATGTGATCGCAAAAATTTGTCTGACTCGTCTATGGAATAATCATACTCATAGCCTTTCTTAAGCGAACTCCAAACCCTTTTCTGAGTCTGCTTGATTAGCGATTCAGTATCTAAGGTACCAGATCTGCCTGCCCCTAGCATCATGTCTACTATGTTATGAGAAGGGACTGGCTCTGGCTTTTCTCCTGGAAGATCTTCGCTCAAGGTTGGTTACCTTTTTTATTCAAGGGGAAAATTCACTCCGCATACTGGGCATTGGCCACGTTCCCCTTTGTATTTTATATCAAAATATTGAACGATCTCTACATCACAGTTCCAACAAATTATCTTCTTAAAGGACGCCTTACGCATAGTTTGATATGCGAATTTTATACTATTTGATATAAAAAGAAACGGAATTTCTATTTTAGCTAATATATTCAAAAATTTTCTAAAGTAATTTTTTTATATTTATCTGCTATTTAAAGCGCATATCAAATTTAAGTAAGACTAGGAAGGGAAAACTGTGCAAATTCCAACTAAATCTCAGAACGAGTTTATTAAATCATTGACTGAAAAAAGCGAGAAAATAAGGTCGTTGTTTCTAGAACACGTAATCAATCTGACAAAAAACGTGGCTGTGAAGATGATGCTAGGAGATAGTACAGTTTCTGAGCAACACACGTTTGATCCTGCATTGATTAGACAATTCTATGGTGAGTTACTAAAAAAATTACCAGACTGGAAATCTCAGGGAATCTCCATTTCAAACGACCAAGATTTAAGACGCCTCTTTATTAGATTTGAAGTAAGAGAGGGAAATTATCTTCTTTCAGGACACCTGTCTTTACAATATCATGCATTGCTATATTACAAACTAAATCATAGAGTTGTTGAGATTCAGAAAGAACTGGCCGAGATAACTGATAAGATAAATGAACTACAAACTAATCTTGCACCAAAAGGTGATCAGATAATTCACGAAAAATTAAAAGAACTAGGTTATGATACCGCAGATCAACAAAAACTCTTTGAAATATTTTTTAAAAATGACAATCTTGCTAAAGAGATGATTGAGAAAGTGTATTCTAGTACAGATGAAGGATTTGCTCAATTGACAAAAAAACGTTTGGAGCTGTTCAATGAGCTTGATAACCTGTTAATTGAGATTTATCATACAACCCCTGTAATGATTGATGAAACAAGAATGATTGCTGCAGAAGAAGGGTGTTTATGTAAATTTGATCTTGAGCATATAAAAAACGAAGATAAAGAAGGAAATTTTGATCCAGTAAGAATTTCGTCTAAAATAAAAGAAAAATTATTGAAAAGAATGGACGAAGTTTTTGATGTAATAAAAATCTAAAAATTGTTTATACTCTAGTCTTTTTTATAATTCGATAATTTAGTCAAGGGGCCTATGGAACTGGATGCAAGGCATCATATTATGGGGAGTTGACGCCAAGCGACCCCTTGAGACTAGATCTGTAAGATCCGCTAGATAGTATTTAGCCTTTTACAGATCGATGTAATTTTTATTTAAACAAGCCGTCTTTGTGCATTTTTTAGGTTAAATATTTAATAAAATCAAAAATACACATACTAGTCAACGAAGAACCCTTGGCAAGAAACCAAATATACAGTAAGGGATCTGAACAATTTGTTGACTCTTACTTTTGATGATATATTAAAATCGCAAAAAATCCAAGGCAATGTAATACGTAAAACTCCGATGGAAATGTCTGCAACATTTAGCCAAATTACTGGCTCGCAAGTTTATCTCAAATCAGAATGCCTGCAAAAAACTGGTTCGTTTAAGGTTAGAGGTGCGTATGCAAAGATTGCAACTCTTTCAAAAGAAGAAAAGAAAAAAGGGGTTATTGCGGCATCGGCAGGAAATCATGCACAGGGAGTCGCATTTGCTTCTGCACTTAAAAAAATCCCGTGTACAATTGTAATGCCTGTAACTGCATCTCCTGCCAAAGTTGCTGCAACAAGATCATATGGGGCAAATGTTGTGCTTTCTGGGACAATCTATGACGAATCATGGTCCAAGGCACTAGAATTATCAAGCAAAACTGGAGCTCAGATAGTTCATGCATTTGATGATGAGAAAGTAATTGCAGCACAAGGAGTGATTGGATTAGAAATTATACAGGATTTACCAGACGTTGATGAGATTTATCTTCCAATCGGAGGAGGCGGATTGGCGGCTGGAGTTTTAAAAGCAATAAAGACAAAAAAACCCAAAGTAAAAGTGATAGGTGTACAATCAGCTGCATTTCCAGCAATGAAAAAATCACTTGACTCTGGAAAGCTTGAATCAGTAAAAGGACAAAGGACAATAGCAGATGGAATCTCGGTAAAAAAACCAGGTGAATTTACATTTAAGATAATAAATGAACTGATTGATGATATTGTTCTTGTAGATGACTCTCAAATAGTCAAAGCAATGTTTCTTTTAATGGAGAGAACCAAGATGGTAGTAGAACCTGCTGGAGCAGCTAGCCTTGCTTATTTACTTGACAAAAAACCTGCTAAAGGAAAGAAAGTTGTGCCTATACTTTCAGGTGGAAATGTGGACATGTATTTACTTGGACAGATTGTGGCAAAGGGTCTCACAGAGATGGGAAGAATGGTGAAAATATTCATAGTACTGACAGACAAACCCGGCGCTCTCAAAGAGGTCGTCGATGTAATTTCTGCACTAAGTGTGAATATAGTTGAAGTAGTACATGATAGACTAAGCTCCAGCATTCCTGCAGGTACAGCGGGCGTAACTTTGAGCCTAGAGACCGAGAATCAAAAGCATGCTGAGAAATTGATAAATTATCTTAAAGAAAAAAATATCCAGTTCAAGATAATGACATAACGGTGCCTAAAACTATCTAAACAGGCATTTATGCCCTTTATCTTAAAAGTGATTATCAGGACTGAAAATCGAGATTCCTTTCTTAAATAATACACGTGAAGTAGCGGAAAGCTTGTTTGGTTTAGGTAAAAAAATCAATCGGCAGGTGTTGATACTAACTAAAGCCTAGATTATTTCAAATGGATGAAAAACTCACCTGCAAAGAAAGATTTCATTTGAAGATTACTTCATGACGATGGACTAACTAATGAAAGAACGTTGAATACCAAAACTATTCCTACAAAAACACATGCGATGATTGTTGTTATCTTTCTATTGACAAATTCACCCATCAATTTCTTGTTCATTGTAAGCATGACAACTGGTATTACTGCAATTGGTATCATCAGACTGAGAATGAATTGACTGTACACAAGTATGTGCAAAGGATCAAAACCAAGTAGTATGGCAACAGTGGTTGGAATCACATTCACAAATCTTGTAATTATTCTTCGCAGCCACACGTTGACTTTTTTCCCCAAGAATCCCTCCATTATTATTTGACCTGCTAATGTTCCTGCAACCGATGAAGCAATACCGGATGATAGCAAAGTAATCACGAAAACTAATCCGGCAGATATTCCAAACAAAGGCACAAGTGTTTTGTAAGCTTCTGAGATTGATTGAATTTGAGAATTGTTGGGATAGAATGCAACTGCAGCCATTAGTAAGATTGCAGCATTTACCAAGCCAGCTATGATAAGCAAAAATATGGTCTCAGCAAGATGTAGTTTTCGCATCTTCTTTCTCTCCTCAAGTGTCTTGCCGCTTGCTTTTTCCTTTGTAAGAAAAGAATGTAGAAAGACAACATGTGGCATTACCGTGGCGCCAATTATGCCAACAGCAACAAACAACGCACTAGAATTTGCAAAGTGAGGAGAAAATGAACCAGAAAGTATTCCATGAACAGCTGGTGGTGCCACTAACAGCTCATAGACGTAGCCAAAGCTTATGATTGAAACAAAAAGCAAAAAGAGCTGTTCCAGTAGGCGAAATCTTCTTGATGTAAGAGCCAATATGATGACAACATCTGCAGCTCCAAAGATTGCAGCATAGATCATTGGCACTCCAAATAATAGGTTTAATGCAATGACTGTTCCAAGATATTCTGCAAGGTCTGTTGCGGCCACTGCAACTTCTGAACTTAACCAATATGGGATGATGAATAACTTCCTACCTAATTTTTCCCGCAAAATTTCAGCCAAACTCCTTTCTGTCGCAATTCCTAATTTTCCAGATAGATACTGGACTAACATCGCTATAGCACTTGAAAGCCATACAACCCAGAGTAACGAATAGCCAAAAGCAGCTCCGCCTTGGAGGTCTGTTCCATAATTTCCGGGATCCATGTATGCTATGCTTACTATTAGTGCAGGACCGGAATACGCAATGAACCTTCTAAGAAGACTCATGAAATGAGATATTTTTGAATTGAATGCAAGCATTGTGACGATTGCATGATAATCCAGTCCTCATATAAAATTTAGCTTAGACTACATAATTTAGCTTAATCTAAATTGATCCATATCTGAATATCGTATTATTCTGCCCAGATCTTGATGATTCCTTTTTTGTATTTGTTATAAAGATTTAATTTGTATAATTTCTTCTCTAGATCTTTTTTCATCGATCTTGGTACTGCTATGTGAAACGGAATCTCTTTACCGTTCATCTCCAGATTAGTAAATGCCCTGAACTGAGAAACAAGATTTTCATCATCTTTGATCTTAATTTTTGCCTCACCCAAATGCCTTAAAGCTCCTTTCATTCCTTCCAAATCAGGTTTGTGACCATCTCTTTCTTTTGGTGTAGGTAATTTTCTATACTTTTCATCAAAATATTCTGGGGTTCCATCAATATCCAAATGAGTAATAATGATGCCAGATTTTTCCATAGATATCGCTAAAGAATTCAATAATCTCTGATGATCTTCAGAAACCATTCTACCTCTTATTGTAATTAGAATAATATAAGTCAGAATTATGTTTTTGATTTTAGTTTTGCAGATTAGGTAATTTTCATTTTTGGTTACGAAATTTACCTTCCATTAGTATCTCAGATAGTGGCTTTCTATCGCTTGGATATTCTTTATTTTGAAGTTCCAATGGGAGGTTTTCTTTTGGGGATTTTTTACCTATGGCAATCATTGCCATGATATCAAAACTATCTGGAATTTCAAGATCTTTTCTTGCCTTTTCGTAATCAAAACCTTGCATTCCGTGAGTGGCAAGTTCACGAGAGGTTGCTTCTATGGCCAAAAAAACATGGGATTCAAACAGTATAGAGTATGGACCGGATGGGAGTCGAACCCACGACCCTAGCGAGATGATGTTCATCTTTACGCTGTGTGAGAGCGTCATCCTAACCAGCTAGACTACCGGTCCAAAACTGCTGGATGAAAGGCAACTATTTTATCTTTGCAATATATACAAACGAAATTCAATTCATAACGTTTAAGTCAATAACAAAAAAAGAATCAAAATATGCGTATATTGCAACTTCACTGTGATAATATCGAGTTTACACCTGTAAAAAAGGAGATAAAATCAGCTGAGGAAATAGAACCTACTTCTAAAAAATTAGACGAGGTAGTAGTGGCATTTGTAGCAATTGAGGAAGGAGACAATTCTATTGTTGCAAAAAAAGCAATGTCCGAAATCACAGAATCGATGAAAAAAGTAGGATGTAGTAGATTGTTGTTATACCCATATGCACATCTTAGCTCAAAACTTGCATCTCCTAGTACTGCATTAGCTATTTTGAAAGAAATGGAGTCCCTTGCCAAAGACCTTGAAGTGTCAAGAGCGCCATTTGGTTGGACAAAATCTTACAAAATTCAAGTTAAAGGCCATCCTTTAGCAGAAAATTCAAAAACAATTACTGCAGATGATAAAGATTCTACTTCAGATGCTGTCAAGGCAGAATCAAAGATCAAATCATATTGGTATATTATGAATACTGATGGAAAAATGCAAACTATCGAAGAATTTAATTTTGCAAAACATCTGAATCTTGAGGTTTTAGCAAAATACGAGGCTGCAAAAAAAAGATCAGTTGACGAACCACCGCCTCATATCAAATTAATGAAAAAGATGGCTATCGCAGATTATGAACCCGCATCAGATTCTGGAAATATGAGATTTTTCCCGAATGGCAGACTCATGAAATCTCTGATAGAACAATATGTGACAGATAAAGTTATGGAATATGGTGGCCTTGAAGTTGAGACACCGATAATGTATGACTCTCATCATCCTAGCATGGAAAGCTATTTGCACAGATTTCCAGCAAGACAATATAATATCAATTCTGAGGGAAAACAACTCTTTTTACGATTCGCAGCTTGCTTTGGCCAATTTTTAATGGCAAAGGACTTTCAACTATCTTACAAAAACATGCCCCTAAAACTATACGAATTAACAAGATATAGTTTTAGAAAAGAACAATCAGGTGAGCTCGTTGGCTTGAGACGATTGCGTGCTTTTACAATGCCTGATTGTCATGCCATGTGTAAAGACATGGAGCAAGCCAAAGAGGAATTTCGTAAAAGATTTGATTTGTCAAAAGAAGTCATCAAAGGTTTAGGACTCGATGAGTCAGATTATGAGATGGCAATTAGGTTTACTGAAGAATTTTACAACGAAAATAAATCGTTAATTGATGAACTTGTCAAAAAAAATGGCAGACCAGTACTGGTTGAAATGTGGAAAGAGAGATTTTTCTATTTTGTACTAAAATGGGAATTCAATTATGTGGATAATCTTAGCAATGCATCTGCACTATCTACAGATCAAATTGACGTTGAAAATGCTAAACGATACAACATAGAGTTTATCGATGAAAACAACAAGCCACAAAATCCAATAATATTGCACAATTCACCTAGCGGTGCAGTAGAGCGAGTAATCTATGCACTGCTTGAAAAAGCAGCAAAAGATACTAAGGAAGGAAGAAAACCACAATTTCCTTTATGGCTTGCACCCACACAAGTTAGACTTGTCCCTGTCAAGTCTGAATTTCTTGATTATTGTGAAAAACTAGCAGAAAAAATATCAACAAACGACATTCGAGTTGATGTTGATGATAGAAATGAGAGTGTTGGAAAAAGTATTCGTGACGCAGAAATAGAATGGATTAGGTATATCATAGTTATTGGTGAAAAAGAGATAAATGCTGAAAAAATGAGCATAAGAGATAGAAAATCTGGCAACGTCCACATTCTTCCAATTGATGAGTTGATAAAATCCATAAAAGAAGAAACTCAAGGCAAACCGTTTATGAGATTAAACATGAATAGGAATGTCTCAAAACGGCCTCAAATCATGGTTTAATCACAAGAAACATTTCAAAATCATTTGATAGGTTATCAATTATGCTGCATTATGAAGCATCCAAATCCCTAGGCAACATCTCAAGAGATTTGTTAAAACATTCTATTGCTTCATCATATCTTCCCATACTGCGCAGTGTAATTCCTTTTTTGTTCCAAATGTTTGGATTATCTGGATTAGAAGCTAAGATTTTTTCAAAACAATCAAGGGCTTCTTCATATTTTCCATCTTCTAAAAAACTAATTCCTTTTTTTTCCAACTCTTGAGTACCTGAAACCACTGTGTAATAGTGGCGAATCTTGCTTATCATGTTTCCTAACGTGAAAGATCTTTTTTAATTGTATCTAGAAAGAAACTTGAATCTAATTAGCAATAGCTGTGTCAGGTATTTCACATTGTGGATGTATTTGCCTTTCTCCAACTTTTCTGCAGTGCTTACATGTGAATTGAATACATTCTTTACAGTGGAGGCAAGATTGAAATTCTTGCATATCTGATCCACATGACCTACATGAATCTATTCGCATATTTGTAAAAATTACATTATCTACTTATAAATTGTGTGAATATTTGCATGAGATAATTGCACTTAGTGTCCTTTTATCGCGTAAAATAAGGCTAAATAAATATTATTTAATAGAAAAGATTTAAATAAATTTTATTCACATAATAATGGTTAATTTTGGTCTTTTTACGATGTTAATAGCCAATATTCAGGCTTTTTTAGTGTTTTGAGGCAGCTATCAATAATAAAATATAGTAAAAACAGTTAAATTTCGTTCATTCCCAAATAGACGTGATGAGACGTGGATAAAGTCATTATTTCAGTATGTAAAGCTTACAAAAACTCTGGTAAAGGAAGAAAACATAGAGAAAAAACTAAAAAACATTGGAAAGTTTACGGAACAGAGCTTCTTGATAATGGAAAATGGAAGTTTTTTACGATATGGCCTAGTTATCTTGTTGCTATGTGGTACAAATCTCAAATAAAACAAAGGCAAAAAGTCTATTGTATTGGATGTTGGGAGAAATTCGAAATAGCAAAAGGCAGTAATCCACCATGTCCAAACTGCGGTATACTAGGAGATAACTTCGATGACGTCAATAATGAAATTGAAGAAGAGAATGAAGAAGATGAAATAGATGAATATCGAAGGCCACCAGGATATGACTTTGTCAAAAGTATGTTAATGCCTAAGTAGTACCCACATCTACTTCTTTTATTGTTAACCTATTAACCCAATTTTCAAGTTCTAAGTTAAATTGTTCTTGCTCTTCTAATGTCATGTTTGATATATATTCCATAATTTGCTCTTTTGTCATCAAAGCTTGTTTTCTTAGCATTACTTACTCCTCCAAATTACAGAGATATAGCCATTACGACTTACATAATTTGATAGTTTACCATCCAGAAGGAATCTTATTCTGCCTTTTATAGCGTGAAATTCTGCCTTTCCCCCTTCAATACAATCAAAAAAATAATTTGATGACATACTATTGCATGGTAATATCATTAGAATATTAGTATTATTTTTCTGGTTTTGTTCATAAGCTTTTCTTACAAAATCTTCATTTCTACTATGTGGTGGATTTACCCAAGTATCTAAAAGCCAATTACCTTGTAAACCATCGTCTTCTTTGGTTCGAAAATTAACGCATAATGTATTTTGCAATGTAGCTGCAGCATCAAGACCAGGCCTAACATCATATTTTACACAGAGATCAACGAACAAATCAAAAGGTGTTTCATATTCATCTGAAAGAGATTCCTTACTTCTTTGTTTTTGGTGTAACTGCAGAGTCATTTTTCCTTACGTGGTCTCTTTATTATTACTACTGAACCTATTATTATAAGTCCAATTCCTACAACTACAAATATTTTTGATATTAATATTTCAGTTAGTATATTAGTAAAATTGTGGAAGGTTTGAGGATTTAATAAAAGTAATTGAGATAGTCCATTAGACAGTAAGTCAATCTTAGGCTGGTCGTCCATCCACGTAATAAATCCAAACAAGAACATCACACTTCCTATAACTACTAATGATAATCCATAATAATTCATTCCTTGTCGAAAGGAGAGTATGACATATGAACTAACTCAAAATGGATGTAAATTTTATCCTCAGGTATTGGCTTGTCACAAATCTTACAATTAACCCAATTCTGATCAATCATTATCAACATTCATTCCATGTTTGGTTTTATAGTGATTAACCAAAGCATCCTGGCCAAACAATAAGGCGTTACAAAAGATGCAGTTAGATGCGTATTCTCTATTCAATTCAAAATCCCCTTTTGGTTTTTGATATTCAACGATATGTCAAAACACCTACCATGCCAAACCCTGCCTACTATCAATCCATCATACACACTTAGTAATATTTTCTCATTGCATCCATGACACATCAACTCCTTAATCATTGAGGAGGCCACTCCCAACTCTTCTCAGTAAAATATTTTTCACCTTTCAAATACACACTATCGGCAAATACATCCCAACATGAATCACATCTTGCCTTTGGTCTTGGTACCATCACAGAGCAAGTAGCATCATTGGTTCCTTTACATTTTCTCGGAGAATAGTTCAATCCACTTTTCTTTTTGATAAACTTTGGGTCAATACCCCCACCCTTTCGTGTTAAAGGTTGTTGAAATATGACACCCTTTTTTTTATTTTCTTCATGGACGTCCATGCAATCCTTGTTAATTTTGTAACATGTTATGCAAGCATTGACATCCCTTCCATCGAATAAATGCACTTTCAGATTTTTAAATTCTGGTTCAACATCTTTTGTAGCTGCAAGGTCATCATGACAGAAATAACAAACGCCTTTCATGATACATACCTATCCAAATCAGGAATGTAACCACATTTCACACACCTATGATTTACTTTATAATTTATTTTTGTTATATGAGAACATTTAGGACAAACATGATCACCTTCAAACTTTGTATCATTTGATTTTTTGTTTTGTACTGCATTTCTACAGTAAGAACAACTGCAAACAATATTCGGCTTACCCCATGATTGAACATGGCCTTCATAACAAAGGAAATTTTCTTTGCTCATGTCTTACGATACCTATTTTTAAATTCCCAGTCTTTTGCATCGGATAGTAATTCAACTTCAAATATCAAATCATCAGTTGGAGGTCTATCAGCTCCTATCCAAATCAATTCATTCAACGGTTCAAAGCAAAATGGGCAATAATCTTCCAATTCTGGACCATCTTCAAGTTTTAGTTTGCTGTAGTATGAGTGATAACCTAAAATTCCCCACCAAGTTATAGAATGAAATCCTTCTTTTATCCCACAATGGCTTAACTGATACCAAACCGTTTGAAATACAGACCTTCTAACACCAAGATTTACAACCACCCATTTAGTTTCATGATAATTATCCGCAACCTCTTGCCCTGAAATCCAACCAATAGCTATGCTATGGAAATGAGGGCTCCAATACCAATCCCCTATGGGTTTATTCTCTCTCAAAGAATCCTCTGCATCTTCAATCTGTCTGAAAGGATGGAAAACCATCAGGCCACCAAAGCATCCTGATTTTTTTAACATATCCCTTGCCATTGATTTTAATATTTTATAATCAAGGTTCCAATCCTTTTTTGGTACCGATACAACAACATGCACAGGATTATATCGATACCCTTCATTCAAAGGTAAATATTGAGAATTTCTTGCCAATGTTTCTATTCTGGTTGTTGCCCTGTTTGACTCTCGGTCTAAATATTTCCAAACACAAACGGAACATGATGCCTTGAAACATGACTTTTGATAATGCTTAACCCAGGCCTTACCATCTGGATGGTTTTCATACTTTAAGCATCCCTTAGTTTGCCACTTACCGCAATTCCATTTGCCTGGTGACCTTGCAGGTAAAACCCAACCATTGAAAGAGACACTCTTCCAATTAGTGTTTTCATGAACATATGATAGGTTAATTATTTTGTTTTGTTTTGCCTCTGACTTACCAAAAATTTTACTTTTCGGAAGTGGGAGCATACCCAACACTTGATAAGATCTAACCAATTAGGCCAAAGTCTCCCAATCGTTAAAGTAATCGGTATTAGAACTCAAAACGTATCCACATTTGTAGCATACATCAACCCAATTCCCCGCATAATACCCATCAGGATAATAGAACTTGTGCTTACAACTCAACCTTCGTTAAACCTCTTTACCTTTGGGTAGATTTTAGCTTGAAAGCAAGGTTTATGAGTAAGATTTGAGAAAAAGTACATGATCATCGAAGAATCCATCAATAAGCAATGAGGGCAAAGGACTGAGAACCCTTGCCCAAGCTTACGATGTTAAAAATTGCCCTCCTTTTTGTTTGGAATTACTTTATGTTGAGAGTAAAAATGCCTTTGCATCTCATAACTAGATACTTCTGAATTGCAAAAAGCACATTGAAGATTCATCCCTTTACCGAACCTGGAATGAAACCCTTACTTGCATCTATGGCCTTTTGCCGATTGTCTACAATCGCTGGCATAACTGTGCCATCACTTCCTGCCACAGCTACGGTATAATTACCTTGAATATTTGTTATAAGATAAGGAACTCCGCCAGGGCCGTAGATCATCCCTTCACTCCTCCTGCTTTTATTTTGTTAATTGCATCGAGAAAAGGAAGATAAGATTGATTGATAGAATCTTGAACACTTTTTATTATAGCATCAGTATTTGGCTTTGCTAACGAAGATTGTATCTGTGCTTGAATAGATAATGCACCACCATTAGCCGAATTTAATATGTCTCTCGCACTTTTAGCTAAATCATCCCACCAATTTGTCATTTTTAATTCCCCTCTCCATTTTTTTGAATCAAATCTAAAATCGTTTGCTCATAAGTTCGACCTTTTTTAGATACAGCGTTCAAAAGCTTCATTGACTCCTTACTAAACCTGATAGTCGTATAATCACTCATATAAGATATTTTATAAAGTGTATATATTAATCTTGCAGAAAATACATCAATCAATCAAGGATATGCCTATTATCTTGCTTTTTGATTATTAAGTTTCATTATTTCATTAAAAACCCGATCATAATTGTCTAGTCTTTCCTTTTGTTCTTCTAACTGGTTTTTTAATTGTATAAACTCTGGATTTCCCGATTGTAATTTCTTAATTGTTTTATCTTTGGCATTATTTGCCTCTGTTAATCTGACTTCCTCGTCAATGATAAGATCAGGTATAGCTTTATAATATTCTCCAAAAAACTTGTTAATATCTGATGTATCGTGATATTCCTCTTCTAGATACGCCTTATGATCCATCAATCGTTGAGCTATTGCATAGCTAATCTTAGGATTATTTTTAAGAATAGTATTGAATCGTTTTCTGAATCCGTAGGTTAGAGCTTTTTCATATCTGCTTTCACTTCCTTCCGATCTTATTCTCTGAATTTTGGCTTTTTCTATTATTCTTGCTATAACCGAATCTACAGCTTTAGAATTCATAGGTTCTGGTTTTAGAGAACGCAAATTTGGAAATACAAAAGACTCGGGATTATTGGGTAAATTCTCTTCTTTGTATAAATCTAAGGCTTTTCTAGCCTCAAAATGTAGAAAAGTTGTATATTCACGCGTAGAACCTGCATATCCAGTTATAGCATAACAATTTTCCGGCATCTCCATAAGATGCTTCCATTTTAATTCAGTGATTAAACCAGGTCTGCATCCACTAGCACAAAGGAAATGAATCAAGGCCTTATTTCGCAGTGTATCTGCAAACTCTAGCATTGTATTGATCTCTTCCGTTGTATAGGCTTTTTTTCCGGCTGTTTTATGCCTCTCAGGCAGCAATCTTTTCAATTTCGACTTTTTGAACTCTTTATCATTCATCTCTAGAAACTTGCCTATTGCATACATTGCAAGGCTTATTGTGCTAAACCCCTTGTCCTCTTTAAGAAAAATTACGTAATCCTCAAGAAGTATCTGCAATTCCTTAGATGATAATCGCAAAATACTTTCGTGGTCCTTGTTAGCCCATCCCAAGAACTTGTCTAAACAATCTTTGTAGAGCGATTTGGTTTTCTCTGCTTTTATTGACTCTTCAAAAATCTTCAATGCCCTTGAACCCTCATAGACTCTCTGCACACACTTACCATATATTTTGCGTCTTATATCTTCTTTTATCGTGGGCTATTTGCACTTAATCATCTAAAACAATACACTCAATTCCAGAAAAACTGGTCCAATCCTGTCTGCTTTGGAGCACCAATAAGAGTGTTAAAGTCAAGGTCCATAGATGAAAGGATTTGATCAAAGGTACTTTCCATAAATTCC